>WNFK01011717.1_pt1 | contig 11810 bp, 16 predicted proteins | sample 5400281 | NCBI WGS metagenome assembly WNFK01 (sample SAMN13153350, study PRJNA577476) | soil metagenome | isolation source: 20 cm soil on Douglas fir-dominated hillslope | place: USA:California | collected 2013-09-17
GCCGATGATCACCCCGAAGATCACCAGCACCACCGCGCCGGCGGCAAAGGTGGCCGGGTGCCGCGTCCAGGAGGCGCGTGGCGTGTCTGCCCGCACTGGGGCCGGCTCCACGGGCGCGCGCCGGGGCTCCGGCCCGAGCGCATCCAGCTCCGTGATTAGCACGCCCGCGCGGGACTCGTAGCGCTCGCGGAGGCTCTGGAAATCGGGATCGGAGAGGTGGCCCGCGTCGTGGTCGAAGTCGAGCTCGCGCAGCGCGCGATAGATCGCGCTCTTCTCCTCTTCCAGCTCGAGGCGGCGGTTGTCGGAGGCGCGCGCGGGCGATGACGCGGCCCCGGCGGGACGGCCGCCGAGCAGGGGCCACAGCACGATCGCGAGCGCGGGCACCACGATCGCCGCGATCAGGGTGATCTGGAGCGCGGTCACGGCTCGCGCTCGGCCATCTCACGATGGATGCGCGCGCGCATCGCGTCGTCCGGCGCGGGGACGGGGCTCGCGTCGGCGGGCCGCCGGCTCCAGCGGCGCACCAGCAGGAGCACCAGCACCAGGCCTGCGCCGAGCGCCACGAACGGCACCACCCACACCAGCAGGTTGAAGCCCTGACGCGGCGGGGCGAGCAGGATCCAGAGGCCGTACTTCTCCACGAAGTAGGCCTTCACCTGCTCGGGCGAGTCGCCCGCGGCCAGCCGCTCGCGGATGATGCCGCGCATCTGGTTCGCGGTCTCGGACGGCGAGTCGGCCACCGAGAGGCTCTGGCAGACCACGCAGCGGAGCTGGACGCCGATCTCGTGGACGGTCTCCTCGCTGACCAGCGCGGCGCCGAGGGGGCCGACCGCCGCGAGCGCCGCGATCAGGAGCAGGGTCAGGGTCAGCGCGCGGCTCATGCCGGCTCCGCCAGCAGCTTCTCGACCTGCTGCTTCATGATCTCGTCGGTGATCGATCCGACCTGCTTGAAGCGCACCTGTCCCTTGCGATCGATGAAGAACGTTTCCGGGACGCCGTAGACGCCATAGTCCACCGAGACGCGGCCGGCGGGGTCGGGCGCGTTCGGGAAGGTGTGGCGGAACTGGGCCAGGAAGCGGCGGGCCGGTTCCTCCTTGTCCTGGATATTGACGCCGATCAGGACGACGTCGCGATCCCGGTAGGCCTGCCAGGCGCGCTCCAGGCTCGGCGCCTCATCGTAGCAGGCGGGCACGCACCACGACGCCCAGAAGTTGACCACGACGACCTTGCCCCGCAGGGCCTCGAGGCTCACCGGCTTGCCGTCGAAGGTGGTCAGCGAGAACGGCGAGGCCGGCTTGCCGACCAGCGGCGAGGGGATGTCGCGCGGGTCGGTGCGGAAGCCGTAGGCCAGCAGCGCCAGCACCGGCACGACCGCGAGCGGGATCGCCCAGCGCAGCGCGCGCGAGCGCCCACTCATGCCACGACCGCGTGATCCGGCCGCGGGCGCGCCGCGGTGCGCCGGGGCTCGGGCACGATGGCGAGCGCCGCGCCCAGGGTCAGGATCAGGCCGCCGATCCAGAGCCAGGAGACCATCCGGTTGATCTGCACCTTGATCGTGGCGTGGGAGCCGTCGCGGGCGAAGTCGCCCAGCACGAGATAGAGGTCCTCCATGAAGCCCAGCCGGTAGTCCACCGCCGCGATCGGGGTCTGCTCCTGCGGGTAGAACTTCTTGGCCGGGGTCAGCACGGTGTAGGGCCCGCGGCGGTCGGAGACCGTGAAGGTGCCGACCACCTTGAAGTGATTGGACTCCTCCACCGGCTGCAGGTCGTCGAAGCGGATCGAGTAGCCGGCCAGCTCCACGGAGGCGCCGCGGTTGATGGTGGCCTCGGTCTGGGTGGACCAGGCCTGCGAGCCCGCTACGCCGAGCGCGACGACCAGGATGCCCAGGTGGACGATGAAGCCGCCGTAGCGCCGGTTCTGGCGGAGCGCGAGCCCCCAGGTGGCCTCGAGCCAGCCGTCACCGGTGCGCCGGCGCGCGCGGGCGGCGCGCCAGAAGTCGAGCGCGATGGTGGCGGCCACGAACGCGACCAGGCCCATGCAGCCCAGCACGATCAGGTTGCCGACGCCGAGCGCGCGGCAGAGAGCGGCGCCCGTCACTCCGATCACCACCGGCATCAGGAAGTTACGGCGCAGATTCTCCAGGGAAGCGCGGCGCCAGGCGATCAGCGGGCCCACGCCCATCAGGAAGATGAGGGCCAGGAAGATCGGGATGTTCACCAGGTTGAAGAACGGCGCGCCCACGCTCACCTTCTGGCCTCGGACCGCCTCCGAGAGCAGCGGGAACACGGTGCCGAAGAACACGGTGAAGGCCGCCGCGATCAGGAAGAGGTTGTTCAGGAGGAAGGCGGATTCGCGGGAGAAGACCGAGTCGAGCTCGCTCTGGCCGCGCAGCCGCTCGAGCCGCCAGGCCAGCAGCGAGAAGGCGCCGAGCATGACCAGGGAGAGGAACACCAGGAAGAAGATGCCGATCGAGCCCTGGGTGAAGGCGTGCACCGAGCCGATGATGCCGGAGCGGGTCAGGAAGGTGCCGAACAGGGTGAGGCTGAAGGTCAGGATGATCAGGGTCAAGTTCCAGAGCTTCAGCATGCGCCGCCGCTCCTGGATCATCACCGAGTGCAGGAACGCGGTGGCGGTGAGCCACGGCATGAAGGCCGCGTTCTCCACCGGGTCCCACGCCCAGTATCCGCCCCAGCCCAGCACGTGGTAGCTCCACCAGCCGCCGATCAGGAGGCCGAGCGAGAGGAAGTACCAGGCGACGATGGTCCAGCGACGGGTGATCGTGATCCACTCGTCGCCGGTACGGCCCACGATGAGGGCGGCCATCGCGAAGGCGAACGGCACCGTGAAGCCGGTGAAGCCCAGGTAGAGCGCCACCGGGTGGGTGATCATCCCGGAGTCCTCGAGCAGCGGATTGAGGCCGCGGCCGTCGTCGGGGATCGGCGAGAGGCGCTCGAACGGCGGCGCCGGGATCGTCATCACCAGGAGGAAGAAGGCGGAGATGCCGAGCATCACCGCGAGCGCCCACGGGTAGAGCTGCGGCTGGGTGCGGCGGTAGCGGCCCACCATGATCAGGGTGTAGAGCGAGAGCATCCACGCCCACAGGATGATCGAGCCCTCGAGCGCGCCCCACAGCGCGGTGATGCGGTAGTAGAAGGGCGTGCCGCGGTTGGTGTTGTTGGCCACGTAGCGGATCGAGAAGTCGAAGGACAGGAACGCGTAGACCAGCACGAGCATGCCCGCGGTGATCAGCAGCCAGACCCCGATGGCCGCGCGCTCCGAGGAGGCCTGCAGATCGGGCCGGCCCCGGAGGCCGCCCAGCGCGCCGGCGCCGGCCCCGTAGAGCGCCAGCACGAGCGCGCCCACCGTCAGCGCGTAGCCCAGCTCCGGCGTCACGGCTTGGCCTCGCCGCTCCGCAGCGTCTTGAGCAGCTCCTGGAAGCCCTTCTGGCTCGCGTCGTGCGGCGCCTTGTACTCTTCCGAGTGCTTGGCCAGGATCGTCGAGGCCTGGAAGTAGCCGTCGCGGCTCCACGTGCCCTCGACCACCGCGCCGCGTGACTCCGCGAAGAGATCGGGCGGCGTGCCGCGATGGCGCACCGGCACGGTGGCCTGGCCGTCCGATAGGGTGAAGCGCAGGTCGAGGCTCTTGGGATCCCACACGAGCGTGCCGGGCTGGACCATGCCGCCCAGGCGATAGGCCTTGCCGGCCACCGGCGCCGCGCCCAGCTCGCTCGGGGTGACGAAGTACACGACCGACTGGGTGACGCCCGCGTAGACGAGATACGCGAGCGCGGCCACGATGACGAGGCCGCCGGCCAGGAACTTCACCCGGCGGGTCATGCGGTCCGCGCCTTCGCGGCCCGGCGGGTGGCGAGCGCGCGGGTCCGGCGCGCCAGATGGCGCCAGTAGGAGAGCAGGACGACGGCGGCGATGCCGTACGCGGCGAAGACGTAGCCCCAGTTGGACGGCATCAGGTCTGCTCCTCGAGCCGGGCGATCTCCATCCGGCGCGACAGGAAGTAGGCGAACAGCAGGGTGAAGGCCACCCGCGCGCGCCACCACGTCACCGAGAAGTGCACGATCGGGATGTTGACCGCGCCCACGATGCCGACCACCGCGGCGTAGCGCGCCCGCGCCTCCGGATCCTCGATCAGGCGGCGTAGCAGCAGATAGCCCACGTAGACGCAGAAGAGCACCGCGGTCGAGGTGAGGCGCGCGTCCCAGGTCCACCACGTGCCCCAGGTCGGCTTGCCCCAGATGGAGCCGGAGACGATGGTGAGGCCGGTGAAGAGCACGCCGATCTCGCCCGCGGCGGCGGCCAGGCGGTCCCAGCCGGCCCGGCGCGTGGCCAGGTAGCCGATGCTGCCGAGGAGCACGAGCACGAAGGCCAGGTAGGCGGTGAGCACCGAAGGCACATGGAGGTACATGATGCGCTGCACGTTGCCCTGCACGGCCTCCCGGGGCGCGTAGCCGAAGCCGGCGGCGAGGCCCGCCACCAGGCCCAGCACGGTCAGCCGGCCGAGCGCGCGGGTCATCGGGTCAGCCCTCCAGCACGAACTCGAAGGTGAGGAGGCCGATCGTCACGTAGACCAGGTCGGCGCCGGCGAGCAGCTTGAGCCAGTGGGCCACGTCGGCCAGCGGCTGGCCGAGCAGGAGCGCCTGGGTCGCGCTCACGGTCGCGAGCAGCACCGGCACCTGCACCGGCAGGAGCAGCACCGGGAAGAGCAGCTCGCGCGCGCGCACCTGGGTGGTCATGGCGGCGAAGAGCGTGCCCACCGCGGCGAGGCCGATGGTGCCGAGGGCCAGCACCAGGGCCAGCGGCGCCGCGGGAGTCCAGAGATCCACGTCGTAGAACACGCCGAAGAGGACGACCAGGATGATCTCGACCGCGGTCATCAACACGCAGTTGCCCGCGAGCTTGCCGAGGTAGATGGCCGACTTGTCGCCGGGGGTGAGGCGGAGACCCTCCCAGCAGTCGTTCTCGCGCTCGCCGAGGAAGCTGCGGCCGAGGCCGAGCAGGCCGGCCAGGATGAAGCCCAGCCAGAGCAGGCCCGGCACCGCGGCGGCCAGCCGGTCGCGATCGGGGCCCAGCGCGAACTGGAACAGGAAGAGCAGGAGCACGCAGAAGAACAGCAGCGCGTTGGCGTGTTCCTTCGCCCGCCGCTCGATGAGCAGGTCTTTCCAGAGGATGATCCACGCGCGCCGGGCGTAGGTCACCGGCCGCCCTCGGCCGAATCGGTGAGGCTCTCGTACAGGCGATGCAATTCCTCGGGCGCGAGATCCGCGGCGGGCCGGTCCAGCAGGAGACGACCGCTGCCCAGGATGGCCACGCGATCAGCCACGCCGAGCCCGCCGCCGAAGCTGTGGGTCGCGACCACCGCGGCGCCGCCGCCCGCCTTGAAGCCCAGCAGGAACTCATTGACCCACTTCCGCCCGCGCCGATCGAGCCCGGTGAAGGGCTCGTCGAGGAGGAGCAGGCGGGCCCGGCCCAGGAGCACGCGGGCCAGCCCGAGCCGGCGCTTCATGCCCGCCGAGAACGTCCGCACCCGCTCGTCCGCCACCCCGTCCAGCTCCACCTGGGCGAGGGCGGCGTCGAGCCGCGCGGGCGCGGTGTCGCCTCCCCGCATGGTCTCCCAGAAGCGCAGGTTCTCCCGCGCGGTGAGGTCTTCATAGACGTACGAGCCGTGGGCCACCATGCCGACGAGCGCGCGCGCGCGCTCGGGCTCGCGGAGGGCGTCCGCGCCGCCGATCGTGAGCGAGCCGGTGGTCGGACGGAGCAGGGTGGCGAGTATTCGGAGCAGGGTGGTCTTGCCGGCGCCGTTGGGACCGAGCAGGGCCAGGCACTGGCCCGCGCCCAGCTCGAAGGACACGCCGTCGATCACGCTGTTGGACCCGTAGGTCTTCCGGAGCTCCCGCGTCGCGATCATGTCCGAGAAAAAGGGGAGACGGTACTCCGTCTCCCCCGGCCCGCTACGAGGACTGCGCTGGATCCGACGATCGACCTACCTGGCCTGGGATCGGGCCATGGCGCGCAGCCGCGCGACCCGCTCCGCGATCGGCGGATGCGTCGAGAAGAGCGTGGTCCAGCCTCCGCCGGTGAGCGGGTTCACGATGAAGAGGTGCGCGGTCGCCGGCGTGGCATCCATCGGCGCCACCCGAGAGGCCATGTCGAGCTTCTCGAGCGCCCGGGCCAGCCCCTCCGGCTGGCCCGCCATCTGGGCGCCGGATGCGTCGGCCTGGAACTCCCGGGAGCGCGAGACCGCAAGCTGGATCAGGGTGGCCGCCAGCGGCGCCAGCACGATCATGAGCAGGCCGCCGATGAGGCCGCCACCGCCCGACTCGTTGTCGTCGCTGTCCCGGCGGCCGCCGCCGAAGATCATGGCCCACTGGGCCATGTGGGCCATGTAAGTGATCGCCCCGGCCAGGGTGGCCGCGATGGCCATGATCAGGGTGTCGCGGTTCTGGACGTGGGAGAGCTCGTGGGCCAGGACCCCTTCGAGCTCTTCCTCGCTCATGATGCGCAAGATGCCTTCCGTGACGGCCACGGCCGCGTGCTGTGGGTTGCGGCCGGTGGCGAAGGCGTTCGGGGTCTCGCCCGGGATGATATAGACCTTCGGCAGCGGGATGCCGGCCCGGGTGGCCAGGGTGCGGACGATCCGGTAGAGGGCGGGAGCGGCGGCTTCGTCCACCGGCTGGGCCCCGTACATGCGGAGGACGATCTTGTCGGAGAACCAGTAGCTTCCGAGGTTCATCACCATGGCCAGCACCAGGGCCATGATCATGCCGTTCTGGCCGCCGAGCGCCCCGCCGATGAGCACCACCAGCACCGTGAGGGCAGCCAGCAGAACACCGGTCTTCATGAGGTTGGCCATGCGCTCGTCCTCCCGGTCCGAATGCTAGCAGCCGAGTCCCAGACCGTCAAGCAAGTGGCGCGTTTACGGGCTTTTGGGTTGACAAGGGGTACCCCCACGCTTATACTGACGCGTCTGTAAGAAAAACTCCTTACTTCACGTAAGCTTAGACGGGGTTCTTCACGTGTTGATCCAGGTAGCCGACATTCCGCCCGAGGGTCTCCGGATCGAAGGGACTGCGAACTTCCCGCAGCCGTTCCAGGACCACACTTGGGCGCTCGACGATCTCGCGCTGACCGTCGAGAAGGACGGCGACACGGTCTTCGTCCGCGGCGATCTCACCGCGCGGGTGCCGCTCGTGTGCGGGCGCTGCGTCGAGGGCTACACCGTGACCGTCCACCCCGAGGTGGATGCCCGCTTCGTGCCCATGCCGTCGACCCGCGAGGAGCAGGAGCTGGGCGCCGGCGAGCTCGAGACCGACGTCTACCAGCACGGCACGCTCGATCTGACGGCCCTGCTCGAGACCGAGACCACCTTGGCGTTGCCGATGAAGCCGCTCTGCCGGGACGGCTGCCGGGGCCTGTGCCCCGCCTGCGGCGGCAACCGCAACGCCACCGACTGCGCGTGCGAGACGCCCGCGCCCGACTCCCGCTGGGCGGCCCTGAAGGACTGGGCCGGCCGGTCGAGATAGCCCGAACAGGAGCCCTCCGATGCCTCTCCCCAAGCGACGACACTCCAAGACGCGCGGCCGCAAGCGGCGCACGCACTACAAGATGGTCGCGCCCTCGCGATCCCTGTGCCCGCAGTGCCGCGAGGTGAAGCCGCCCCACCGCATCTGCCCGCACTGCGGGTTCTACAAGGGACGCGAAGTCATCTCGGTCGAGGGCGAATAGTCTTTCCGGCTGAGCCGGGCCGTGCCATAAGATCGGCGCCATGAAGATCGCGGTCGACGCCATGGGAGGCGACTTCGGTCCCGCCGTCGTGGTCGAGGGCGCGGTGGCCGCGTGCCGCGAGTTCGGCTTGGCCTCGGTGCTCGTCGGTGACAAGGCGGCCATCGAGCGCGAGCTGGCGCGGCTCAAGGCGCAGGACCTGCCGGTCACGGTGCGCCACGCCTCGCAGGTGGTGGGCATGGCCGAGGCGCCGTCGCAGGCCCTTCGCCGCAAGCGCGACTCCTCCCTCCGCGTGGCCGCCGAGCTCGTGAAGGACGGCGAGTGCGGGGCCATCGTGTCCGCAGGCAACACCGGAGCGGCCATGGCCATCAGCATGTTCGTCATGGGCGTCCTGCCCGGGGTCGACCGGCCCGCGATCGCGGCGCCGCTGCCGAGCCTGTCCGGCTACACCGTGCTCATCGACGCGGGCGCCAATGTGGACCCGAAGCCGCGCCAGCTCTTCCAGTTCGCGGTCATGGGCCACGTGTACTCGCGGCACATCGTGGGCAAGGACAACCCGCGGGTCGGGCTGCTCTCGGTGGGCGAGGAAGAGGGCAAGGGGACCGACCTGACCAAGGAAGCGTTCGAGGACCTGCGCGGCTCGTCGCTCAACTTCATCGGCAACATCGAGGGGCGCGACATCTACAACGGCCGCTGCGACGTGGTGGTGACCGACGGTTTCACCGGCAACGTGTGCCTCAAGGTTTCGGAGAGCCTGGCCGAGATGCTCACCGCGATGATCCGCGAGGAGCTGGGGCGCGACGTGCTCTCGCTGGCGGGCGCCGCGCTCTCCAAGCGGGCCTTCGCGCGCCTGAAGCGGCGGGTGGACTACACCGAGATGGGTGGCGCGCCGCTGCTGGGCATGAACGGGGCCGCCATCATCTGCCACGGGGCCTCGCCGGTGAAGGCGATCAAGAATGCGGTGCGCGTGGCCGCCGACTGGGTTCGCAACGACGTGAACCACCACATCAAGACCGCGCTCGAGGCGGAAGCTGTTCTCGCCGAGGGACGGGAGGGAGGCCGGGAATGAACCGGGCTCAGATCATCGGCGTCGGCGCGTACGCCCCGAAACGGATCCTGACGAACCGGGAGCTCGAGGCGATGGTCGAGACTTCCGACGAGTGGATCGTCCAGCGCACCGGGATCCGCGAGCGGCACATCGTGGACGAGGGCGAAGGGCCGTCGGACCTCGCGGTCCGGGCCGCCCGGCAGGCGATGGAGCGGGCCCAGGTCACCGCGGACGAGATCGACTTCATCGTGGTGGGCACCACCGCGGGGGACATGCACTTCCCCACCACCGCGAACCTGGTCCAGCACCGCCTCGGCTGCCGCAACGCGGGCTCGGTGGACGTCTACGCGGCCTGCTCGGGCTCGGTCTACAGCCTCTCCATCGGAGCCCAGTACATCCAGACCGGCAAGTACCGCACCGTGCTGTGCATCGGCGCGGAGTGCCTCTCGCGCATCACCGACTTCACCGACCGCGGCACCTGCATCCTGCTCGCCGACGCGGCGGGCGCGGCGGTGCTCCGGCCGTCGACCGACGCGGCCGGCATCATCGACACCGATCTCTACTCGGACGGCCGTTACGGCGACCTGCTGATCCAGCCCGCGGGCGGCTCCCTGGTCCCGGCCACCCACGAGACGGTGGACCAGCGTCAGCACTTCGCCAAGATGAAGGGCAACGAGGTGTTCAAGGTCGCGGTGCGGATGTTCGGCGACTGCGCCGACCGCATCCTGAAGAACAACGGCTTCACCGCGAACGACCTCGATCTCTTCGTGCCCCACCAGGCGAACCTCCGCATCATCGAGGCGGCGGTCAAGCGCCTCAAGGTGCCGATGGAGAAGGTGATGGTGAACGTGGAGCGCTACGGCAATACCGGCGCCGCGTCGGTCTACGTGGCCCTCGAGGAGGCGTGGACCACCGGGCGAGTCAAGCCCGGCGACCTCGTGCTGATGGCCGCCTTCGGCGGCGGCTTCACCTGGGGTGCGGCGCTGCTGCGATGGTAGCCGGCGTGCTCGCCTTCCTGTTCCCCGGACAGGGCTCGCAGGAGGTCGGGATGGGGCGCGCCCTCGCGGAGGCCTCGCCCGCCGCGAAGGCGGTCTGGGCCGAGGCGGACGCCGCGCTCGGCTTCCCGCTCTCCACCCTCTGCTTCGAGGGGCCCGCCGCGGACCTCGCCCTGACCGCCAACACCCAGCCCGCGGTGCTGACCACCAGCGTGGCCGCCGCCGCCGCGCTGGCCGAGCGAGGCGTGACCCCCGGGCTCACCGCCGGCCACAGCCTCGGCGAGTACTCGGCTCTCGTGGCCGCGGGCGCGCTGCGCTTCGCGGACGCGGTGCGGCTGGTGCGCCGCCGCGGCGAGTTCATGCAGGAGGCGGTGCCGGTGGGCACCGGCGCCATGGCCGCGCTGCTCGGGGTGGAGCTGGCCACCGCGGAGCAGGTCTGCGCGGAGGCCGCGCAGGGCGAGGTGGTGGGAGTGGCCAACATCAACTCGCCGGGGCAGATCGTCATCGCGGGGCACCGGACCGCGGTGGAGCGCGCCGTCGCGGCGGCCGCGGCGCGCGGCGGCAAGAAGAGCGTGCTGCTGCCGGTGAGCGCGCCCTTCCACTGCGCGCTCATGAAGCCGGCGGCCGACCGCCTGGCCTCGGAGCTGGAGCGCCTCACCGTGAGCGCCCCGCGCATCCCGGTCATCCGGAACGTGGACGGCGGGGTCACCCGGACCGCCGACGAGGTGAAGCCGTTCCTGGTCCAGCAGGTGGCGAGCCCGGTGCGGTGGACCGATTGCGTGGAGCGGCTGGCGCGCGAGGGCGCGACCGGATTCCTCGAGGTCGGCCCGGGGCGGGTGCTGAGCGGGCTGCTCAAGCGGACACTCGACGGGGCGCGCGGCCACGCGGTGGAGGATCCCGACTCCCTCGAGAAGGCGATCGCGGCGGTCGGAGGCGCGGCCGCGTGACCTTTGGCAAAAGCCATGGCGGGGGGTAAAGGCCTGGCGGGAAAGGTCGCGATCGTGACCGGCGGCGGCCGTGGCATCGGTCTCGCCATCGCCCGGTCGCTGGCAGAGGACGGCGCCTCCGTGGTAGTCTCTGGCCGCGACGCAGCGCGTCTCGACGCGGCGGTCAAGGAGCTGGAGGGCCTGGGCGTGACGGCCCTCGCGGTGCCGGCCGACGCCGTGAAGCGCGAGGACGTCGATCGCCTGATCGAGGCGACCCGGGAGCGCTTCGGGCGCATCGACGTGGTCGTCAACAACGCCGGGATCACGCGCGATCAGCTCCTGGTCCGGATGAAGGACGACGACTGGGACCAGGTGCTGGACACGAACCTGCGCGGGGTGTTCCTGATGACCCGCGCGGCGGGCAAGGTGATGATGAGGCAGCGGAGCGGGCGTATCATCAGCATCGCATCGACCGCGGGGGCGATGGGCAACCCCGGCCAGGTCAACTACTCGGCGGCCAAGGCGGGCGTGATCGGGCTCACGAAGGCGGCGGCGCGGGAGCTGGCGCACTGGAACATCCTGGTGAACGCGGTGGCCCCCGGGCTCATCGAGACGGACATGACGGCCGCGATCCCCGGGGAGGCGCGCGAGGCGATGCTGCAGCAGGTGCCGCTCAAGCGGCTCGGGCAGAGCCGGGAAGTGGCGGAGGTGGTGCGGTTCCTCGCCGGCGACGGCGGGAGCTACATCACCGGCCAGACGATCCACGTCAACGGCGGACTGTACATTTAATCAATCGCAGCCAGGAGGGGAGGGCATGGCGAAGCCGGTCGAGGAGCGGGTCAAGGAGATCATCGTCGAGCAGCTCGGAGTGGAAGAGGACGAGGTGTTGCCGGCCGCGAAGTTCATCGAGGACCTCGGGGCCGATTCCCTCGATACCGTCGAGCTCGTGATGGCCTTCGAGGAGGAGTTCGATCTCGAGATCCCGGACGAGGACGCCGAGAAGATCGCCACCGTCGGGGACGCGATCAGCTACATCAAGGAGAACTCGTAGGGGCGGGCGCACGGAGGAGCGTGTGGACGCGCGTCGAGTCGTCATCACCGGGAC
>WNFK01141260.1_pt1 | contig 11808 bp, 10 predicted proteins | sample 5400281 | NCBI WGS metagenome assembly WNFK01 (sample SAMN13153350, study PRJNA577476) | soil metagenome | isolation source: 20 cm soil on Douglas fir-dominated hillslope | place: USA:California | collected 2013-09-17
TGCCCGGCGGCGCGGGCGCGGCAGATCGATATCGACGATCTGCTTGATGCGGCCGGGCGAACGCGTCATCACCACGACCTTGTCCGACAAAAACACCGCTTCATCGACCGAATGGGTGACGAACAGCACCGTCTTGCGGTCGCGTTCCCAGATATTGAGCAGGTCGTTCTGCAGCCGCGTGCGGGTATGCGCATCCAGCGCGCCGAAAGGCTCGTCCATCAGCAGCACGGCGGGATGATAGGCCAGTGTGCGCGCCAGCGCGACGCGCTGTTTCATGCCTCCGGACAATTCCTTGGGGTAGAAATTCTCAAAGCCCTTGAGGCCGACCATTTCGATCAGCGCGCGGCATTGCGCTTCGGCTTCCGCTGATTTCACGCCCTGCTGGCGCGGACCATACATCACGTTGCCAAGCACGCTCTTCCAGGGAAACAGCGCGAACTCCTGGAACACCGGCCCGCGATCGGGACCTGGCCCGGTGATCGCCTTGCCCTTCATCCTGGCGACACCTTCGGTCGGATTGACGAAGCCGCCGACGATATAGAGCAGCGTCGATTTTCCGCAGCCGGACGGGCCGAGAATCGAGACAAAGGCGCCATCCTCGATTGCCAGCGAAATCTCCGACAACGCCAGATGGTTTTGACGCCCGGAGGTCTGAAAAACCTGCGAGACCCGATCGATCTCGATCATCGCAACTGTCTGCCCCCGCGCCGGCGCAGCTTCAGCCCGAACGCCCCTCAGCGATGGCAATACCTTCATTCCGGCTTTTCGTTTCGACACAGGCCCGTCAGACACAGTTGGTTTCTCGGTTTTGGACCGTCAACGTCCCGAGCATAGCGGAAACTTGCGCGACTTGGCGATGTCGATTTGGGGCATCATTGGCGCCGGCGCGCTTTTCCGGAACTCCGTAGCATACGGCAACCCCTGATATGCTCCGCACAGTGCTGAGACCGACGATCCTTGGAGCAGGAAGCAACTCTGCGTCGATCTCATTGGGGGCCCAATCGCCTGAGCACCGCACGCACCGGCGCGGCGTCCAGACCCCTGAGCTTCAACGGCAGCGCTATCAATTCGTAGTCGCCCGGTACGACGTCGGCCAGTACAAGGTTCTCGACGATCCGGACATCGTACCGCCGGCAAACCATGTGCGACGGGAGGCTTTTCGACGTCTCCGGGTCGACCGATGGAACGTCTACGCCGATCAGCCGCATGCCGCGAACAGCCAGACGCTCCACCGTTTCCGGAGCCAGCGCGCGGAATCCCGTCGGCCAACTCAACTGATCGCCCCTATCCATCAATTTCAAAAGCAGTCGCGGTGGCGCGCCGTCGAGCGCGGACGCGATCTCCTCAAACCCACAAAGCGGGTCTTTCCCGCGGGCATCGATGACCCTCGCGGGTCCGATGAAATCGCCGAGATCCAGCATATCGACACTGGCTCCGGCGGGATCGTAGTGCAAGGGTGCATCGACATGCGCGCCGCAGTGCGTTGACATCGAGAAGCTGGCAACATTGACGGGACAGCCCGGCCCGATCGCGAATGTCTGGCTGACCGCAAAATCAGCATCGCCGGGAAACACGCCCATGCCGACACGCAGTGCAGGCGAGATGTCAATCAGGCCCTTCACAATTGGGTCCTCACCTGCCAGAGCTCCGGGAATAACACCACGTCGAGCATCTTTCGCAGGTAGGAAACACCTGAAGTGCCGCCGGTTCCTCGCTTGAATCCGATGATCCGCTCGACGGTGGTGACGTGATTGAAACGCCAGCGGCGGAAATAGTCCTCGAAATCCACCAGCTTTTCGGCGAGTTCATACAACTCCCAGAAACGAGCCGGATCCCGATAGACCGATAACCACGCGCGCACAACGCTATCGTCTCCGATATGCGATACCGAGACATCGCGCTCAATGATGGCCTTATCGATAGCGAGGCCGCGGCGATCCAGAAGCTGTATGGTGAGATCATAGATGCTCGGCGCCCGATGGGCCACCTCGAGCCGCTCAACAACGGCTTTGTCGTCCTGGTGAGCATGGATCATCGCAGCATTCTTGTTGCCGACAAGAAACTCGATCATGCGATATTGCCAGGACTGAAAGCCGGACGACTGCCCAAGCGATCCACGAAATTCCGTATACTCGCTCGGCGTCATGGTGCGAAGCACATCCCAGGCCGAGTTGAGCTGTTCAAGGATGCGGGATACCCGCGACAATGTCTTGAAGGCCGGCTGCAGGTCGTTCGCAGCGATCAACCGGCAAGTAGCGCTCAGTTCGTGAATCGCAAGTTTCATCCAAAGCTCGGACGTCTGATGCTGGATGATAAACAGCATCTCGTCATGGGCGCTGGATAGCGGCTGCTGCGCCTGCAGAATCTTGTCGAGCTCGAGATAGCCTGAATAGGATATTTCCTTGCGCTGACTCATCGCGTTCACGCCTTTTGACGAGTCGATGACATTGTCGCGCATACCCACATCCGGTATGCCGCGGACGATATTTTAAACTTAAAATGATAAGGCTTTTGCTGTCAATCGGGGATTTCCGTGCGCGCTCGTGCACGGCCGGCAACGAGCAGTTGCCGTTGTTTCAGGAACAGGCTTATGGTCGGCTCCACAAGCCAGCTTTTGTTTGAAATCGTCACCAACGCGCGCTCCATGATCCGGCATGTCATTTGGTGTTTGATCGCGAGGCTCTCATGATGTCGTCAGCCTCCATGATTTCGCGTGACGCGTGCGTCGCTCGGGATGCCGCAGACCCGCTTCGCGGTTTGCGCGACCGCTTCATGATTCCTGAAGGCCTCATCTATCTCGACGGCAATTCGCTCGGACCGATGCCGCGAGCCGCGGCGAGCGCCTTGAACCGTACGATCGAACAGGAGTGGGGCCACGACCTTATCAGGAGCTGGAACAGCGCGGGATGGTTCGACATGCCCGTCCGGCTCGGCGACCGCGTCGGGGCACTGCTTGGCGCAGTTCCGGGGCAAACGCTGGTTTGCGACACTACATCGATCAACCTCTACAAGGCAGTCCATGCCGCAATCGGATTGAGACCCGGGCGCGACGTGGTCGTCGCCGAGGATGAGTCGTTCCCGACAGATCTCTATATCGTCGAAGGCGCCATGAAGTCCGCGGGCCGTCCGATGACGCGACGATTGATTGGTACGGATGGCCCCTCGATCAACGCCCTGCTCGACGAAACGGTCGCGGTCGCCGTGCTCTCGCATGTTAATTATCGCACCGGCGCGCTGCTCGACATGGCCACCATCACCAAACAGCTTCACGACGCCGGTGCGCTGGTGGTGTGGGACCTCTGTCATTCGATAGGCGTGGTCGAAATCGCGTTCGACCTTCATGCGGTGGATTTTGCAGTCGGCTGCACCTACAAATATCTGAACGGAGGTCCCGGCTCTCCAGCCTTTATTTCCGTCGCAAAAGCCCATCAGGCCGCCGCAAGACATCCGTTGTCAGGCTGGTGGGGGCATGCTGCCCCATTTGCGTTCGATCGCGATTTCCGGCCCGACGAAGGTATCAAGCGCTTTCTGTGCGGAACTCAGCCGATCATTTCCCTGCGCGGCGTCGATGTGGCTCTCGACGCGATGGAGGGCGTGGAGGTGGCCGCTTTGAGACAGAAGAGCCTCGCGCTCACGGAGCTTTTCATTGCACGCGTTACGGCGCTTTTGCCGGGCCTTGATATCGTGACACCCCGCCAACCATCGTTGCGCGGCAGCCAGGTCGCGATATCCTTCGACAAGGGTTATGCGGTCGTGCAGGCGATGATCGAGCACGGTGTGATCGGCGACTTTCGGGCGCCCGACATCATGCGCTTTGGCTTTGCGCCGCTTTACATTCGTTTTCAGGACGTCTGGGATGCGGCCGACATACTCGCCGGGTGCATCAACGCAGAGGTTTGGCGCGATCCCCGCTTCAATCGTTATCTGGATGTAACCTGAGCGGTGCGAAGCCGCCGGTGAAAAGTTACCCCTGCGCGAACGCGGTTGCCCAGCTGAAATCGTAATGGGCGCTGATCGCCTTCATCATGACCGTAGCGATCAAAACGAGAATGATCTGTAACAGCGTTTTCGTCGTGAATATCTTTGCAAACAGCGTCATGTGATGCTCCCAGCAGGCGTATACGGCACCGAGGCCCGCTAATCAAGAACGGCGCAACGGTTTCCGGCGCAGGAAATGAGGTGGGACAATTCGAACGAATGAGCCACATCAACGCTAGTCGAACCATGGCCATTCCGCCGCGCCGTCGTGGGTGACGGCGCCGCCGGGCGCCTGGCCGACCAGCCGCGCGTACTTGGCGAGCGCCCCTGCCCGGTGCCGCGGCGGCGGCTGCTTCCAGGCCTGCCGTCGCTTTGCGAATTCACTGTCATCGATCAGTAGATCCAGGCGGCGCGCACCCGCATCGATGCGAATCCGATCCCCCTCCTGCACCAGCGCCAGCGGGCCGCCGATGAACGATTCCGGCGAGACATAACCGATGCACATCCCCCGGGTGGCGCCGGAAAAGCGCCCGCGCGGTGACCCCCAGCATCTCGCGCATGCCGGGACCGCCCACGGGGCCTTCATTGCGGATGACGAGAACGTCACCTGCCGCGTATTTGCGGTTGCGGACGGCATCGACGCATTCCTCCTCATCTTCGAACACGCGCGCGGTACCTTCGAATACCAGTTTTTTGAGGCCAGCCACCTTGATGACGGCTCCGTCAGGGCAAAGGTTGCCCTTCAAAACCGCGACGCCACCGTCCGGACTGATCGCCGCGCCTGCAGAGGTGATGATCTCGCCGTCAGGCGCATTGGCGCCGCCGTATTCTTCGGCAACCGTCCGGCCGGTGATCGTCAGGCAACTGCCGTCGATGTGACCGCTTTCGATCAGCGCGCGGACCACCACAGCGGTGCCGCCGATATCGTAGACATCCTTCGCGGTATATTTTCCGCCCGGGCGCAAATTTCCGATCAGAGGTGTTCGCGCAAAGACCTCGCCGACGTCGTCTAACGTGAAGGATATGCCGGCCTCGTTGGCAAGTGCCGGCAAATGCAGCGCCGCATTGGTCGATCCGCCGGTAGCGGCGACAATGGCCGCGCCGTTTTCCAGCGACTTCCGTGTCACGATTTCGCGCGGCAACGGTCCGCCTCGTCGCAGCATTTCCATCACCAGACGTCCGGCCCGGCGCGCTACTTGCGCGCGCTCCGCATAGACGCCGGGGATCATCGACACGTTGGGGATCGTCAGCCCCATCGCCTCGGAAACCATCGCCATGGTGTTGGCGGTGAACTGTCCGGCGCAGGCGCCGATCGTCGGCAGGCAGGACCGCTCGATGCCCGCAAGCGTCGCCTCATCGATTTCTCCGGTCATGAAGCCGCCGACCGCCTCGTAGGAATCCAGCACCGTAAGAGTCTTACCCCCGAACCGCCCGGGAAGCGCGCTGCCGCCATAGATGAAGATCGACGGCACGTTGCAGCGGATCATTCCCATCATCACGCCGGGAAGCGTCTTGTCGCAGCCGCCGAAACCGATCAATGCATCGTAGGCAAGACCATGGACCACAGCTTCGATTGAATCGGCAATCAACTCGCGCGAGAGAAGCGAAAACTTCATTCCCTCGTGATTCATGCTGATGCCGTCGGAAACCGAAATGGTGGTGAATTCCCGCGGCGTGCCGCCGGCCTCCGCGATCCCCGCCTTGGCGGCATCGACCTGGAAGTCGTGGGTCATGTTGCAAGGCGTCTGTTCGCCCTTCATGCTGACGACGCCGATCATCGGCCTGGCGAGCGCCTCGTCGTCCAGCCCCATCGCCCGCATGAAGGCGCGGTGCGGCGCACGATCGAGACCATCGGTCGTCACGCGTGATCGCCACTTCTTCATGGGTATGAATCTCTCTTCAGGGTCGTTCCGGCGCTCGCTGGAACGACCAGTGAATACGTCTTCCTACTGCAGCGGTGCGACAATGGTCGGGTGCTTGAATTGCGCGACGTCCATCTTCGGCAGCATTCCTGTCGCTGCATAAATGTCGAGCATCTTCTGGATCGCGTCGAAATTCGGCGCGGCTCCCGGATCGCGGCCAAAATCATTGTCCTTGAGCAGATAGGTGTCCAGTACCGGCACCGGCGCCTTCAACTGTTCGGAGACGACCTTCAGCGTTTCCTCACGATTGGCCAGCGCTTTTTTCATGCCGGAAGTGATGTCGCGTACATAGGCTTTCACCAGGTCCGGATTCTTGTCGACAAAGTCGGCGCGGCAGGCCTCGAGAATATGAACGATGTTGGGCATTTCCTCGGAGAGCGAAAACAGCTTACGCGTGAAAGGCTGATTCATGTTCACGGCATCGACCCGCCCCTGACGCAGTGCGTCCTCGGAAACGGCGAAGCCGACCTCGACCAGCTTGATGTCTTTCGCCGGGTCGACGCCGTTCTTTTTCAAGAGCATCGCGAATGGACCGTAGGTGCCGCCGCCGATCACCGAGATGCCGACGGTCTTGTCCTTGAGATCGGCAATGGTCTTGATCGGCGAATCGTCCTTAACCGCCCAATAGACCGAGAAGCCGCCGGGCTTTTCGAAGACGTGTTGGGCCACGATGTAAGCTTTCAGGTTTCCGCCGACCACGCCGTTCGCCAGCGATAACGGCGCCTGTGTCGCGCAGTCGAGCGCTCCCGCCGCCAGCGCCTGCGTCATCGGCGCGGTGCCCTGAAACTGCGTCCATTCGATATTGTAGGTCTTGCCGAGATCGGGGAATTCCGCGGGCCGCCGCATCATCCAGTATTTCGATTCCTCGGCCGGAATGGTCCAGCCAACGCGGATCGTTTGTTGCGCGTGCGATGAGTTCGCGCTCGCCAGAACGGCGACCGCAGCCCCGGCCGCCACGATCCATTTCGAAGGTATCCGCATCATGCCCACTCCACTTTTCCGACGCCAACAGACGCCGCTCGGAATTACGTCAGCTAAACCTTTCATGGTTCAAACAATCAGGCAAGCCATCGGGGCGTGCTTGCGTGCGGCTTCGCCCGGCAAAGTCGGGCCCCGGGTTGGGCCCGCACCCTGAATCGGCGCGGCCCGCGGCCAAGGTGAGCGCAAGCAGTACGCGCTGGCGTGCGGCGTCAAAATGCATCAGTTGTCAAACTCGATGCGGTGGTTCAGACTGCACGTCACAGGCAAAAAAAATACAAAAAACAAGCCACACGGGAGAGCGAATTGTCCGACAGCAAGAAAAGCAATGTGACGCGACGCACCCTGCTCAAGGCTGGTGCCGCGATGCCGCTTCTCGGGATTGCAGCACCCAGCGTACTGGCGCAGGCGCCGTTGAAATCACCGACCAAAATTCATGATTTCATGACCAACGCCGACGTGGAAAAAGCCGAGCAGGAAGGTCAGCTCGTGTTCTATTGTCACGAGAACGAGCCCGGCACCGCCGGCATCATGGAAGGATTCCGCAAGGATTTCCCGAAGATCAACACCAGCTACGTCCGAGCGCAGACCGGCGCGCTCTACACCAAGATCCTGTCCGAACGCTCCGCCGGCCGTTTCGACGTTGACGTCATTCAACTATCCGACCTGGCGCCGGCTGTCGATTTCCAGAAGAAGGGCGGCTACGAACACTACGTGTCGCCGGAGACTCCGGCTTACAAGGCGGACCATCTGAGCTCGCCGGCTGGCTCGTTTTTCTGGACCGGCGTCGACCCCGCCGGGATCGCTTACAACTCACCCAAGGTCTCCGCCGCGGACGCGCCGAAGACATGGCAGGACATTTTGAACCCTCGCTGGAAGGGCTCGATCAGCTGCAAGATTTCCGCCTCCGGTTTGCAGTTCGTACAGTGGTACACGCTGCGTAAGCTGTATGGGGCGGGCTTCTGGAAAGAGTTCGCCAAGCAGAATCCGCACGCGTTCGATTCCCGCGTCCAGTTGTTCGATCGGCTCGCCAAGGGCGACGATACGATCACCGCGATCGGAGAATATCCGGCCTACATCCTCTTCAAGGACAAAGGCGCCAAGGTTGAATTCGTAGCACCAGCCGACGGGTTGCCGGCTACGCCTCTGATCGTCGGCGCCGTCAGCAAGGCGCCGCATCCGGAAGCGGCCAAGCTGTTCGTCGATTGGGCGATGTCGAAGCGTGGCCAGGCCTGGTATCAAACCAACCCCAATCTCTATTACGGGTCGGTGCGCACCGATGCGCCGCCAATGCCGACCGGGGTGCGGCTGGGTGATCTCAAGCTGCTCTACCCCGCCGACTGGGACGACTACGCGGCAAACCGCGATGTCTTTGCCAAGGAATGGAACGGCATGCTCGGCCTGTGAGCGAAGCAGCCGTGCAATCTGCGAAATCGCCAATCTCCGCCCAGCAGATGGCTGGGTATGGAGTTGCGGCCGTTGCTGCAGTGCTGGTCCTATACCCGGTCTTCTTTCTATTTCAGGCAGCGCTCGATGTCGGCGACCCGCAAGTGCGGCCGCCGACCGCATACGGTTTCGACAATTTCAACGGCATATTCCAGTACCCGCAGATCCTGCTCAACACATTGACGGTGTCCGTTGCCGCCACGGTGATGGCGCTGGTGTTCGGTTTCGTGATGGCGTGGATCCTGACGCGGACCAACGTGCCCGGCCGCCACCACTTCGAACAACTGATGGCGGTCCCCTATTATTTGACGCCGTTGCTCGGTGCGCTGGCCTGGAGCCTGCTCGGCTCGCCAGAAAGCGGCTTCATCAACCAGATCTGGCGCGCACTCGGCGGCACTGGCCATCTCATCGATATCAATACGGCGTACGGAATCGCCTGGGTCATGGCGCTGTTCGAGGGCTCAGTCGCATTCGTCATGATCGCCGCTGTTATGAAGTCGATGGACCCTGCGCTTGAGGAGGCATCGCAGATCATTGGGGCGAGCCGCCTCCGCACCATGCTGCGTATCACCCTGCCCTTGGTGATCCCCGGCGTTCTCGGCGCCGCCATCTTTGTCTTTGCCGAAATGCTAGGCTCGTTTGCCGCCGCCCTCGTGCTCGGGACACCCAACCGCTATTATGTCATCACCACGGCGATCTACCAGCTGGTGCAGCAATATCCGCCGAAGATCCAGGTTGCCGCCGCCATGGGCGTGTCGCTGTTTGCGGTGATGTTCTTCATGCTGTTCCTGTACCGGCGCATCGTGATGGCCGGCAGTTACGTTACCATTACCGGCAAGGCGTTCCGGCCGCGGGTGGCCGATGTCGGTCCGCTGCGCTACCTGTTGCTCGGCGTCTGCGTACTTTATCTGCTCGCCGCGGTCGGCCTGCCGCTGGTCACGCTGCTCTACGCATCGTTGCAGAAGATTGCCGTCGCCTTCCCCACTGCCGAAAACTGGACGCTGGACAACTTCCGCGTCGCCATGACCATGAACGCCGTCCGCTCGGCACTCACCAATAGCTTGCTGCTCGGCTTTGGCACCGCGACCATCGGTGTCGTGCTGATGGGACTGCTCGCCTGGCTGATCTACCGCTCGCGACTGCCCGGCAGCGGCCTGATCGAATATGTCGTCATGTTTCCGCAGGCGGTGCCTCGGCTGGTGTTCGCGTTCGGCCTGATGTGGGCCTGGGTGGTTTTTCCGATTCCGATCTACGGAACGCTGTGGCTGCTGCTGCTCGCCTACCTCACGGTGTTTCTGCCGCTTGGTGTGCGCACTATCGCCGGGGTCATGCTGCAGATCGACAAGAGTCTGGAGGAATGCGCGCAGATGTGCGGTGCGCCTTGGGCGTTCCGGGTGCGGACGGTGACAATTCCGCTGCTCATGCCGGGTCTGATCGCCGCTTGGCTGCTGCTGTTCATCGCCAGCATCCGCGAGCTTGGCGCCTCTATCTTGCTGATGGGCCCGCATTCCAAGGTGATCACGCCGTCGATCGTCGAATCATGGTTCGGGACCAGTTCGGAGCTCACCGCGGCGCTGGCGCTGATCCAGACGCTGGTGGTCGCCATCGCCATGATCGTGCTTGTCGCTGTCACGCGCCGCGTCGGCGCTCACCCCGTCGACTAGGATGTCAGGAATCATGCCAGCGTCGCTGCCGGAGCCCCCAGCATCGTCTTCACCGTCGAAACCACACATCGAGGTCGATCGGCTTGAATTATACTATGGCAGCGTTCCGGCGGTGCGCGGCGTCAGTTTCAACGTCTTGCCCGGCGAGCAACTGACGCTGCTGGGCCCCTCCGGCTGCGGCAAGACCACCACATTGCGCGCGATCGCTGGTCTTGAGCAGCCGACCGCGGGCGAAATCCGCATCGACGGCGTCATCGTTTATTCGGCGAAACAGCGCATCAACATGCGCGCCGAGAAGCGCGGCTTGTCGATGGTGTTTCAATCCTACGCCATTTGGCCCCACATGTCCGTATTCGAAAACGTGGCCTATGGACTGCGCGTGCGGCGTACTGGAGCAGCGGAGATCGCGGAAAGGGTGCATCAAGCGCTCGACATGGTGCAGATGCGCAGTTTCGCATCGCGGCGGGCGGCACAACTGTCGGGCGGACAGCAGCAGCGGGTTGCGCTGGCGCGCGCGTTCGTCGAACTGCGCGAGCTTCAGCATCGCCTCGGCATCACCTCCGTTTACGTGACCCACGACCTAGAAGAAGCGCTGGCGATGTCGGACCGCATCGTCGTGATGCGTGACGGGCTGATCGAGCAGACTGGCACGCCGGACGAAATCTACCGGCTGCCGAATAGCGCCTTTGTCGCGGACTTCGTCGGCTCGGCTAACCTCATTCGTGGCCGCCATCGCGCCGATCTCGACACCGATGGATTGACCGCGCTCGAAACACCTGCCGGCCACATCGTCTACGGCATGGCCTATGGACGCCTCGTTGGCGCCGAGCTGGTGGTTTCGGTGCGGACCGTGCACCTTCGTATTTCGGCGGAACCGCCGGCCGCGGTGCAAAACGTCTGGCGTGTGCCGGTGCAGCAGACCGTGTTTCAGGGAGACTTCACTCAGGTTCACCTCGGTTGGGGCCCGCAGCACCTGATCGCCCGGTGCGCCGCGATGGAGCCATTGGCGGCAGGCCGGGAAGTCTACATTACCGTTGAGCCGCGGCATGTCGTGGTGTTGGGCGCATAGCTTCTTCGGGGTTGGTCGCTATTCTGGATGCAGGTAACAGGAGAAATGCAATGGCTGGAATTGGTGGGACCGACGCGCGAAGCGCGGAAAAGCTCGGCTATCTCGGGCTCGGGATGATGGGATTTCCGATGACGCGACGCCTGGTGAGCGCGGGCTATGACGTCACGGTCTGGAACAGGTCTTCCGGCAAAGCAGCTGCCCTGGTGGCGGCCGGCGCGAGGCTTGCGCCACAACCGCGCGATGTTGCCGCTACCGCCAGCATCCTCTTCATGTGCCTTACTGACGCCGCTGCGGTGGAACAGGTGGTGTTCGGCCCCGACGGCCTTGCCACGGCGACCGGCTCCGGAAAGCTCGTCGTCGACTTCTCGTCGATCCACCCGGATGCGGCGCGCGCCATCGCCGCGCGGCTGAAGTTGGCCAACGGCATGGGATGGATCGATGCGCCGGTCTCGGGCGGTACGATTGGCGCCGAGGAAGGCACGCTGGCGGTGATGGCTGGCGGCGATGCCGCCGATATCGAAAGAGTGAGGCCCTATGTTCTGGCAATGGCACGACGGTTCACGCATATGGGCCCAACCGGAGCAGGCCAGACCACCAAGCTCTGCAATCAGGTGATCGTCGGTTGCGCCATGGCCGTGCTCGCGGAGGCGACGCGGCTTGCAGTGAATGCCGGGATCGACGCCAGCCGGCTGCCGGAGGCACTGGCCGGCGGCTTTGCCGATTCCATACCGCTGCAATTATTCGTACCGCG
>WNFK01184160.1_pt2 | contig 11808 bp, 8 predicted proteins | sample 5400281 | NCBI WGS metagenome assembly WNFK01 (sample SAMN13153350, study PRJNA577476) | soil metagenome | isolation source: 20 cm soil on Douglas fir-dominated hillslope | place: USA:California | collected 2013-09-17
ATCCGCGATCTCGAGACCGAGCTGGGCGTAGAGCTGTTTCAGCGCCTGCCGCGGGGAGTGCGCCTTACCCCGGCGGGCGAGGCCTTCCTGGGCAATGCCCGCACCACATTGGAGTCCGCTGGGCGCGCGGTGACGAGCGCTCGTGATGCGGGAAAGGATGGGGCCTCCGAACTCAGATTCGCCCACGGCGAGCTCGCCGTCTACACCGCCATCATCGAGGACCTGCTTGCCGCGTTTCGAGAGGCCCATCCCGAAGCCCAGGTGCACGTGTCGAGCAAGACTGACGCGGACACGTTCCGAGCCCTGCGCGAAGGGGAGGTGGACGTCGCGTCGGTATTCATCGTCGAGTGGCCGGTGGTGGGGTTCGAGGCGCAGCGCATCGTGGACTGCACCACGACCGGCGTCATGCTCCCCGCGAGCCATCCGCTGGCCGCCGAGTCATCCGTGCGGCTAGCCGACCTGCGGGACCTCACGTGGCTGCATTCCTCTCCGCAGCGCTGGCCGGGCTTCTTTCGGACGATCGATGAGGCGTTGCGGGAGCGAGGGTTGGTCCCGTCGCGGCGTCGCGAGCGTCCCAAGGAGGCGCCGTCGGCGAACGTGCCGATCGCCTCGGGCGAGGCCTGGGCGCTGGCCAGCGAGGCGGTGGCAGTCCGGTATCGGACCGAGCCGAGCGCCATCGTCTATCGGCCCTTTGTCGAGCCGCCGATTCCGTGTTGGATCGCACTCGTGTGGCGACCGAAGGCCCCGCGCGTCGTCCACGATCTCGTCGACGTGGCGCGCTGTCTCTTGCGCCCCTAGAGCCGGTAGCCGACCAGCGTCCCCGGCGCCGTCTGGAGAAACAGCATCCCGGCGACGTCGTCCACGGCGTATACCGGCTCTCGCTCTTTCCCCAGATCCACGCGTGCGCGCGGCTGCGCGCTGTCCTTGTCGATCTGGAGCAGGACGTTCCCACCTCCCTCGGGCGCCTTCGTCAACATGAAGACCGATCCCGGGACGTTCAGGGACGCCCGGAATCGCTTCGACGCCAGCGCCGCCGCCTCGTGCGAATAGCCCGCCAGCTGCGCGCCCCCCTGCGAGTACGCGGTGGCCAGCTGCCCCGCGAAGCGGCGCGCATTGGAATCCGTGGCTTGCCGCGACGCTTGTGCGAACGCATCGCCATACGCCGAGGCGGCGGCGCCGTACAGACCGGCGCGCACGGCCTGGATTCGATACAGTGCGCGCAGGAGTCCTGGTAACTGAGGTGCGGGGTAATAGACCTGCTGCTTCACCTGCCCGTCACGGGCCACGATGACGAGATTCTGCGGCGACGTGAGGACGATCCCCGCCGGCCGGATCTCCATGTCCGTCGGATCCTCGCCGCCCTGCAGCTTGATCTCGCCGCCCAGGGCGCGGAACGTCCCCGCGGTGCGATCGACCGCGTAGAGCCGGTGATCGTGGCTCGCGAAGACGTAGAGGGTCGAGCCTTCGATGACATGGTGCAGCGAGTACCGCGCAGCGTTGTAGTCTCCCGAGCTCAAGGGCCGGCCGCTTTCGATCGCGTCCTTGAACTTCGCCTCGCCCTTCGTGAGATCGATGACGTTCACCTCGGCGTTCGTGGCCGCGTCGGGCCGCGAGATGTAGAGCAGGCCTGCCGGCGTCAGTTCGGCGTACGCGAGCTGGCCCTTGATCTTCACGTCCTTCTTCAGGCGCAGCGTGGCGGTGGCGACGTCCAACACGTTCACGAACGTGCGCGACTCGGCATCGACCGCGAGCACCGCGGAGCCGCCGGTGACCATCGCGTCCGTGACGGTGCCGCGCATCCGCAGCGGCTTCGCGGCGATGGTCGTGCCGTCGGCATAACGCGCGACGTTCAGACCCGTCTGCACCACGCCGTTGATGACGCGCACGTTGCCCGTGGCCTCATTCGCCGGCGGCGACTCCGGGAGGATGACGATGCCGTCGGGGTGCTCCAGGATGCCGTGCACCCAGCCGTCGATGATCGCCGGCTTCGGCCACAGGGCCTTGCCATCGGCGATCGTGTACGCCATGAGCCGATCGTCGAAGCCGACGTAGATCCGATCGGGTTTCCCGAGTGACGGGAAGAGCTGCACGTGTCGCGCGGGGTTCCCTTCGCGCTGGGTGGGGAGCGTCGCGGACCAACGCACGGCGCCAGTCTTCGCATCGAGCCCGCGCAGACCCATCAAGGTGTGCACGATGATCATGCTCGTCCCCGCCTGCAGGACTTCGAGCGCAGTGGCGCCCGACGCCGCGCGCACGAGACCTTGCATCAGCCCACCCAGCCCGCCGCGCTTAGGGCCGCTCTGGACGAACAGCGATTCGCTGGCCCAACGCTGGGCACCGGTGGTGAGATCGTACAGCGCGACGATCGGGGGTCCCTGCGCGCGCCGCCCATGGACGAGGAGCGTGCCGCTTTGTGGCAGCACGCGGCGGGTGACGACTTGCGCCAATCCGAGACGCCGCGAATCGAACACGACGCCGCCCGTGACCGGGTCAAAGACGATCAGCAGCCCCGGACGCGCGGCTTCCATGAGCAGGGAGCCTTCGACCATGCGGACGCTGTCCGCCGGCAACCCGCCCAGCTCCGGTTTTTCCCACGTGGTCACGCCGCGGTCCATGTCGACGGCCGCGAGCGCGGCGTCCGTCGAGACGAGGAGGGCACCCGCAGGCGTGACCTGCTGCCAGCGGATCGCTCCCTTGGTCTTGAGCGTCCAGGCAGCGGTGGTCGGGTTCTGAGCCAGCGTGGAGACGGCGAGCAGGAGCGAGAGCGGCAGAGCCATGGCGATCCTCCGGTGGCTCCCTATATCCCCCCAGATGGAGTCCGCGCGCAAGTGGGAGCGCCACGACGGCCCGGATCCTGGACGCATCGCCGAGGCGGCGGTACACTCTTGGGCCATGCTTCGACACTGGGTCAGCGCGGCATTGGTGCTCGTCTCCTCGACGGTCGCGGCGCAGTCGCGCCCCGATCCCGTGGCATCGGTCCCCGTCCTGGGCCCGCTGGTGGCTGGACCGGCGAGCGAGCTGGCCGACGTCATCGAGCGCTTCTCGATCGATCGCACCGGCCTGACCCGCCGCTACGACGCCGACGACTCTCCCGACCAACGCCGCCGGATGCGCGAGTTCTACACCGGATGGCAGACACGCCTCAAGGAGCTCGACTTCGCCAAGCTGTCGCAGGAGGCCCGCGCGGACTACGTCCTGCTGGCGCACTACCTGCGGCATCAGATCGCGCTCCTGGACCGCCGCGATAAGATGCGCGCCGAGGAGCTGCCCTTGGCGCCGTTTGCCGACCGCTTGCTCGCCCTCCAAGACGCGCGGCGCAACCTCGTGACGATCGATCCTCGGGCGGCGGCCCGCACCCTGGCCGAGGCCACGCAGCAGGTCGACAGCCTGCGTGCACTGTTTGAACCTCCCACGAAGGGCACCGCCCCGACGACGACCAAGACGATCGCAAACCGTGCCGCCGACGATCTGGATGACGTGCGGGGCGTCGTCGCCATCTGGTTCCGCTACTACGACGGTTACGATCCCGACTTCTCGTGGTGGGCGAAGGACCCCTGGAAGAAGCTCGACGACGCGCTCAAGCGGTACGCGCGCACGCTGCGCGAGCGCGTCGTGGGGAAGAAACCCACCGAGGGTGGCACGGCGGACGACAACACGGGCCCAATCGTCGGCGATCCGATCGGCGCGGGCGGTTTGCAGGAGGATCTCGACTACGAGATGATCCCCTACACGCCCGACGAGCTGATCGCCATCGCGCAGCGCGAGTACGCGTTCAGCGCGAGCGAGATGCGGCGGGCGGCCCGCGCCATGGGCTTCGGCGACGACTGGAAGGCGGCGCTCGAGAAGGTCAAGAACACGTTCGTCGAGCCGGGCCGCCAGCCCGACTTGGTGCGCGACCTCGCCCGCCAGGCCGAGGCGTTCCGCGGGAGGACTGGCGCATGGAGATGCTCTCCCCCGAGCGCCAGCGCGTCTCCCCCTTCTTTCTCGGCGGCGAGACCATCCAAGTGTCGTATCCCACGGCCGACATGTCCGATGAGGAAAAGCTGATGAGTTTGCGGGGCAACAACCCGCACTTTTCACACGCGACGGTGTTCCACGAGTTGAACCCGGGGCATCACCTCCAGGGGTTCATGGCGGCGCGGTACAACTCGCACCGCCGCCTCTTTCAGACGCCGTTCTGGAGCGAGGGCCAGGGGTTGTATTGGGAGATGTTCTTGTGGGATCACGGGTTCCATGCGACCCCTGAAGACCGCGTCGGGGCGCTCTTCTGGCGGATGCATCGCAGCGCGCGGATCATCTTCTCCCTGAGCTTTCATTTGGGGAAAATGACGCCGGACCAGGCGATCCAGTTCCTGGCGGACACGGTGGGGTTCGAGCGGGCCAACGCCGAGGGCGAGGTGCGGCGCTCGTTCAGCGGCGCTTACTCTCCTCTCTACCAAGTCGCCTACATGATCGGTGGGCTCGAGCTGCGGGTCCTGCATGCGGAGCTGGTCGACTCCAAGCGGATGACGGAACGCGAGTTCCACGATGGTGTGCTGCAGGGAGGACCGATGCCGATCGCCATGGTGCGGGCACGACTCGCCAAGATCACCCTCACGCGCGACGGCCCCGCGCCGTGGCGCTTCGCCGATCACCTGCCGCCGCCGAGGCCGGCCCCATGAAGACTCTCGTCGTGCTGATCGCCGCAGCGCTGGTTGTTGCTCCATCCCGTTGGGAGCAGCAAGCGCAGAACGTCACGATCGTCCGTGACGACTGGGGGATTCCGCACATCTACGGCAAGACCGACGCGGATGCGGTCTTTGGCCTCGTGTACGCGCAGGCCGAGGACGATTTCAATCGGATCGAGACGAACTACCTCAAGGCGATGGGGCGGCTGGCGGAGGCGGAGGGAGAGTCCGCGATCTACCAGGATCTCCGGATGAAGCTCTTCATCAACCCCGACTCGATGAAAGCGCAGTACGCGGCGAGCCCGGAGTGGCTGAAGCAGCTCATGATCGCCTGGGCCGACGGCCTGAACTTCTACCTCTCCAAGCATCCCGACGTGAAGCCGCGCGTCATCACGCGCTTCGAGCCGTGGATGGCGCTGACGTTCAGCGAAGGGAGCATCGGTGGCGACATCGAGCGCATCAGCCTGCGCGATCTACAAGCGTTGTATGGCGACGGCGTCGCGATTCCGGTCGGCACCGGTGAAGAGGCGTTCGACCCCGATCCCTCCGGCTCGAACGGCATCGCGATCGCGCCGGCGAACACGGTGAACCACCGCGCGCTGCTCCTCATCAACCCGCACACGTCGTTCTTCTTCCGTGCCGAGGTCCAGGTGGTGAGCGACGAAAGGCTCGACGCCTACGGCGCCGTGACCTGGGGACAGTTCTTTGTCTATCAGGGCTTCAACGATCGTGTCGGCTGGATGCACACCTCGAGCGGCGTGGACGCGATCGACGAGTACGTGGAGACGGTAGTCAGGAAGGGCGACCGCTTCGTCTACCAGTACGGCTCGGCCGAGCGCCCCGTGACGGTCAGCACGATCACGGTGCCCTACAAGGTTGCGGCGGGGATGGCGCGAAAGACATTCACGGTGTTCCGCACGCACCACGGCCCCGTCATTCGGAAGGCCGGGGACAAATGGGTGAGCATCCGTCTGATGCAGAACCCGGTCAACGCGCTGACGCAGTCGTACACGCGCACCAAAGCGCGGGATTATCAATCGTTCCGACGCACGATGGACCTGCACACCAACTCCTCGAACAACACGATCTTCGCCGCTGCGAACGGCGACATCGCGTACTTCCACGCCAATTTCATCCCGCGGCGCGACACCACATTCGACTGGACGAAGCCTGTCGACGGCAGCACGCCGGCCACCGAGTGGGGCCGCCTGCTTTCGGTGGACGAGACCCCCCACCTCCTGAATCCCGTCAGCGGGTGGCTCTACAACTCCAACAATTGGCCGTGGTCGGCGGCAGGGGCCTCGAGCCCCAAGCGAGAGGACTATCCGCGCTACGTCGAGACGGGCGGGGAGTCGGCGCGTGGGCGTCATGCGATCATGGTGCTCCAAAACCGGAAGGACTTCACGCTCGACGGCTTGATCGCGGCCGCGTACGACAGCTACCTCCCGTGGTTCGAGCAGACGATCCCCGCCCTGATCAAGGCGTGGGACGCGTCGCCCGCCGCCGATCCGCTCAAAGCGAAGTTGGCGGACCAAGTGGCCGCACTGCGCGGGTGGGACATGCGCTGGTCGGCGACGTCGGTGCCGACGTCTCTGGCCGTCTTCTGGGGCCAAAACCTCGGGCGAACGCTGACGACCGCCGCTCGCGGAGCGGGCCTGGCGCTCGAGGACTTCGTCGCGCAGCGCGCGACGGGGCAGCAGCTGCTCGAGGGGCTGGCGGCGGCATCCGACCAGCTGAGCACGGACTTCGGCACCTGGCGGACGTCGTGGGGAGAGATCAATCGGTTCCAGCGGCTCACCGGGGACATCGTCCACCCGTTCAGCGACACCGGTCCGAGCATTCCGGTGCCCTTTACTGCGGCGGGGTGGGGCTCGCTGGCGGCATTCGGCGCGCGCGCCTACCCCGGCACCAAGAAATGGTACGGGACGAGCGGCAACAGCTTTGTGGCCGTGGTGGAGTTCGGCGACAGCGTGCGCGCCAAGGCGGTGACCGCGGGCGGAGAGAGCGGGCATCGCGACTCTCCCCACTTCAACGACGAAGCGCTCCGCTACGCCAGCGGCAACCTGCGGGACGTGTACTTCTACCGGTCACAGCTCGTGGGACACACCGAGCGGGCGTATCACCCGGGTAACTGATCGAACGTTTGGATGACCGTGTGGCCGCCGGTTGGCGTGGGTGACCCCGGGGTCCGCACACACAACGCTGTTTGCATGCCTGCCGCCTGGGCCGCATCCAGCTCTGCCCCGACATCGGACAGAAAGAGCATTTCCGACGGTGCGCGCTCCAGGGCTGCGGCGATCTGCGCGTAACTCTGTGCCGCGCGCTTCGGTCCGGTGGTCGTGTCGAAGTAGGCACGGATGAAGCGGGTCAGGTCGCCCGCACTCGTCGTCGCGAACAGATCGCGCTGCGCCTGGACGCTCCCCGAAGAAAAAATCGCGATCTCGATTCCCTGACGGCGCCACCGATCCAGGGCAGGAGGGACGTCGGGATAGACCTCACCATGCAGGTCGCCGGCCTGGTACCCCTGCGCCCAGATCTTCCCTTGCAGCGATTTCAGGCTCGTCGACTTGCTGTCGCGATCCAACAGCCAGCGCACGTACGCCCCGACCGAGGCCATCGGAGGTGGGGACGTCTCCGCCGCATGCTCCGCCCTGAGCAGGGCGATGTCGGCGGCGACTGCCGGGTCGGTTCCGTGGCGGTCGAGGAAGTCCTGCACGCGGGCCCGGGCATACGAGAACAAAACGTCGTGCACGAACTCGATGGGCGTTGTCGTGCCCTCGATGTCCAGCAGAATCGCGCGGACCGACGCGTCGAGACTCAGCGCGACAGCGGCACGTAGGTGGGCCCGAAGCAGACCGGCTGGTAGCCCTGATCGACGCCGCTCTTGGTGTAGTGCGGCGTCCAGCCCGCCTTGTCCTGGAACAGGCGGATGGCGCGGATATCGCGCTCGCCGCACAGATCGAACCAATGCCACGTGCCGCGCGGCACGCGGATCAAGTCTCCGGCTTCGACCTCGATGGCGATGACGGGAGTTCCGCCTTCACGCGGGTGAATGTGAAACAGGCCGCGGCCGCGGACGATGAAGCGCACTTCATCTTCGTCGTGCCAATGCTCGCTGTTGAACTTCGCCAGCATCGCGTCGAGGCCCGGGGTCGCCGCGGTCACGTCGATCACGTCGGCCGTGACGTAGCCGCCGCGCGCTTTGAGCCGTTCGATCTCCGGGGCGTACGCCGCGAGGACCTCGTCGGCCGATGCGGTCTGCGGCGCCCGCTCCGCGCCCGGCCACCGTTCATAGTCGATCCCCAGTTGCGCCAGGTAGCGCGTCACCTCGCCCTGGTCGGTCAGCGTGCGTTTCTCGTCCGGGATCCTCACGGTTGCCATGGCATGCCTCGCTTTCGCCCCATCACCTCGAACAAGAACTCCAGGATCTCGACCTGTCGCTTGGCGTCGGTCAGGTCCCGGCCCCACGTGTAGAGCCCGTGGCGGCGGATCAGAAACCCATGCGCGTCGGGCTGCTCGGCCAAGATCGCCTCGACCCGTGGGACGGCCGCCCCCCAGTCCTGCGTGTTGTCGATGACTGGCAGCCACTCGCGGTGCTCGTGCGTGCGCACGCCGTCCAGCCCCTTCAACATTTCGTACCCTTCAATGGCCACGCCGCCCTCGCTGGCGGTATCTGAGAATATCGTGCTCCAAATCGAATGGGTATGCAACACCGCGCCGGCCCCCCGCGCCCGCGCGATCGCGATGTGCAGACTCGATTCGGCGGAGGGGTTGCCCGATCCCGCCACGACCTGGCCATGCGCGTCGATCTCGACGATCTGGTCGGCCGAGAGGAGGCCTTTATCGACGCCGCTGACGGTGATGGCGAGACGCAGGGGATCGCGGCTCAGGACGGCGCTGAAGTTGCCGCTCGTTCCCAAGGCCCAGCCCCGGGCGTAGCACTGACGCGAGATCTCGACGAGTTGGGCGGCGAGCGCGGGCCTCGACAGGTTAAGACTCGCCTTTGCGCCGCCTCGGTTTCTTCTCCGTCGTCGGCTCCGGTTGCGGCAGGCCCCCGGAAGCCGCGGTGACCCGATCGCGGCCCTGGCTCTTCGACCTGTACATCGCCGCGTCGGCGCTGGCGATCAGCTCTTCCGGCGTGTCGCCATGCGACGGGTATTCGGCGATGCCGATGCTCACCGTCACCTTCCCGCCTTCGAACGGCTCGCTCGCCACGCGGGCCCGAATGCGGTCGCCCACGATCGCCGCCGTCGCCAGGGGGGCCTCGAGCAGCATGACGAGGAACTCTTCGCCGCCGTAGCGCGCCACCGAGTCCACGCCGCGCGTCGCCTTCCGCAGGATCTCGGCGATCTTCACGAGTGCCGCGTCGCCCCCGAGGTGGCCGTTCGTGTCGTTGTACCGTTTGAAGTGATCGACGTCCGCCATCAGTACCGAGAAGGTGCGCCGCAGGCGCCGCGAGCGCTGCACCTCGTTCGCCAGCGTCCCCATGAGGTGGCGCCGATTGTAGAGGCCCGTGAGAGCGTCGGTGATGGAGAGCCGCTCCAGCTCGCTCTGCCCCTCCCGCTCTCGCAGCCGCGACACCATGTGCGCGATGGCCCGGGTCAGGTACCCGATCTCGCCGCTCCCGCCCGCGGGAAGCTCGGCATTGAGATCGCCCGACGTCACTTTGGCTGCGGCACTGCTGAGCTGCTCGAGTGGACGTGCGATCAACGTTCCGAGGCCATAGGCGACGAGCCCCACTGCCACGAGCAGCACGATCAGCATCGAGATCGTGCCATTCCGGAGCCGCGCCAGCTCGGCGAACGCCTCAGCGCGCGGGACCTCGACGACGGCGGCCCAACGCAGCTGGGGTACGCGTCGCAGGATCGCCACGACTTCGCGCCCGTCCGGACGCTCGTACGTCACGGTCGCGCCTTCTTTTTCGAACAGCGGTTGGGTTACCGGCGCCGGCACGTTGGTGCGCATGAGCTCGGCGGTGCTGGTGCGGGAGGTCAGGATCGGCCTGCCGTGGTCCGTCATCACGTAGATCTCGCCCGCGCCGGGCGGCGTCAGGTGCGCCAGCGTATCGGCGACCGAGCGCAGGTTGATCTTGGCGCTGAGCGCGCCGAGGAAGCGGCCGTCCGCCTGGCGGATGGGCACGGCGAGTACGATGGCGGCCTTGCTCAACCCGAGGTCCCAGTACGGATCACCCACGAACGCGTCGCCGGTGCGGAGCGCGTTGAGGCGTTCGAGCGGCAGCGACATCGCGCCGGTGCGGCCGCCGCTGCTCGTCACCGCGCGGCCGTTGGCATCGATGATCAGGAGCGTTTCGAAGGAGGGGAAGCGCTCGCGCGCCGATGCGAGGTAATCGCGCAGGCGTTGGGCGGCGCGATCGGCGCCGTTGCCCTGCGTCCTCCCGACGTTATCCGACAGTACGTAGGAGCTCGCCGACACGTGCAGCTCGTCGAGGCGCTCGTCGAGCCATTGGTCGAGCGCCCGGGCCGTCTCGGAGCTCGTGCCGCGCAGCTCCTGATTGACCTTCTCACTCAGCGCCCGCCGGTTCCGGCCGTACGACAGGATCGTCGTCGCCAGCGTCGGGATGAGCGTGGCCAGCACCGACAGCGCCAGGATCTTGTTCCTGATGCTGTCCAGGTGCAGCGCGCGCAACGGCCGCGCGATGCGTTCTCCCCAGGCGCTCATGGGCGGGGGCCTCTGGGCATGCAGCAAGATCGTCGGGCCGGGGAGAACATCAACCCCCTGGGCTTCCCCTATATTGAGCCTCCGTGACTCCTGAGATCCCCGCCGACCTCCAGGCCGCGCTGGGCGAGCGCTATACGCTGCGTCGCGTGTTGGGCCGCGGCGGCATGGCGACCGTGTACCTCGCGTACGACGGGAAACACCGGCGCGAAGTCGCGGTGAAGGTGCTGCTCCCCGGCCTCGCCGCGTTCCTCGGCGTCGAGCGGTTCCTCAAGGAAATCCAGATCGCCGCCGGGCTCACGCACCCACACATCCTCGCCCTCCACGATTCGGGCGAAGCCCTCGGCTTCCTTTATTACGTCATGCCGCACCTCGATGGCGGCTCGCTGCGCCAACGGCTCCAGGGGCGGCCCCTGCGCGTCGATGACGCCCTCACGATCGCCGCGCCCGTGGCCGACGCGTTGTCGTACGCGCATCGCATGGGTGTCTTCCACCGTGACATCAAGCCCGAGAACGTGCTCTTCTCGCAAGGGCATGCCATCGTCGCCGATTTCGGCATCGCCAAGGCGATCAGCACGGCGGGCGGGGCGAACCTGACCCGCACCGGATTTCCGCTGGGCACACCTGGGTACATGAGTCCGGAGCAGGCGGCGGGGCTCACCGATCTCGACGCGCGGACCGATGTGTACAGCCTCGCGGTCGTCGTGTACGAGATGCTCGTGGGAGAGATCCCGGGTCGCTGGCCCACGGAAGAGGCCGTGCGCACCGGACGCTTTCTCGAGGCCACCGCGCCGCATCGATCCCGCCTCGCCGACGTGGGGAGCCGAGTCGAGGGCGCGTTGGTGCGCGGCCTGGCCATCCGGCACGATCAGCGCACGCCGACCCCCGGGGCGCTGATCGACGAACTGAACGGTGCGGCTCCTCCGCGCCGGCGCTACAGCGGTGGAGAGGCCCTGGAAATCGTCAAACGCGCGAGCGAGATCGAGGCCACCGCGCCGACCGCGGGAGGGGCGATGACGATCGGCGGCGTGGAGGCGCTGGCGGCCGAGGTGGGGATCGCACCGGATGTGGTGCGGGCCGCGGCGCAGGCACTGCGGCCGAGCCCGAACGTCCCGGCACTCGAGCCGCCGCGCCGCAACCCCTGGATCAACGGACCGACGTCCTTCGTGTTCGAACGTGTGGTCGCGGGCGAGCTGCCCGATACGGAGTGGCAGGTACTGGTGGACGAGATCCGGCGGGTGCTGCGAAACGCGGGTCAGGTGAGTCAATTCGGTCGCTCGTTCTCGTGGGTCGCGGCGCGCGGCGCAGCGGTGCGTCGCGATCTCGAGATCGCGGTCTCGGTGCGCGGGGGGTCGACGCGCATCACCATCCAGGAGAACATGGGCCAGATGATCGGGGCGGTGTACGGCGGCATCGGCGGCGGCATGGGCGGCGGCGGCTTGGGCCCGATCTTGGGCATCCTCGG
>WNFK01168761.1_pt1 | contig 11807 bp, 12 predicted proteins | sample 5400281 | NCBI WGS metagenome assembly WNFK01 (sample SAMN13153350, study PRJNA577476) | soil metagenome | isolation source: 20 cm soil on Douglas fir-dominated hillslope | place: USA:California | collected 2013-09-17
TCGACGTTGGCGATGTCCTTCACCTCGCGGATGGCTTGCATGATGTCCTGGAGCTGGCGCAGGTCGTCCACTTCGACCACGAAGTGGTTGAGGCCCTTGCGGTCCTCGGTGACGGTGATCTCGGCCTTGATGATGTTCCCCTGGCGAGAGGAGATGGCGCTCGTGATCTCGGCCAGCAGGCCCGGGCGGTCGCGCCCGATGTAGACCGCGATCCGCACCGGCCGCTTGGTCGGCTCGCCCGCCTCCCACTCCACCGCCACCAGCCGCTCCTTCTCGAGCACGTTCTTGACCACCGTGAGGCAGTCGCGCGCGTGCACGGTCAGGCCCCGCCCCCGGGTGATGAACCCCACGATGCCGTCGCCGGGCACCGGCGAGCAGCACTTGCCGAAGCGAACGAGCAGGTCGTCCACGCCCCGGATCCGCACCGCGGGGCCGTCCGTCTTTCGCGCGGGGCGGGCAGGCTTCGCTTCCGAGATCGCGTCGCCGTCGGCGGGCGGGGCCGGAGCCACGCGCCCCAGGACCTGCTGGATCGAGGTCTTCCCGTAGCCGATGGAGGCCAGCAGATCGTCCACCGTCGGGAAGCCCAGCTCGGCGATGAGCTTCTTCATCTCGTCGGAGGCGAGCAGGGTCGTCGGCGCCAGCCGGTACTTCCGGGCCTCCCGGTCGAAGAACTCCCGGCCCAGGGTCAGCGAGCGGGCTCGCTCCTCGATCTTCAGCCACTGGTTGATCTTGGCGCGGGCGCGGTTCGACTTGACGATCTTGAGCCAGTCGCGGCTCGGATGCTGGGTGGGCGAGGTGACGATCTCGACGATGTCACCCTGGTGGAGCGTGTAGCGCAGCGGCACCAGCTTTCCGTTCACCTTGGCGCCGACGCAGTGGTGGCCGACGTCGGTGTGCACGGTGTAGGCGAAGTCCACCGGCGTCGCCCCGTCCGGGAGCGCCTTGACGTCGCCGCGCGGCGTGAAGACGTACACCTCGTCCGGGAACAGGTCGAGCCGGACGCTGTCGAGGAACTCCTTGGGATCGCTCGTCTCGTTCTGCGATTCCAGGAGCTGGCGGAGCCAGGTGAAGGCGTCGTCGAACTTGTCGCGATCGCTTCGCTTCTCCTTGTAGAGCCAGTGGGCCGCGATGCCCTCCTCGGCGATCCGGTGCATCTCGCCGGTGCGGATCTGGATCTCGACCGGGTCGCCCTTGGGCCCGATGACCGTCGTGTGCAACGACTGGTACATGTTGACCTTGGGCATCGCGATGAAGTCCTTGAAGCGGCCGGGCACCGGCTTCCACAGCGAGTGGACGACCCCCAGGGCCCCGTAGCAGTCGCGGACGGTATTGGTCAACACGCGGACCGCGGTGAGGTCGTAGATCTCGTCGAACTCGCGCCCGCCCTCGTGCATCTTCTTCCAGATCGAGTAGAAGTGCTTCGGGCGGCCCGCGATCTTGGACCCGATCCCCACCTCGCCCAGCTTCGCGTGGAGGAGCGTGATCAGGTGGTTGATCTCCGCCTCGCGCTCGAGCCGCCGCTTGGCGACGCGACGCATCAGCTCCTGGTAGTCGTCCGGCTGCAGGACCCGGAGGGCCAGGTCCTCGAGCTCCGCCTTGACCTTGGCCATCCCGAGCCGGTGCGCCAGGGGGGCGTAGATGTCGAGGGTTTCCTGGGCGATCTTCCTGGCCTTATCGGTAGGGAGGTACTGGAGCGTCCGCATGTTGTGCAGCCGGTCGGCCAGCTTGATCATCAGGACCCGGAGGTCCCGCGCCATGGCCACCAGCATCTTGCGGAAGTTCTCGGCCTGACGCTCCTCCCGGGAGGAGAAGGCCAGCTTGCCGATCTTGGTCACCCCGTCCACCAGGTCCGCGATCTCGGTGCCGAACTCGCGCTGGAGGTCCCCCTTGGTAGCTTTGGTGTCCTCGAGAACGTCGTGGAGGAGGCCGGCCGTGACGGTGGTCACGTCCATCTTGAAGTTGACGAGGAGGCCGGCGACCTCGAGGGGGTGGGAGAGGTAGGGCTCGCCGGACGCCCGCTGCTGACCCTGGTGGGACCGCTCGGAGAATCGGTAGGCGCGCTCGAGGAGATCCAGGTTGGCGGCAGGCTGGTACTTGGGGATCTCCTCGATGAGCGTCTGCAGTTGGGTCAACCGTTACCTCCCCAGGTTGACCACTAATTCTGCCACTAAAATCAGGCTTTTGCTACGGCTTTCTTCTTCTTGGCGGCCCACCGGTCTCGCCAGTTCGACCAGTCCACGATGAGGGATCCGGCGATGTAGATCGTCGAGAACGTGCCCGTGACGACCCCGATGGTCAGGACGAAGGCCATATCCTCGAGGACCTTGCCCCCGAAGACGTAGAGGACGGCGGTGGTGAAGAACACGGTCAGGGCCGTGAGGACGGTCCGGGACAGGGTCTGATTGATGGCGTTGTTGATCTGGGTCGCGAAGGTCTCGCCCCGGCGCTTCTTGGCCCGGTTCTCCCGGACCCGGTCATAGGCCACGATGGTGTCGTTGACCGAGTAGCCGATGATGGTGAGCAGAGCGGCCAGGATGGCGAGGGACATCTCCCGGTTGGTGAGCGACATGGCCGACAGGCAGATCAGCACGTCGTGGACGATGGCGGCCACGGAGGCCAGCCCGCCCATCCAATCGAACCGGAAGGCGATGTAGGCCAGGATACCCGCGATGCTCCAGAGGACCGCGTAGATGGCCTGGACCTGGAGGTCCTTCCCGACCTGGGGCCCCACGAACTCCACCCGCCGGACCTCGTGCTTGCCGAGCTCGGGGTCCTTGGTGAGGGCCTCCTGGGTGCGCCGCGTCACCTCCTCGGAGGAGAGCGCGGCCAGAGGCAGCCGGAGCAGGTACTCCCGGGTGTCTCCGAACTCCTGGATGACGCTCTCGCCCATCTGCACGGTCTCGAGCGCGTGCCGGATCCGGTCCACCGAGACCGCCTTGTCGAACCGTACCTGGATCAGGGTGCCGCCCGAGAAGTCGATCCCGTAGCGCAGACCGCCCTTGGCCACCATGGAGCCGATTCCGGCCAGGATGAAGAGCATCGTGATGATGTAGGCCCAGCGCCGCCGGCCGATGAAGTCGAAGTTGGGCTCCCGGAACAGCTCGATCATATCGAGAGCGTCTCCCGCTTGCGCTGGCCCATGTAGATCAGGTCGAACAGCAGCCGCGTGAAGAACACCGCGGTGAACAGGCTCACCGCGATACCGATCATCAGGGTCACCGCGAAGCCCTTGACCGGCCCGGTCCCGAACTGGAAGAGGATGAGGCCCGAGACGAGGACGGTCACGTGGGTGTCGATGACCGTCTTGAACGCGCGCGAGAAGCCCGCGTCGATGGCCCCGCGCACCGTCTTGCCCGCGCGCAGCTCCTCCCGGATCCGCTCGAAGATGAGGATGTTCGTGTCCACCGCCATGCCGATGGTGAGCGCGATTCCCGCGATGCCGGGCAAGGTCAGGGTGGCGTGGAAGCCCGCCATCGTGGCCATCAGCAGCAGCAGGTTGAGACCCAGCGCCACGTCCGCGATGAACCCGGACAGCCGGTAGTAGATGAGCATGAAGAGGAACACGAGGGTGGTCGACGCGAAGATCGCGATCATGCCCTGCCGGATGGAGTCGGCGCCCAGGGAGGGCCCGACCGTCCGCTCCTCGAGCACCTGGACCGGCGCGGGCAGCGCGCCCGCCCGCAGGACGATGGCGAGGTCGGTGGCCTCCTCGGTGCTGAAGCCGCCCGTGATCTGGGCCCGCCCGGAGGGAATGCGCTCGCGGATCTGCGGGGCGGAGTGGATATTGCCGTCGAGCACGATGGCGAGGCGCTTGCCCACGTTGGCGTCGGTGAGCTCGGAGAAGGCGCGGGCGCCCGAGGCGTTGAAATCCACCGAGACGTAGGGCTCGCTCGTGTTCTGGTCGATGGACACCCGCGCGGTGGCCACGTCCCGTCCGGTGATCGCCGCCTTCTTCTGGACGAGGAACGGCACCTTCCGCTCCTCGCGCGTCTGCTTGTCGATCCGGCGCTGGTAGAGGATCTCGCTGCCGGGAGGCGGGCCGCTCCGCAGCGCGCTCTCCGCGTCGGTGCGCTCGTCCACGAGCTTGAACTCGAGCAGCGCGGTCTTGCCGATCAGGGCCTTGGCTCGCGCGGGATCCTGCACCCCGGGAAGCTGCACGAGGATACGGTTCTCGCCCTGCTGCTGGATGGACGGCTCGGACACGCCGAACTGGTCGATGCGGTTGCGGATGGTCTCGAGCCCCTGGCGCACCGCGAGATCGCGGATGTGCGCGGCCTCGCGCGGCTTGAGCGCCAGCACCAGGCGGCCGGCGCCCTGATCGGCCTCCTTCCGGTCGAAGGTGCCCAGCACCTCGTCGAGTGTCTTCCCCGCGGCGTCCCAGCTCTGCGGGGAGCCGAGCTGGAGGACGAGCTCGGTGGTGCCCCGCCGCTCCGCCCGCGTCACGCCGACTCCGCGCTTCTCGAGCTCGGACTTCGCGGTATCCCCCGCCCGCTCGACCTGGGCTTCCAGCGCCTTGTCCACGTCCACCCCGAGGACGAGATGGATCCCGCCCTGGAGGTCGAGGCCCAGGTTGATCGTCTTGGCAGGCGGATACAGGTACCAGACCGCGAGGGCAACCACGACCACCACGAGACCGATGCGGATGCCGAGCTGACGACGCATCCTAGGCGCTCGACTCCTTGTCGCCGGCGGCCGGCACGATGCGCCCGATGGAGCCCCGCTCGAAGTCGAGCTTGACCTGGTCCGCGACCTTGAGGGTCACGGTGTGCTCGGACAACCCCACCACGGTGCCGTAGAGCCCACCGGTGGTGACGACGCGGTCGCCCTTCTTGATCGCCCGCAGGAGATCCTCGCGCTCTCGCCGCTGCTTCTGCTGGGGGCGGATGATCAGGAAGTACATGATGGCGAACATGCCGATCATCAGCGGGAGCACCGACATGATGCCGCCGCTGCTTCCTCCGCCTCCGGGCGACGGCGCCATGGCGTATGCGAAATCGATCATGAAGATCGGGCCTCCGGGTCAGCGGGAATGTCGGCCGAGCCGCGCAGGGATTCTACCCCATAACGCTCCAGAAACCGAGACCGGAACGCGGCGAAGTCGCCTTCCGCGACCGCCTCGCGCATCTGCCGCATGAGTCCCAGGTAGAAGGTCAGGTTGTGCAGCGATAGGAGCCGGTAGCCGAGGAGCTCGCGCGCGGCGAAGAGGTGGCGAAGATAGGCCCGCGAGAACCGCCGGCACGCCTCGCACGGGCACGCGGGGTCGAGCGGCGCCGGATCGTGCCGGAAGCGGGCGTTCTCGATGTTGAGCGGCCCGTCCGGGGTGAAGGCCTGGCCGTTGCGCGCGTTGCGAGTCGGCATCACGCAATCGAAGAGATCGACGCCGCGGGCCACCGCCTCCACCAGATCGCCGGGCTTGCCCACCCCCATGAGGTAACGCGGGCGGGCGGCGGGCAAGCGCGCGGCCACCAGCTCCGCGATGTCGTAGAGCTCGGGCTTGGGCTCGCCCACCGCGAGCCCGCCGATCGCGTAGCCCGGCAGGTCGAGTGCGCAGGTCTCCTCCACCGCCCGGAGCCGCAGCGCGGGCGAGGTGCCGCCCTGCACGATTCCGAAGAGCGCGCCCGGCGCGCCCGCGGCCCGGTGCGCCGCGACCGCTCGGTGCAGCCACCGGAGGGTGAGGGCGAGCGAGCGCTCGGTCGCGGCCAGGGTGGCCGGATGCTCGAGGCATTCGTCCAGCGGGTGGAGCACGTCCACGCCGAGCGCGTGCTGGACGGCCACGACCGACTCGGGCGTCAGCGTGCGGAGCGATCCGTCCACGTGGGAGCGGAACTCGACACCCTCCTCTCCGATGCGCCGCAGGTCGGAGAGGCTCCACACTTGGAAGCCGCCCGAGTCGGTCAGGATGGGCCCGTCCCAGGCCATGAAGCGGTGCAGTCCGCCCAGCTCTCGGACCAGCTCGTGCCCGGGACGGAGAAGCAGATGGTAGGTATTGGACAGGACGATCTGGGCACCGGCCGCGAGAAGATCCGCCGGGCTCAGACTCTTGACCGTGCCCTGTGTCGCCACCGGCATGAAGGCGGGCGTGTCCACGCAGCCGTGGGCGGTGCGCATGCGGCCGAGACGCGCGGACCCGTCGGTCCGGATCAGCTCGAAGCCGAAGGGCGCCGCGCTCACTGGATCAGCATCGCGTCGCCGTACGAGTAGAAGCGGTAGCGCGCGGCGACCGCGTGCCGATAGGCGTCCAGGATCAGCTCACGTCCCGCGAGCGCGGCCACGAGCACGAGGAGGGTCGAGCGCGGCAGGTGGAAATTGGTGATGAGCGCGTCGACCACGCGGAAGGGGTGGCCGGGCCGGATGAAGAGATCGGCCGCGCCCGGCCCCTCGCGCAGGCGCCCGTCCTCGCCCGCGGCCCACTCGAGCGCCCGGGTCGTGGTCGTCCCCACCGCGACGACGCGACGGCCCTCGCGCTTCGCCTCGTGGACGGCGCGCGCGGTCTCCTCGGGAATCTCGATCGGCTCCGCCTCCATGCGATGCTCGTCGACCTGTGCGGCCCGGAGGGGGCGGAACGTTCCCGGCCCCACGTGCAGCGTCAGGAAGTGCACCGCGACCCCACGTTCCGCCAGCCGGGCCAGCAGCTCGGGCGTGAAGTGCAGGCCCGCGGTGGGCGCCGCCACCGATCCCTCGTCCCGCGCGTACACCGTCTGGTACCGCTCGCGGTCCTCCGGCTTCGGCGCGTCGTGCCGCTCGATGTACGGCGGCAGCGGCGGACGATCCGCGCCCGCGCAGCCCCGCCCGCCAGCTCCACGCTCGCCCCCACCCGACACCGCCGCCCGGGCTGCACGAGCGCTTCCCACCGCTCCTCCGACACCGGCCGCAGCAGCAAGAGCTCCACCGGTCCGCCACCCTCGACCGCGATACCCAGCAACCGCGCCGGAATCACCCGACTCCGATTCGCCACCAGACAGTCCCCGGGCCTCAGGAGCTCACCCAGGTCGGCAAACTGGCGGTCTTCCCACGAGCGGCGAGCGCGATCGAGCACGAGCAACCGCGAAGCATCCCGAGGCTCCGCGGGCTCCTGCGCGATCAACTCCGCCGGCAGGGAATAATCGAACAGGGAAACGTCCATAGCGCAACGAAGTGTAACAAAGAGAGAGAATCCGGGGGGTCGGGTGGGGCGGGGGNNNAGGGGGGCCGGGTGACCCGTTCCTGCCAACGGTAGCCAGGAACCTCTCACCCACAGATTGGGAACTGCTACCAGCAAAAGACCAGTAAGCCCGTCGTGGTCAGAGGCCCCCCTGCCGCCCCCTGCCCCAGCCGACGTCCCGCCACGCGCGCCAGCCCACCGCGCGGAAGAGCTAGCCGATCCGCGCCCCGGGCTCCACATCGAGATCCGGCGCAAGGAGGACAACCTCGCCCGCCGAGTTGTACGCGCCCAGCACGAGCACCTCGGAGACGAACGGCCCGATCCGCTTCGGGGGGAAGTTGACGACCGCGACCACGCGCCGGCCCACGAGCGCGGCGGGCGCGTAGTGATCGGTGATCTGCGCGCTGGACCGCTTGACGCCGAGCGGCCCGAAGTCGATCTCGAGCTTGAGCGCCGGCCGCCGCGCCTCGGGGAACTCCTGCGCGGATACCACCACGCCCACGCGCATGTCCACGCGCGCGAACTCGTCCCAGGTGAGGCTCGAGCCGGTCGAAGTGCTCAGCGGGTCGCGGACACGCCGGGCAGCGTGGCGAGTGACGCGCCCGGGTAGTAGTAAGCGACGATCTGCTGGGCGTTGTAGCCCTGGTCGGCCATGGTCTTGGCGCTCCACTGGTCGAGCCCGACCCCATGGCCGTAGCCGCGGCCGACGAAGCGGGCCACCGAGCCCGCCACCGCCACCGCGAAGAGCGTGCTCTTGAGCGTGTCGTACCCGACCAGGCGCCGCAGGTCGTTGCCCCGGAGGGTCACCGTGCCCGCGGTGCCGCGGATCGCGATCCGCGCCACCCGGAGGGACGTGCTCCGCTCGAGCACGTCGAGCGCCACCACGCGCCCCACCGAGACCCCGCCCCGCAGGAGCGCGGCCGAGAGATCGGCGAGGGGCAGATCGAGGCGCCAGCGCTGGTGCGGCGAGCCGGAGGGGAACTCGACGCGCACCGGCTTGAGGGCCGGCATGTTCCCCGTCGCGAACACCACGCGGGGATCCTCGGTGTATCCGCCGCTATCGGTATGGTAGAAGGCGGGGAACAGCTCGCCGTTCCACAGCAGGACCTGGCCGACCGTCTCGTTCACCGCCACCCACACCGGAGAATCGGCGGGTACGCGGCCGAGGTACTGCTGGTTGAGCGTCGAGGCGACGAGGTGGAACGACTTCTCGGCATTGAGGCGGCGATGGTAGGCCGCGTAGGTGCGCGCCACCACCGCCTGCGCCTTCAGCATCTCGAGCGGCATCTTGTCGCCCGCTTCGGCCTTGACCGCCCCCGCCAGGTACTCCTCGAGCGGCAGCTCGTTGATCACGGTGATGGTGTCGCCGCTCCGGACGATCTCCAGCGCGCCCGGGTACTCCCGCCCGTTGAAGCGGAGGAACCCGGCGTCGCCGGGGGCCAGCCGCAGGCCGTCCGCGCGGCGCCCGCCGCCGCTGACCTCGAGCGCGCCGGTCTTCCACGTGGCGCGGAGCCAGGTCGGCGAGTCCTCGACCACCGCGCGCCCCGCGAGATCGCTGACCATCATCGGCCCGCCGCCCACCTCGACGACGCGGAGCCCCTCCGCGATGGCCACGCGGATGTCGCCGGAGGCGGCCGCGGCCGGGCCCGCGCAGAGGAGCAGGGCCAGCGCGAGGAGCGCGCACGCGCTCAGCGCGAGCGCGGACCGCGTCAACGCCGGCCGAAGAAGGAGAAGAGCAGCGTGAGGACGAGGGAGACGATGAGACAGGTGGCGAGCGGAAAGTAGAACGTCCAGCTTCCGCGCTCGATGTGGATGTCTCCCGGCAAGCGTCCGAGCCATGGCACCTTCCCCGAAAAGTGTCCCGCGGCGAGCAGGACCAATCCCAGGAGTACCATCGCGACCCCGAATAGCAGAAGCATTTTGCCCAGCGGAATCACAGCGGTAGCTGCCCCTGCCCTCCCGGAGAGGCCGGCAGCGCGTGGCCCAGGTGCGCGTAGGCGGCGGAGGTGGCGCGGCGGCCGGTCGGACTGCGCACGACGTAGCCGATCTTGAGCAGGAAGGGCTCGACCACTTCCGCGAGGGTCTCGGCCTCGTCGTTGATGGTCGCGGCGATCGCTTCCAGGCCCACCGGGCCGCCCTTGTAATTCTCGATGATCGCGGTGAGGAAGCGTCGGTCGAGCCGGTCGAGCCCGGCCTCGTCCACGCCCTCCTGGTCCAGCGCGCGGCCGGCCACCTCCGCGGTCACGATGCCGTCGGCCTTCACCTGCGCGTAGTCGCGCACCCGCCGCAGCAGGCGGTTGGCGATGCGCGGCGTCCCCCGCGCGCGCCGGGCGATCGCCTCCGCGCCGCCGGGCACGATGGGCGCCCCGAGGATGGACGCGGAGCGGTTGATGATCGCGGTCAGGTCCTCGCCCGAGTAGAAGTCGAGGTGATGGAAGATCCCGAAGCGCTCGCGCAGCGGCGAGGAGAGCATGCCCGGCCGCGTGGTCGCTCCCACCATCGTGAAGGGCCGGAGCGGGATCCGGATGGTGCGGGCGTTGAGGCCCTTGTCCATCACGAAGTTGACCGAGAAGTCCTCCATCGCCGGGTAGAGCAGCTCCTCGACCACCCGCGGCAGCCGGTGGATCTCGTCGATGAAGAGCACGTCCTTCTCGGCGAGGTTGGTCAGGATGCCCATGAGGTCCGCGCCGCGCTCGAGCGAGGGGCCGGCGGTGGTCACGATGTTGGCCTGCATCTCGTTGGCCATGATGGTGGCCAGCGTGGTCTTGCCGAGGCCCGGGGGGCCCGAGAGCAGCACGTGGTCGAGCGGCTCCCCGCGCCGCCGCGCCGCCTCCACCGACACGCGGAGGCTGTCGACCGCCGCGCGCTGCCCCACGTACTCGGCGAGCCGCTGGGGCCGGAGCTGCCGCTCGACCTGCGTCTCCTCCGGCAGGGCGACGCGGCTCATCACGCGCGCCTCGTCGGTCATCCCCCCGCCCACGTCAGCCCTTTCGGCCGCCACGGTAGATCTCGTCGAGCAGCTCCTCGGGGGTCGTCACCCCGGGCCGGCGGGCGAGCGCCGCGCCGATGATCGGGGCGGCCTCGCTCGGACGGTAGCCGAGCTGCTTCACCAGGATGTCGAAAACCATGCCGCGAAGCGCTTCCTCGTCCGGCGCGACGACCGCGGCCGGCTCCGGGCTCGCGGTGTCTCCCCTGGCCAGCGCGAACTTGGCCACCTTGGCCTGGAGCTGCGCCACGATGTTCTTGGCCTTCTGCGGGCCGATGCCGGGCAGGCGGCGGAGATAGCCCTCGTCCTGGCGCGCGATGGCCGCCGCGATCTCCCCGACCGGCGCGGCCAGGGCGCGGGCCGCCACCATCGGGCCCACGTCCTTCACGGTGATCAGCTTCTCGAAGAACTCGCGGTCGAGCTCCGAGGTGAAGCCGATCAGCACGGGCTTCGGCTGGTTCTGGGTGCGTGCACCAGCTCCTGCTGGGTCACCGGCGGGACGAAGACCTCGTAGCCGACGCCCGCCGCCTCGACGACCACGCGATCCTCGAGCTTACGCCGCAGCTTGCCCCGCAAGGACGCGATCATTTTGATGCGGGGGCCCAGAAATGGCCCCCGCACTCCCCCACTCGATCACGCGTCGAGGGCTGCATCACTGGGCGGCTCGAATTGTACCGGGGACGCGCCCCGTGATGCGCCACATCCCGGTGGCGGCCAGGCCGAGGGCGTCGGCCACGTGGGACGGGCGCGGCAGGTCCTTGAGCCCGAGCACGGTCTGCACCGCGCGCTGCATCTGGCCCTTGCCGGCGGCGCCGTTGCCGGTCATCGCCCGCTTGACCTCCGAGGGCGCGAGCGCCAGCACGCTCACGCCGAGCTGGCGCGCCGCCAGATAGATGACGCCGCGGGCGTGGCCCATCAGGATGGCGGTGCGAGGGAACTTGTACTCGGTGTAGAGATCCTCGACCACGAGCAGCCCGGGGCCCCGCTGCTCGATGATCCGGTGCACCGCCCGATGCAGGGCGTTCAGGCGGGCCTCCAGCGGCTGCCCGGTCGTCGTGCTGATGACGCCGGCGTCGCAGACCGTCACCCCGCCGGGGCCGACTTCCAGCACGCCGAACCCGGTGGCGACGAGCCCCGGGTCCACCCCCATGACGCGAAGGGCGCTAGGCCGCGGTGATGGCGTCGATGAGGGCCTCGATCAGCCGCAGCACCGCCGCGGCCTCCTTACCCTCTACCTTCACGGTGGATTGCGGCACCATGTCCACCCGCGCCTCGACCACCGGCATCCCCTGCCGCTCGAGCGCCTGGCGGACCGCCTCCATTTCATCAGGACTCGCGGTAACCTCGAACACTTTTTCTACCTGGTTGACGTCGGTGGCCCCCGAGTCGAGCGCCTTCTCGAGAAGATCGTCCTCCTTCACCTTCTGGGCGTCCACCTCGATCATGCCGCGCCGGTCGAACATCCAGGCCACGCACCCCGACGTCCCCATCCGGCCCTCGTTCTTCTCGAAGATGTGCCGGATCTCGGGCCCGGTGCGGTTCTTGTTGTCGGTCAGGGTCCGCACCATGACCGCCACCCCGCCCGCCCCGTAGCCCTCGTACGAGATCTCCTCGTAGGACTCGCCGGGCAGCTCGCCGGTGCCCTTCTGGATGGCCCGCTTGATGTTGTCGGCGGGCATG
>WNFK01202805.1_pt1 | contig 11804 bp, 19 predicted proteins | sample 5400281 | NCBI WGS metagenome assembly WNFK01 (sample SAMN13153350, study PRJNA577476) | soil metagenome | isolation source: 20 cm soil on Douglas fir-dominated hillslope | place: USA:California | collected 2013-09-17
AAACAACCGTCGGCTGCCCGGGACGGCATCGTGCTCCAGCTTGGAAAGCTGTTCCTCCGCGCGCGCGATCTCTTCACCCGCGCGCGTGATCTGTTCATGTGCGTGCGCAAGTTCTTCGTCCGCGCGCGCGGCCAGGACATGGGGCGGATCGGTTTGTTCCGGGTTCAGCGTAGTATCCATTAGCGCTCCGTACCCATCCAATGTCACCCGCATGAGGGCGGGGGCGGATTACGTTAGGTCGTCGATCTGCCACAATCCAGCCCGGTTTGACCAAAGCAAGGCGATACGATGGAAAGTATAGGCCGCTTATGGCGACAGCCCTTCAGCAACTCGGCTTACGGAGAGCTAGTAGCGGGGGGTGGGGCTGGTTTCGGGTTGGACATCCGGCGTTTGAGGACTTGGGTCCGGCGTCGTACTCGATTCATCAACTTGAGATTTAAGATCGGCCGCTTTCTCAATCAGGACGGCAGCAAGCCGAGGGTTTGTGGTTTCCTTGGCAAACTTGAGAAGCGACGTCACCTGACTCACGAAATAATCCCTACTCAACACGATGTTCCCCGCGATATACGCCCTACCGCCCAGCGCAAAACGCGGATGTCTGGAATTTGGTTCCAGCCAAATGTACAAAAGTGAACTTTGGGAACTCGTGGTTCCAAACGCCTATTGGGGCGGTTTGAGTTCCTTGGAGAAGAGATAGTTGTAGGCCTCCGCAGCGTAACGGAGTTGTTGCGCCTTCCTGAGGGCTTCATCTCGCTCCGGGCCGCGCGGCATATTCAAAAGAGTGTCAACATTGTCGGGTGACGATGCGTCGGGCTTACACTCGCTCATAATTTCCCTCCAAGCGAAAAACAATTCACGCGGAAGGCAACAAAAAGTTCCCTTGGGACGGATGGAAAGCAGATCGAGAAACTAATCTAACTCGCGCCGAAGACGCCGCCAATTGAGACGGCCTAACGTCGATGTATGATCACGGTCCTTCTGACCACACAGAGGGAGCGCTCGCCGTCAAGAGGTCCTGAAGTCGAATCCGAGCGGGACTCGGACCGGGCCTGCCTCTGGCACCTTTCCAAGCGTGTCGATAGGGTTCCCGGCGAAACCATCACATCGCGGTTCCGCTATCTGTACACTTGTGCGCACAAAAATCGGATATGATCAGTTATTGTCGGTACTGCGGGCAAGCGCACTTCGGGATGGCAGCGCGACGTGGAAACGCTGAACGACACCGGACGGCTGTTCAACAACCTGTTGCGGCGGCTCAGCGCCAGCGACTTTGCTTTGATCGCGCCACATCTCGCGTATGAAGAGGCCAAGGCCAACGAACTGCTCTATAATCCGGGCGACCATGTCGAGATCGTCCACTTCCCGTGCGGGCCGAGTCTTGTGTCATACATGGTCTCCAACGAGGACGGCCGCGAGGTCGAAACCATACTGGTCGGCCGCGAAGGAGCCGTCGGCGGAATTGTCAGCCAGGGATATCTACCGGCCTATACGCGCATCGTGGTCAAGTTCGGCGGTGTTCGCCCGCTATGCCGACTGCATGCTGGCCCAGATATTCCAGTCGACGGCCTGCAACGCCATCCATTCGATCGAGCAGCGCACCGCGAAATGGATCATGTCGGCGATGGAGCGTACCAACGGCGAAGAAGCCGTGCCGCTGACGCATGAGCAGCTTGCGACCATGCTGGGGGTCCACCGCAGCTATTCCAGCCGCGTGATTCAGACGTTCAAGGCGGAGGGTGTGCTGGAGACCCGTCGCGGCTCAATCCTGGTGCTTGACCGCGAGGCGCTGCGGATCCGGGCCTGCCTCTGCAATGAAGCGGTCAAGAACCACTTCGAGGAAGTGCTACGCGGCGTGTATCCCACCGAAGAGGCCCACCCCGTTCCGCAAAAGCGCGGCTCATGATGAAATACCGGGACATCGAATATACCGTCGTTTAAGGCATCAAGCGCGGCGTCTGGAAATGGTCCGCTTCGGTTGCGGGCGCAGTGATCATGGGCCAAGCGGCAATCAAATCTGAAGCGGTGACCGCAGCCGAGAAGGCGATTGACCGGGCGCTTGCTGCGAAAAGGGAGCGGCTCGTTCCGCCCCGACTCGCCGATTGAGGCCGTCTTACTTCGGCGGCTGCAACGCAGGCGATGATAGCCATTCATTGATTTGAGAGGCGGTTTGTAACTGCCTGGCCATTCGCAGAAGATGCTCGCGTTGCTTGCCAATCATCGATCCCTCCATGGGAGACTCAGGTTAAAGTCATCTTAGGCAAGGACCGGATCGACTCAAAACAGCTCACCGCGCCTTTAATTGTCTTGGCTTAGCCGCCTTCTGATGTGCCGTTCAAATTGCCCATCACTACTCGCATCATGCCTTCATCCGTGACGATTCACCTGCTTCCCGTCGCAATGACGATGATCTAGAATTGAAGATCATCAACCCCAAAAACGAGTCGGTGTCACTGTTCGTCAACTTGAAAGAGTTGGCGGGCAAGAACGCCCACGAAAAGGCGATCTCGCTTGCCAGCGACCTCGGCTGCGCACTGTGCTGCTCGAGGAAGACAGGCTATGCCGCCTATCTCGCGAGGTGTCTGGTAGACGGGCGTTGCTGCAACAGCGGCATAGACGACTGCGAAGATGCGTAGTTCTTAGTCATCACAACCAGATAATTGGAAACCCGCCGAACGACTCGGCGGGTTTCTCTTTGGAATCAATGCCGCTGGCGAACATGTCCGTCCAAGCCGCCGTCGTCGGTAGCGCGGAAATGATGGAGCCAATGTGGCGTACTTTTCGCTTGGCCCCGCTGATGATGCACGGTGAGAGGGCAGACGAGGCCGAAGGGTGCTGCCAAAAATTTCCAATGGCCGTGTTGCGCGACATCCCGAGCTATCTGTCCTGCGAGGGTTAGAAATGATGACGCGTCTTGGAACGCCGGCTAGCTTGTGTTGAGGCTGATCCTGGCATTGTTTACCAGGTTAGTGATCGCAGTTTCCAGTTGCACGCGATCGACAAAAATCGGCTTTGTCGCAGGATCGAGATCGAGTGTGATTGGTAATCGCCGTGCCAGCACAGGCACAGCAATCGACAGGATCATCCAGCCAACAACAGACGCAGGATGAAGCCGATAGAGGAATCAAGACTCGCAACTCCGGAGAGTCCGGATATGTAGGAGAACAAGAAAGGCCTGGCGCTTCTAGCCATGTTCCCGGTCAACCGGATGCGAAAAGCAGCCAGACCACGACGGGTACAGGCAGTTCGACCCGCGAAACCGGCGGAAAAGCTGGAGACGTGAGCGTGGGCGAACAAGAAAAGAAGCCAGTTACTGTCCAGCTACCAGTCAACGCCGCTAACGTCTGGTGCTATTAGAAATCTGATGAGCACGGCGCCGCCCTGAGTAAGGGCCTTTGAGGGCGGAGCCGGCCGGGCAGGCCGTGCGTAGGAGCGGCCCAATACAATCATTTCGGCCATTTCGGACTACACCCGGGAAAGCTAAAAGTCGCCGCTGAACTTGGATCGAGTTCTAACGCGGGCTAATCGGCTTCCGGCTTCTCAGTTCTCTCGCTCTTGCGGGGGAATTCATCCGGCCAGGTCAAGGACGTCTGATCAGCGAGGGTTGCTATTAGCACAGCGGCGCCGTCTGCATAGGTCGACGACAGCGGAAGCTCCAGGCGTATGCTGCACAGGGGTGGCATCTCCTCTTGCTGTGCGACTACTTCGAATGCGGGTTGCCACCACCAGGCTGGCGCGGGTGATCGCTCGTCTCGCCGGATGCATTTACGTCCTCAGATTCGGAAGAAGGCAACCAGATGCCGGCAAGAATCGTGACCGCGAAAACGAACACTGACGATCAGAATCATGCCGCACTTCGGTGGGCGTCTAGCGATACGACCCTGTCTTTTTCGGCATCGAGGTCTTCCTGGACCATCTGCGTATGACTCCAACTGCACCAAAAGCAGCGGTTCCCGGAGCAACGGAACTGAGCGACTCACTCGCCTGATTCCGTCGTGCGTTGCCAATCAAACGAGGGTGCGCCGCCCCCGAAAACCATGGCGGCAAAAACCCGCCTCGCAGGTGGCGAGACGGGTAAGGCTAAGCAGGCTCACTTCCTAAGCAGGCTCACTTCAATGTCGAGAACCACGTGTCGACGTCTTTGCGAGCTTGATCCTTGGCGTAACCGTACCGCTTTTGCAGCCGACCTTCGAGCTGGTCGCGCTGGCCGTCAATGGCGGTCAGATCATCGTCCGTCAGTTTCGCCCACTTCTCTTTGACCTTGCCTTTGACCTCTTTCCAATTCCCTTCAACACGGTTCCAGTCCATGGCGATTTCCTCCGGGTTACGAGAATGCGCCAACGCTTAAATGGGGGTCAGGTTCCTACGTCGGGCGTAATGCGGTCCCCTGATCGATCCGGTAGGAACGAAAGCTGATGCATCGGATTGAGCCCGTGGGTGCAGCACAATGCCAGGAGAGATTTCATGAAGTACGTATTGGCAATAATTGTGGCGACAAGTATATGCGCCGCAGTACCGGCGAGCGCGGAAGAGGTCGGTGTTGGTGTCGGAGTGGGCCCGGTCGGAGCCGGAGTGACGGTAGGCTCGGATCACCGCGACCGAGATCGGGAACGAACGACCGTAATCAAGGAGCGCGAGCGCGAGCCACGCGAAACAACGATCATCAGGGAACGCCAGAGGGAACCTGATCGCAAGGTGATCATCGAGCGCGACCGCAATTAAAAGCGGAAACACGTGGCCTTCGTTCAGAGCCACGCCTGACACGAGAGACGACCCGCTCGATGATCCCATCGGGCGGGTTTTCGTTGGCAGGGGCAGGGTCGGCATTTGAAGTCACTTTACGGCGGAACCCGACCTCCCCTTTTGCGTTTTAAATCCATCAGGCTTTGAAGGAGGCGGTAATGGGACGAGGACTTTTGCTCTGGCTGGTTGGTGTGCCCATTCCGGTGATCATTCTGTTGTGGCTCTTCTTCGGCCACTGATCATCGAGGCGGAATGAACGAGGTCCACCAGTTGGCCAACGCACTATTGACGGTAGTATTTGCCGCCACGATGATCGTGTTGGGGCATCTGCATATCGAAAAAATGTCTACGAGAATTCCGACCCTCAACCATGCCTCTCAGGCATTCGTGCTATGGACGAATCCCCTGTAACAACTTTCTTATTGACCAGACAGCACACCGATAGACCGGACGCGCGACGTTGACCCCAAACTTTTCTGCATTGGAAGCGCCAGCCTGGGATTTTCTTCGAGCTACTGGGTAGGCCACGGCAACGGCAGAACGACAAGCAGGATCATGGCAACGGCGATCAGTAGTGCCGCCAAGCCAAGCCGGCGCACTGGAAATCGGTCATGCTTCGGGTGGTTGCGGATGTACCGCACGTCTGTCTGATTGTGGCTCTCTTCGACTTCTTTTCGTGCCATTGCGTTCCCTCCGCCTGAGGCTGGCAAATGCCTACGTGGTGCTCATTGATTGTTTGGAATAAACGGGCACGCTAAAAATTTGCTGCCGTGATCCGTTTAAAACCGCAATGCGCCGCTTCGGATCGGCTGCCGGCTTGTCGAGAGAAACGCCAATCGCGATCACCTTCGCCTTGGCGACGGCGGCGTCATCATTCTTGAAATCTAGTCCTGACGGGTCAACGAACCTATGACCGTCTTTGATATCGAAATAATAATGCGGCAACAGCCACCTCCAAGTGAGCTAATGTCTAAATACCCCCAAGCGTTCCGCCTGAGGTGATAGTTGATGGCAATGCCAAACTTCTAAAAGTGAGCAATATTGACCACAGGCTCGAGCCCCCGAGGTGCATGATGGTTGCATCACCGCCCCGTCCCGGCTCTATCGGTGACTGAGAGCATTGTCGCGCTCCCGCCTTACGAAGGGAAACGCCAAATGCTCAATCGTTCCGTCCCCTCGTTTTTCCATGGCAAAGCTACAAGCGAGCGTCCGTTCTGCGCGGACTGCGAGTCTCCAATGATCCTTTCGCGTCTTGAACCTGATAAGCCCGGCTTCGATTTGCGTACTTACGCCTGCCTTATGTGTGCCGCGACCGAAAGCATCGTCGTCGCCGTTTCGTAGGTGGCCGTCATGCCGTCTATTGCTCGTGTGGCGTACATACCATTGAGGGCCCTGGCCGTTAATGTGATCGCGATCTACTCGCGTTCGCGCCGCAAACGGCGCAAGCCCGATTCAACGACTCCTGTCCAACTGCTCGTCGAGCCTATCTACAACCGAGATGAACTGACGGACCTGGGGCGCACTATGTTGCGCTACGCTCGTTCTTTTCCTCCGGGAAGCCAAGCACAACCAACACCTGCAGATAGCTGTCTCGCTGCGTAGGCCTCTTCAGGAACGAGACGTGGTTGCGAGATCACGTTCGGACAGAGTCCTGATACGCCTGATTGGTGTCACTTTGCCATGCGCGCGTCTCTCGGGGTTGCCTTAGCGCCGAATCCAGCGCTTTGATGCGTCAATGAAGCACTGGGAGACTATCGCCGTATTCACGCCGGTCTGCGCTGTCGTCGGCTTGCTTGCTTGGTCGATGACCTCTGCACGAATTGAAAACGAGGCAAGAGACGCACCCGCTCGGGCGGCAGGTTTCTCGGAAGCTCTGGAAATGGAGGCCGCCGAGAAACTCGGAATATCTGATCCGGCAGCCTACCGCGCGCGCGTCGAGGCGGATCAAGCCAAGGCTGCCGCCGACAACGCCATTCGCGACAAAAACCTGAGAGCAGCGAAGGCAGAAGGCGAAGCCCTGCTCCGCGAACGCAACCGTAATCCCGCCGACAGGCTGGCCATGAAGGCGATGACGTGGAGCCTCGGCGGTTTCAAGAACGTCGGCGTCGTGAATGTCACCATCGAGAACACGAATGACTTCGCGGTGAAGGATGTCGGTATCCGGTGCTATTTCAGCGGCAAGAGCGGAACCGAGCTATCGGCCCGCAATCACACCATTTTCGATAGCATCCCTGCCAAGACTAAAAAGGCGTTCAAAGAGATAAACGTCGGCCTGATCGACAGTCAGTCAGCTCAAGCGCAATGCAACATCGAAACGGCGGGTAGGCTTTAATGTAGCGCGGATCCGCGCGCTCCAACGCGCTAACTCGCGCCCTCGGGCGTCTTGATGAACTTCCAAAATGCTATCCACCACCATCAGCGACCTGAAATAGAATAAAATCCCCTAGGCCGCCCTTGCCGTCGCCTTTGGGTTGCAGAATGATCGCCCACCATGCGCAAGAAACCCAAACCGAGGTCGAGTTAGACCAAGCAGCTCAGCCCACGATCTGCCGGGATCGCGGACATCGAGATGGGGCGGCGAATCCGTCTCCGTCGCCGGGAAACAGGCATCTCTCAAACAGAGCTGGCCGATCACCTCGGGCTCAGCTTTCAGCAGATGCAAAAATACGAAAAGGGCATCAGCCGGGTCGGCGCGGCGCAGCTCCAGCAAATCGCTAAGATGCTCGGCGTCGACATACCGTTTTTCTACGATGGTGGCGGCAAGGAACCAGACGGCGACAGCCTGCTCCTCGTCAACAGCGTTTTCAGCCTCCGACTATTGCGCGCCTACACCGCCATCAAAGACAAAGCGGTGCGGAGAAAACTTGTAATTTTGGTCGAGATGATTGCGGCTTCTCAGCGCTAATCTTCGTCGCAGGATCATCAGCGCAGCGCCGTCATGCGTCGGCGCGATGGCCAGGGGACAACACGCGCTTGCCGCCTTCGAGGGCACCACGAGGCCACGCTAGGTGGATGAGCCGCCTTCAATGGCGGGCCTTGATTCTTTGCTTTCGATCTCCTCCGCTTGAGCGGTGTATTCATCGGCCAATTTTCGTAGCGCTGTTTGCGTCACAACATCGCTCACATAGAGCGAGCGTGCGACCGGCATTTGATCCGCCTTGGACGATATTATGGGGGCTGCCATCCCGGAATGACCTAAGAAATCATCAAGGTCGGTCTGGCAAAGCACTATCGCAACTATTGCGCCTGGTCTTGCGCGGGGTGCGGCAGCGGGCCTTCGTGATCCAGAACCCATGCGTAATCCCGCGCGTCGAGATAGCCGCCACAAACGTTGCATCGGAAAAAGTTTTCGGCCTCGCTGACGCGCCGCCTGTCGGCGCGCTCGCCGACCACCGTCCCGCGCGGTCTCGGTTCTTCAAGTGACATGATCGCCGTCATCTGGCCGCCCCCTTGGGTGTGCCACCGCTCTATACTTCCCGTGGTCTCACGGAAAGTGTCTCTCAACCGCGCCCCGTGGAACCACGGGTCAAAAAAAGGCCCCAGATTTCTCCGAGGCCCCGATCCTATACGGCGAGCGGGGTACATCCGCCCGTGCCGCCATCTCTCTTTATATTGTCGGGGAAATCGTCGCTGTCAACGAATGCCGCGCGATAGCTGGCGTGCGAACGTCGGTGTCGAACGACGATTTCAAAGAGGTTGCTGCATCGCGGGCATTCGAGAGACTGCATCACGTACCCTCTGGCGACAGGCGTAACTCCTTTTACGATCCTCTTGACATTGCAAGCGATGCACGTTGCATCAGAAACCATGGCTGCTGTCACTTTCCCTTTGCAACGTTCGCCATGGCGTCGACCTGTAGCCTAGGCAATTTTCTAATCGCTTGAGACAATTCGTGCATGGCAGCGGCCAATGCTTTACTTCTCAGTTCCATCAACTGGTCAAGCCGGTTCTTAGATTCAGCATCGCCAAGTCCATCGATAACATGGTCGACAGCGCCGAAATGCTTTGAAAGATCCTTTACCGCGTGGCCCAGTTGGATGCACGACGCCAAGATGTTCGCGATAGCGATTGTCACGCTGTTGCTAGGATCATCTGACGGATGATTGTCGATTGTTTCTTGTTTAAACAATGGAACTACGTTGCTCATATTACCCTCATTCGATGCCATCGGAGCCTTCATGCAGCAGAGCCCGGCTCGACGAGGATGAGCCGGGCTCGGTTTGTTAAGCGGCCCTCACCGTGTTGAGGAACTTGCCGACTTCCAGCTTGAGGCGGTTGCTGTCGCTGGACAGCGATTGCGCCGCCGAGAGCACCTGCGACGAGGCCGATCCGGTCTCGCTTGCGCCACGCTGCACATCGGTGATGTGAGATGAGACCTGCTGGGTACCCTGTGCGGCCTGCTGCACGTTGCGGGAAATCTCCTGGGTCGCAGCACCCTGCTCTTCCACGGCGGCTGCGATCGTCGATGAGATCTCTCGCCGCCTGGATGCCGCTGATCTGCTGGCCGATCTCGCCGGTGGCTTTCGCAGTCTGCTCGGCCAGCGCCTTCACTTCGGACGCCACGACCGCAAACCCGCGGCCGGCTTCGCCGGCGCGTGCCGCCTCGATGGTGGCGTTCAGGGCGAGCAGGTTGGTCTGTCCCGCGATTGTGTTGATGAGTTCAACGACGTCGCCGATGCGGGCTGCCGCCTTCGACAACTCGCTGACGCGATCGTTGGTCTTGCGGGCCTGATCGACGGCGTCGCCCGCCATCCGCGCCGATTCCTGCACTTGACGGCTGATCTCGTTGACAGATGATGTCAGTTCCTCGGTCGCGGACGCCACCGACTGCACATTGGTGGAGGCTTCCTCGGATGCCGCGGCGACCATCGTGGTGAGTTCCTGTGAACGCACCGCCGTCGCCGTCAATGTTCCCGCGGAGGCCTCAAGTTCGGTCGAGGCCGACGCTGCTGGGCGGCAAGATGGTCCTGATTGATTTTGGCTTCTGCTTCGTCGCGGGCCTTCTCTTCTGCCACGACCTTGAATTTCTCGACGGCGCCGGCGACGTCACCAACCTCGTCCTTGCGGCCGAGGCCGGGCAGCACCACCGCGAAATTCCCGCCGGCGAGTTCTTCCATCGAGACGCTGAGGGCGCGCATCGGACGGGCAATCGTGAAGACAGAGAACGCGCAGGTTGCGATCAGCAGAAGCGCGACGGCAATGCCGAGAATTAGCGACATCCGCTCGACCGATGCGGCTTCAGCCGCAGCTTGGACTTGCGCTTCTCCGTTTTTTTGCTTGCCAAAATCGGTGATTTCGTTCGCGGTCTTCTCGAGCTCAGCGTTGATCGGAATTGTAACTTCCTTACGGATGCGCAGGATCTCGTCGGCCAGCTTGGAGAGCCGCGCCGTAGCTTCAGAGGTCAGTTCACCGGTAACACGCTTTGCCTCGAGACCAACGGCTTCCCTGCGCGTGGTCTCGATTTGCTCCTTGCCCTTCGACAGGGCGGCGATCAACGAGGTGAACTTCGTGATCCGCTCGCCATTCTCGACCGACTTCGATAATTTTGCCAGTTCGCCGGTGAATTTTTGCGCCGCCTTTTCCCGGTCTGCGAAGTAATCCACCGCTTTCTGCAGATCGACCAGCGTCGGGGAAAGGATAATATCGCGCACCCCGATCTGCATGCCGCGAACTGAAGCCTTTGCTTCGGCGGCGTTCTGCGCGACGCTTTGCTGCCTCGCCGCATTATCGTTGACGATGCGAAACTCCGCACCGCCAGTTATTTGCAGGTAGATCATCGTCGCGACGAGTAAAATGCTCAGCGCTGAAGTGATCGCGAGCTTGGTGCCGACGCGCAGATTTTGGACGATTGATATCATGACATTCCTCGAAGGATGTGTTGCTCAAACAGCGTCAAACCATCGCCGGAACGGTCATTCCAGCGTCGACACCGGTTTTGGCGAAATTGAGTCCGCGCTCAAAGCGCACAGCGAGCGCTCTTCCTTCAAGGGATAGCGTTAACGCACTTCATCTTGGTTAACTTTAGACGCCGTGGAACTACGGTACCTTCCGCCCAATTCCGCACCGGCATAAGCTGGCGAAAGCGCGGCAGTCGAAGCGCCTTGTCGCCGATCACGATGTAGAGCTTTGGTGTGGCGAACGCTTGGTCACCCTACTGAAAGGTCACGACGAAGTATACCCAATGACCGGACTGTGCGTTCTAGGTTTCAGCGGACGACATACGGACCAGGGCAAGTCTTCGCCGTCGACCACGAACATCCCCACGACGAATCGATCGGTACCGAAGGCGCGCGCGTGCTCGTTGGTCGTAAATATCTGCCGTCCGCGTTTGGACGCCATATGAAGACGAGCGCCTACGAACCCTAGCTTTGGTCAGCTGCAAGTGCCGCGAAGATCGCGGAACAGATAAAGGGAAGCGAGGCAGCGGTCCGAAAACGGGCCGCCCGGTTGAAGATCGTATTGGCCAAGCAGACGACGAACGGGAAATAACCAACCGGCAAGGCCACGGAACATAGGGTTCGGCGCGCTGTCGTCAGTGTAGCCTCGGGTCGTTCGGATTTGCCTCCAGTGGCCCGGGGTTGGGGGACGGCGAAAGCTGGTGCGAGATCAATTACCAGCCCGGTGTGGTGATTGTCGGCATGGTGATTTTAGCCATACATATTGTCCTCTATAATCAGGCTTAACTTGCAAACCCCAAGTTTCTAAATTTCGCCGTCAAGTGAACGCAAGTTGGCCTTGCGAATCAATTCGATATTGGCTGGAGCAACGTCTGTGTAACGTCTATATAGTTTAAGACGGAGCGACCGCATGCGCGTCGCAGTGATTGTTGTGTTCGTGTCATTGCTGACCACGCGGTCAGAAGCTTCAACGTCCTGCATGAGCAAGACCGAAGCGCGTCAGCAGTTTGGTACGGTGTACCTCTATTGGCATGGCCCGGAGCGTTGTTGGGACGCGACACCGACGCGTCTCCATGGGGTTCGCCATCGCGTGCGTCATCCCGAGCCGACGCCGCACTTCGTGGTCCCGATTCCATCGCCAGACCTCCGTAGATCCGCGAACGCGAT
>WNFK01158181.1_pt1 | contig 11799 bp, 9 predicted proteins | sample 5400281 | NCBI WGS metagenome assembly WNFK01 (sample SAMN13153350, study PRJNA577476) | soil metagenome | isolation source: 20 cm soil on Douglas fir-dominated hillslope | place: USA:California | collected 2013-09-17
AGCCGCTACGTCGACATCATCATGATGCGCACCACCGTCGAGGAGAAGCTCTTCGAGATGGCCAAGTACGCGACCGTGCCGGTGATCAACGGACTCACCGACAGGACGCATCCCTGCCAGCTCATGGCCGACGTGATGACCTACGAGGAGCATCGCGGCCCGATCCAGGGCAAGGCGATCGCCTGGTCGGGCGACGGCAACAACATGGCGACGAGCTGGATCCATGCCGCCGTGCAGTTCGACTTCGAGCTGCGCGTGGCCTGCCCGCCGGAGCTGAAGCCGCCGGCTGATGTGCTGGCCTGGGCGGCGAAGTCGAAGGGCCGCATCACCATCGGCCACGATCCCGAGACCATCGTACGCGGCGCCGATTGCGTCGTCACCGATACCTGGGTGTCGATGGGCGACGAGGATCCGCAGAGCCCGAGCGCCGCGCGCCGCCACAACCTGCTGCGCGGCTACCAGGTCGATCAGCGCCTGATGAAGCAGGCCAAGTCCGACGCCATCTTCATGCACTGCCTGCCGGCGCATCGCGGCGAAGAAGTGACCGCCGACGTGATCGACGGGCCGCAGTCGGTGGTGTTCGACGAGGCGGAAAACCGCCTTCACGCCCAAAAAGGCATTCTCGCCTGGTGCTTCCACGGCGGCGACTCGTGACTATTTAAGGGGGGAGGCGCGGGGCCGACGTTCGCGAACCCGCCAAGAACCCGCTTTCGAAGGCCCTTATGACCGATATCGCGATCCCCTCCCGCGCGCCGGCCGAAACCCCGACCGAAGATGCGATCCTGCCCTTCGAGGTGGCGAGCCTCGATCTGCGCGGCCGCGTCGTGCGGCTCGGCGCGGCGCTCGACCAGACGCTCGCCAACCACGACTATCCGGCCCCGGTCGCCAAGCTCCAGGGCGAGGCGATCGTGCTCACGGTGCTGCTCGGCTCCTCGCTCAAATTCGACGGCCGCTTCATCCTGCAGACCCAGACCGATGGCCCGGTCCGCATGCTGGTGGTCGACTTCAACAGCCCCGGCCGCATCCGCGCCTGCGCGCGCTTCGACCGCGCGCGCGTGGAGGCCGCGATCGCGGCGCGGGCGGCCTCCGCCGGCGAGCTGCTCGGCTCCGGCCATCTCGCCATGACGATCGACCAGGGGCCCGACATGAGCCGCTATCAGGGTCTGGTCGCGTTGTCGGGCGGCGGGTTGGAGGACGCCGCGCATGAATATTTCCTGCGCTCGGAGCAGATCCCGACGCGCGTGCGCCTCGCGGTCGCCGAGGAGATCAGCGCCGACAAGACCGGGCCGCGTCATCGCTGGCGGGCCGGCGGCATGCTGCTGCAGTTCCTGCCGAAGAAAGCCGAACGCATGCGCGGGCCCGATCTCGATCCGGGCGACGCGCCGGAAGGCACCGCGCCTCATGCCATGACGGAGGACGACGCCTGGGTGGCGGGCCGCTCCCTGATCGCCACCGTCGAGGACATCGAGCTCATCGATCCGGAGCTGTCGAGCGAGCGGCTGCTCTACCGGCTGTTTCACGAGCACGGCGTGCGGGTCTTCCGCGCGGTCGAGGTCGAGGCCAAATGCTCCTGCTCGCGCCAGAGCGTCGAGGCCATGCTCAAGAGCTTCTCGCAGGACGACCGCGACCACATGGTCGAGAACGGGGTGATCTCGGTGACCTGCGAATTCTGCAGCTCGACCTATGTGTTTGCGCCGGAGGACGTGGCGTGAAGAAGCGTCATTGCGAGCGAAGCGAAGCAATCCCGTTCCGCATGACGTGCCTATCGGGATTGCTTCGGCGTGCTTCGCACGCCTCGCAATGACGCGCGCCTATGGGCGCGCGTCAATTGATCGTGCGTCTGGTTTCGGGACCATCGAGCGAGAAGGCCGGAATCTCGATGTCGAAACGCTCGCCGCGGGCCGACACCATGCCGTAGGTGCCGACCATGAAGCCGGACGGCGTCGGCAGCGGCACGCCGCTCGTGTACTCATAGGATGCGCCGGGCTCCAGGACGGGCTCCTCGCCGACGACGCCGGCGCCGCGCACCTCCTGCACGCGGCCGAGCGCATCGGTGATGCGCCAGTGGCGGGTCTTGAGCTGGACCGCTTCCTCGCCCTGATTGCTGATCGCGATCGTATAAGCCCAGAAGAAATAGTTCTTCTCCTGGGAGGAGCGCTCAGGAAGGAATTTCGGCGTCACCGTGACCGTGATGTTGCGGGTAACCGTCTGATACATGGTGAACCTTGGTAAAACCTTCGCAAAGCCTCACGGCCGAGCCCGCGACTCGCGACAATCCGGGCCGCATTGAATCGCGTCCTGGCGCCGCGCGCAACGGCCCCGCAAGCCCGATACCGCCGGGCTCGATGCGGACGGGTTCGCGGCGAGGCGCCTGCACCGGACCATTCGGCGTTCTCGATCCTGTGGCTTCCCGTAGTATGATAAACTGCCTCGAACCACCAGCCACATCGGTGCCCTAAAGTGCTGCAAACAAGGCTCGCCAGCCACGGCCGCGACGCAATGGCCGCTACGGAAGTGAACGCGATGCCTCCTGTCATACCGGCCGGCCGGGATCTCCGCCTCGACCTTTTTCGCGGGCTGGCGCTGTGGCTGATCTTCCTCGATCACATTCCCTCCAACATGGTGAGCTGGATCACCATCCGCAATTACGGCTTCAGCGACGCGACGGAAATCTTCGTTTTCATCTCCGGCTACACCGCCGCCTTCGTGTATGGCCGCGAGATGCGCGACCGCGGCGTCGTGGTGGCGAGCGCGCGCATCCTCAAGCGCGCCTGGCAGGTCTACGTCGCGCACATTTTCCTGTTCGTGATCTACATGGCGGAAATCTCCTATGTGGCGGCGAGCTTCGACAACCCGCTCTACGGCGAGGAGATGGGCATCTTCAATTTTCTCAAGCAGCCGGACGTCACGCTGATCCAGGCGCTGCTGCTGAAATTCAAGCCCGCCAACATGGACGTGCTGCCGCTCTATATCGTGTTGCTGACCGGGTTTCCGCCCATGCTGTGGCTGCTGCTGCGGCGGCCCATGCTGGCGCTCGGCGCGTCGGTCTTGCTCTACGCACTAACATGGCAGCTCGACTGGAACCTCGCCGCCTATCCCAACGGGACCTGGGTCTTCAATCCGCTGGCATGGCAGCTTCTTTTCGTATTCGGCGCCTGGTGCGGGCTGGGCGGCGCCGCCCAGCTGGCGCCTTTCGCCGGTTCGCGGCTGGTGCTCGGGCTGGCGGCGGCTTATCTTGCCTTTGCTTTCGCGATCGCTCTTACCTGGTACATTCCCCATATCGCGGTGTATGTGCCGAGATGGCTCGCCGAGTGGATGTATCCGATCGATAAAACCAATCTCGACGTGCTGCGCTTTGCGCATTTTCTGGCGCTGGCGGCATTAACCGTAAGGTTCGTTCGGCGCGACTGGACAGGCCTTGCTTCGCCGTTACTGCGGCCGGCGATATTGTGCGGGCAACATTCACTCGAAATTTTTTGTTTGGGCGTATTCCTGGCATTTGCGGCTCACTTCGCAATGGTCGAGATATCCGACGGCCTGAGCATGCAGATCCTGGTGAGCGTCTTAGGGATTGTCGCAATGGTGGCGACGGCGGCGCTGATAACATGGTATAAAAAGGTCGAGGAACGAACGCACGGACCGCGCAAGGCACCTCCGAACGCGGACCTGGCGGGGGGCGAGGCATGAGAGCGCTGATCGCAAGCTTGTTGGTGGCAATGCTCGCCGGCACCGCCTGTGCGGCCGACGAGGCCGCGTGCTTCGTCGCGGGCCACCTGGTGCAGGCCGACTTCGCGCTGCCCCGGGTTGCCGCCGCGATCGCAGCCAAGCATCTCAAGATCGTCGTGCTGGGATCGGCGTCCTCGGCGCTGCCGGGCCAGGAGGGCGTCGCCAAGGCCTATCCGGCGCGCCTCGAAGACTCGCTCGCGCGACGGCTCCCGGGCGTCGACGTGAAGGTCGTCACCCATACCAAGGCGCGCGACAAGGCGATCGAGATGGGAAAGACGTTGGAGCTTGTCGTGGCGGAGGACAAACCCGACCTGGTGATCTGGCAAACCGGCACCGTCGACGCCATGTTGGGGGTCGACCCGGACGATTTCCGGTCTGCCCTCGACGAGGGCGTGGATACGCTGCAGGCGGGCAAGGCCGATACCGTCTTCATGAACATGCAATACAGCCCGCGCACCGACTCCATGATCGCGCTCGGCTCCTATCTCGATGCCATGCGGTTTGTTGCACTGCAGCGTGAGGTGCTCCTGTTCGACCGCCTGGCCGTGATGAAGAACTGGAACGAGATGGGGGTTTTCGACCTCTATACGGCGACAAAAAAAACTGATACGGCGGAGAAGGTACATGACTGCATTGGCCGCCTGCTCGGCCGGCTGATCGTCGATGGCGCCAAGCTGGCCCAGACAGGCGATACGGGTTCGGGCAGTCCCGGGGGGACGTTGAACAAGGATCTTCACTGATCATGAAGCGCTACGAACAGCTCCCGAGACTGGTTGCGGGGCTCGCCTGCCTCCTCATGCCCACCCTCGCCTTCGCGCAAGAGCAGCCCGCCTGCAAGGCGCCGAACGAGCTCATCCGGCTCACCCAGCCGCTCACCCACACGGCGCAGCGTCTCGCCAATTTCGAGCCCCTGACGATCGTCGCGATCGGCTCGTCGTCGACCGCCGGCGCCGGCGCGAGCTCGCCGGCGGCGTCTTATCCGAGCCGCCTCGCGGCGGAGCTCAAGGAGCAATTCCCCGGCCATCCGATCACCGTGATCAACCGCGGCGTCAACGGCGAGGAGGCGCGCGACATGCTGACGCGCTTTCCGGCGCAGGTGATCGACGAGAAGCCCGATCTGGTGTTGTGGCAGGTCGGGACCAATTCGGTGCTGCGCGACTACCCGCTGGCGCCGACCAACCCGATCATTCTCGAAGGCGTGCGCGAGCTCAAGGAGATCGGCGCCGACGTGGTGATGATCGATCCGCAATTCGCGCCGCGCGTGATCGCCAAGCCGGACGCCGAAGCGATGGTCACGCTGATCTCGCGCGCCGCCAAGGAAGCCAACGTCGATCTGTTCCAGCGCTTCGCCACGATGCGCTACTGGCGCGAGGCCGAGCACCTTCCCTTCTCGGCCTTCGTCACCCCGGACGACCTTCATATGAACGACTGGGGCTATGGCTGTCTCGCCAAGCTGCTCGGCACGGCGATCGCCGAAGCCGCGACGCGTGGCGTCGCATCGGCCCAGGCCCACGCGGCGCAGCGCACGGTGCCGTAAGGCGGCTCTCCTCGGAACATAATCTTGGTTAGCAAGGCCTGAATCCGCGGCCTTTTAGCTATTTACTTAAAATGGGTGGAAGCCGACCTCGTGCATAAAGGCGGCATCATGGGGATCCGAGTCATCGGGTCCCCGGGGCTTTGCACGAGGGCACGCCAGTGACCAAGGGGCGACACCGGCAAATTGCGGGACTGGCGGCCGTGCTGCTCGTCTGCATGGCGGCCCCCGCGCAGGCCGTCGATCAGGCGCCGCCGCCCGCCTGCAAGGCGCCGGCCGAGCTGATCCGGCTCAGCCAGCCGCTCACCCACATGGCGCAGCGTCTCGCCAACGCCGAGCCCCTGACCATCGTTGCGATCGGCTCGTCGTCGACCGCCGGCGCGGGCGCGAGCACGCAAGAAGCGTCTTATCCGAGCCGCCTTGCTGTCGAGCTCGCGCGGCGATTTCCCGGCCTCCCGATCACCGTGATCAACCGCGGCGTCAACGGCGAGGAGGCGCGCGACATGCTCGAGCGCTTTCCCGAGGACGTGATCGGCGCGAAGCCCGATTTGGTGTTGTGGCAGGTCGGCACCAACGCGGTGCTGCGCGACGACCCGCTCGCGCCGACCAGCCCGATCATTCTCGACGGCGCGCGCCAGATCAAGGACATCGGCGCCGACGTGGTAATGGTCGATCTGCAATTCGTGCCGCGCATGATCGCCAAGCCGGAAGCCGACACCATGGTGAAGCTGATCTCGGCGGCCGCCAAGGAAGCCAACGTGGACCTGTTTCAGCGCTTCGCCACGATGCGTCACTGGCACGAGGTCGAGCGGCTCCCGTTCGCCGCTTTCACCACCCCGGACAATCTTCATATGAACGACTGGGGCTATGATTGTTTCGCCAGGCTGATCGGCGCGGCGATCGCCGAGGCCGCGACGCGCGACGTCGCGTCGGCCCAGGCCGCGTCGGCACAGCCCGCGACGCCGTGAAAATAGCGAACAGCGAATAGCGAATAGCGAAAGAAAATAATCGCTACTCGCTACGCCTCATTCGCCCACTTCCCTCACACCTTCTTCAGCGCCGTCACGATATCGTCGACGACGTCGTCGGGATGCTCGAGACCGGCCGAAAAACGCACCAGCCCATCGGTGATGCCGAGCTCGGCGCGCGCCTGCGGGGTCAACCGCTGATGCGTGGTCGTCGCGGGATGCGTGACCAGGCTCTTGGCGTCGCCGAGATTGTTGGTGATGCGAATGAGCTGGAGCGCGTTGAGGAAGCGGAAGGTCGCCGGCTTGTCGCCGTCGACCTCGAAGGCGACCAGGGTCGAGCCCCCGCGCATCTGCCTGGCGACCGTCGCGGCCTGCGGATGGTCCTTGCGGCCCGGATAGATCAGGCGGGAAATCTTCTTGTGGCCGGCGAGCGCGTCCGCGACGCGTGCCGCGGTGTCGGTCTGGCGAGCGACCCGCAGATGCAGGGTTTCGAGCCCCTTCAGCAGCACCCAGGCGTTGAACGGCGACATCGACGGCCCGGTCTGCCGCAGCAGCATATGGACGTTGTCCTGGATGAATTTCTCCGAGCTCAGGATGATGCCGCAGAGGCAGCGTCCCTGCCCGTCGATATGCTTGGTCGCCGAATAGACGACGCAATCCGCGCCGAGCGCGAGCGGGCTCTGCCAGATCGGCGTCGCGAACACGTTGTCGACCACCAGCGTCGCGCCGGCCGCGTGCGCAATCCCGGCGATCGCGCCGATGTCGAGGACCTCCAGCGTCGGATTGGTCGGGCTTTCGAGGAAGAACGCCTTGGTGTTCGGCCGCACCGCGGCCTTCCACTGGTCGAGGTCGAGCCCGTCGACCAAGGTGGAGGCGACGCCGAAGCGCGGCAGGAAGTCCTCGACCACCCAGCGGCAGGAGCCGAACAGCGCCTTGGCGGCGACCACGTGGTCGCCCGCCCGCACCTGGCCGACCAGCGAGGTGGTGACCGCCGCCATGCCGCTCGCGGTCGCGCGCGCCGCTTCGGCGCCCTCGAACTCCACCATGCGGCGCTCGAACATGGCGACCGTCGGATTGGAGAAGCGCGAGTAGAGGTAGCCGGGCTCGGTGCCGACGAAGCGCGCCTCGCATTGCTCGGCGCTGTCGTAGACGAAGCCCTGGGTCAGGAAGAGCGCTTCGGAGGTTTCGCCGAACTCGGAGCGCAGCGTTCCGGAATGGACGAGGCGGGTTTCGGGGCGGTATTGACGGGTCGACGCGGTCATGTGGGGCCTCCTTGGGCCAACAAAAAACCCGGCCGGGGGAAAAATCCCCAATGCCGGGTCCACGCGTCCCCGGCCTTTTAGCGACTTATTTAACGTGGCTGCAAGCCGGCCGGCTCAAATGACCACGGGATAAGCCGTTGTTTAAGGGCGCGCCGGCTTTCCGTCAAGATGGCGTTCGGATAGATCGGAGGCACGTGAACTCGGGGTCCAGGACGCACCCGGAATGCCTCTCGCCTTCCGCACCGACGACAAGGGCATCCTGCCCGACCGGATGATCGCGGCGCTCGCCCAGGCGGGCGGGATCATCGCGGCGGCCGAGTTCGCACCCGACCAGATCCAGCCCGCGAGTCTCGACCTGCGCCTCGGCGAGGTGGCGTTTCGGGTGCGTGCCAGCTTCCTGCCCGGCCCGGGCGCGACGGTGGCGGAGCGCATCGACGACCTGAAGCTGCACGAGATCGCGCTCGGCGACGGCGCCGTGCTGGAGACCGGCTGCGTCTACATCGTGCCGCTGCAGGAGAGCATGGCGCTGCCCGCCGACATCGCGGCGGCCGCCAACCCGAAGAGCTCGACCGGACGGATCGACGTCTTCACCCGCGTGATCGCCGACCAGACGCGCGGCTTCGACCGCATCGAGGCCGGCTACCACGGCCCGCTCTATGCCGAGATCAGCCCGCGCACCTTTCCGGTGCTGGTGCGCGAGGGCTCGCGCCTGTCCCAGATCCGCTTCCGGCGCGGCCACGCTTTGCTCGACGCCCAGGCGCTCGCCGACCTGCACGCGCGCGAGCGGCTGGTCGACGACCAGGCGGCCGACGTGCGCGAAGGCGTGAGCGTCGGCGTCGACCTCGCGGGCTTCGCGGGCCTGGTCGGATACCGCGCCAAGCGGCACACCGGCCTGATCGACGTCGACCGGCGCGCCGGTTACGACGTCGGCGAGTTCTGGGAATCGATGGCGGCGCGGCGCGACAAGAATCTCATCCTCGATCCCGACGAGTTCTACATCCTGGCCTCGAAGGAGGCCGTGCAGGTGCCGCCCGACTACGCGGCCGAGATGGTGCCGTTCGATCCGCTGGTGGGCGAGTTCCGGGTGCATTATGCCGGCTTCTTCGACCCCGGCTTCGGCTATGCGGGCGCCGGCGGGCGCGGCGCGCGCGCGGTGCTCGAGGTACGCTCGCGCGAGGTGCCCTTCATCCTGGAGCACGGCCAGACGGTCGGCCGCCTGGTCTACGAGAAAATGCTGGGGCGGCCCGACCAGCTCTATGGCCAGGGCATCGGCTCGAACTACCAGGCGCAGACCCTGAAGCTGTCCAAGCATTTCCGGACGTAGGCCAACTCCGTCAATTGTGGGGTCCTCTCCCCCGCTTGCGCGGGAGAGACAGAGAGGGGGAAGCTGCAGGCGCGGAGCAAGCGGCTTCCCCCTCCCTACCCTCTCCCGCGTGCGGGGGAGGGTCACTTCGCATCGTCAGAAACCGCCGAAACTGAAGCCGAGGCGCTGGGTCACGTCGTAGCTCGCCTTGGTGACCGGCACCGCGTAATCGACGCGGAGCGGCCCGAACGGCGATCCCCAGATCAACCCGGCCCCGACCGAGGAGCGGATCGTGGCCGAGTTGCCGAGCACGAAGGATTGCGACAGCGCCGGGACGTTCGCCTGGCTGCCGCTCGCCCACACGCTGCCGGCGTCGGCGAAGACCGCGACCTTCAATCCGAAATCGGACGGCAGATAGGGGATCGTCGCCTGCGCCTCGGCGGTCGTGCCCCAGTAGAGCGTGCCGCCGATGTTGTCCATCGTGCTGCCGGGGGTCAGGTCGCGCGGCCCGAATCCGTTGGGGGCGAAACCGCGGACGAGCTGCGGCCCGCCGAAGAAGCGGTTGATCAGCGGCACGTCCTGGCCGCCCCAGGGCATGAGGTAGCCGCTCTGCAGGCGCGCCATCCCGACCACGTCGTCGGTGATCGCGTGGTAGGCGCGGACATCCTCGGCGGTCTTGAAAAAATTCACGTCGCCGCCGAGCCCCGCGAGGTCCTGCCGGAACTCGGCCCGCACGCCGTCGGTCGGGCTCTTCTTGTTGTCGAGCGAGTCGTAGGCGAGGGTGTAGCCGATCATCGACACCCAGGCCGGGCCCATCTGGGCGGCCTGCTGGATGGGAAGCGATACCGTGCCGGCCACCGCGGTCGGATCGATCGTGACGTTCTGGTTATAGAGCGAGTAGCGCAGCGCCGCGCTCACCTCCTCGGTCACCGGCATGCCGAGCTGGAAACCGATCCCGTATTTCTCGCTGCCGTAGGACTGGTAGCTGTTGGCCGACGTCTGCTTGCCGAAGAGGTCGACGCCGAGCGACATGCGGGTGTCGAGCCAATAGGGCGTCACGAAGCCGACGTCGAACGAGTTGCTGTATTGGCCGAGCGTGAGCGACGTCTTCACGGCCTGGCCGGAGCCGAGGAAATTGCGGTCGCCGAGGCTGACATTGCCGACCACCCCGTCCACCGTCGAGTAGCCGATGCCGAACGAGAAGTCGCCGGTCTCCTGCTCCTCGAGGTCGACATCGACCACCAGGCGATCGGGCGCCGAGCCCGGCCCGGTCGCGATCTTCACGGTCTTGAAATAGCCGAGCGCCTTGAGGCGCCGTTCGGCGCGGTCGATCAGCGCGCGGTTGAAGGCGTCGCCTTCGGCGATATCGAACTCGCGGCGGATGACATACTCGCGCGTGCGCGCGTTGCCGCGGATATTGATGCGCTCCACATAGGTGTGGGCGCCCTCCTCGATCGCGAACACGATGTCGACGGTCCGGCGAGCCGGATCGCGATCGCTGCGCGGCCGCACGGTGCCGAACGGAAAGCCCCGCCGGTTGAGCCCGATGGTCAGGTCGTCGACCGTCTTGTCGACCGCCGCCGCATTGTAGGTGTCGCCGACGCGCAGCTTCAGCAGGCCGGCGAGCGCGCGCCCGTCGAGCTGCGCGATGTGCGACTGGATGTCGATGGTGCCGAAGCGGTAGGGCTCGCCTTCCTCGATCGTGAAGGTGACCACGATGCCCTTCTGGGCGGGATCGAGCTGCGCCTGCGCGGCGGAGACGCGCGCGTCGGCGTAGCCATGCGCCAGATAGAAGCGGCGCAGCAGGTCGCGGTCGGCCTCGACACGGTCGGCGTCATAGAGGTCGCTGCCGGTGAGGAAGCTGAAGATGTTGGTGACCCCGGTCTTGATGACGCTCCTGAGCCGGTAGGCCGCGAAGGCGCGGTCGCCGACGAAATCGACCCGCTTGACCGTCGTCTTGCCGCCTTCCGCGATCTCGAACACCAGATCGACGCGGTCGGCCGTCCGCGCGATGGTTTTTGGCTCGACCCGGACGTCGAAGCGGCCGCTGTGCTTGTAGAGATCGACGATCCGGACCACGTCGGCCTGCACGGTCGCCGCGATGAGCGCGCCGCGCGGCTTCGACTGCAGCTCGGCGGACAGCTGTTCGTCCTTGAGGCCTTTGTTGCCCTCGAATCTGACGCGATCGATGAGCGGGGCTTCGACCACCGTGACGGTCAGGCGGTCGGCGGCGCGCGCGATCTTCACGTCCGTGAACAGGCCGCTGGCGTAAAGCGCCTTGAGACCCGCGTCGACCGCGGCGGCGTCGAGCGGCGCGCCCGCCTGCGGCTTGAAATAACCGCGGATGGTGTCGGCCTCGAGGCGCCGGTTGCCCTCGACCGCGATCGACGCAACCGGGCTCTCGGCCGCCGCGAACCCCAGCCCCACCAGCAGAAGCGCGACGCCGAACACAATGCCGGCCGGGAGACGCCGGCCCGACGTGCGATACGCACACAAACCCATCGCTACACATTCCCCACCCGTCACGGGCAACCTGAGGGGACCGCGCCGGCGGGGCCAAAGCATGACGATTTGCGGCAGAATGCGGGGCGTTGTTCAGGCGGCGCGCCCGCGCAATCGTGGCGGAGCGCAGGGATCCGGCGGGCGCGCGCGTCCCGGACGTAGAGGTAAAATCGCCGCGCTCCCGCCCGCAATCACGTCTCACCTAGCGAGCGTAGCCCGGATGAAGCGAAGCGCAATCCGGGGCTTCGTTCGCGAGTTCAGACCCGCATTCCGCTTTCGCTCCATGCGGGCTACATCACCTGCTTTCAATTCGGAATATTCACCTGCCCGCCCGTGAAGGTGATCAGCGCGCTCGCCGGCGGAGCGGCCGCGATCGGCGGCACGTTGGCGGCGGTGATCGGGGGTGCGCCGGCGCCGCGCGGCGTCGTGTGAACGACCTGGCTCGGCGGCAAGGCGCCGCCGTGGCGCAGATGGTCGTACATCAGATCCATCGCCTGGATGAAA
>WNFK01217181.1_pt3 | contig 11788 bp, 13 predicted proteins | sample 5400281 | NCBI WGS metagenome assembly WNFK01 (sample SAMN13153350, study PRJNA577476) | soil metagenome | isolation source: 20 cm soil on Douglas fir-dominated hillslope | place: USA:California | collected 2013-09-17
AGGCGACCACATCGCCCGCCGTATGGGCCCGGCCGAGATGCATGATCCGAACCTCACGCTTGCCGAGCCACACCGACATGCGCTGCGCAAAGGTGATGCTCGGCCAGGTGAGGCCGGGAATCGACTCGACCGCGCGAAAGAGCCGGGGAAAGCGGCCGATCTCGGAATCCATGTCCTGCCGGCCGCGCTCCACGATCATGTCGCGGGCGATATCGGAGCAGAGAATTTCGGCGCCCTTGTAGGCCGAGGCGCCGAGCACCCGCACCGCGTGGTAATGCGTGAGCAGCACGTATTTGATCGGCTTGTCGGTGACCTTGCGCACGCGCTCGATCACCTGCTGCGCCATTGCGGGAGTGGCCTGCGCGTCGACCACCATGACGGCGTCGTCGCCCACGATGATGCCGGAATTGGGGTCGCCTTCGGCCGTATAGGCATAGAGGCCGCGGCCCACCTCGTCGAAGGACACGGTCTTTTCGGCAGTGTCGGCGGTCGACGCAAAGCCCTTGGTCATGTGCCACCTTGGCTAACAGGGAATGCTAACAGGGAATAGTGAATGGCGAAGAGGGACGAGTGCGGGACGCATGGGCCAACCTAGCATTCCCGGCTTGTTCCTCGCCACTTGCACCTCGGCCACCGGTTGCGCGGGGGGGCAAGTTCCGTCATCTTCCCGCCGACCACCGGCCGGAATGGCTCCGACCGGTCCGCGATGCCGGAGGGCGACGGTGGACGAGGCCGCGACCGACAGGGAGCAAGCGCCGGCGCAGTCGAGCGGGGATACCGCACCCCTCAAGCTCGAGGAATTCCTCCCTTATCGCCTCAATGTGCTGGCCAACCTGGTGTCTCAGGCGCTCTCGCGCATTTATGTCGAGCGTTACGGCCTGGGCGTCCCGGAATGGCGCGTCCTGGTCACGCTCGGCCAGTTCGGCGTCATGACCGGCAAGGCGATCGGCGCGCACAGCCATATGCACAAGACCAAGGTTTCGCGCGCCGTCGCCGAGCTCGAGAAGCGCAAGCTGATCGCGCGGCGCGCCAACCGCGCCGACCTGCGCGAGTCCTTCCTGTCGCTCTCGGCGGCCGGCCGCGCGATCTATGAGGATCTGGCCCCGGGGGCGCTGGAGTTCACGCGCCGGCTGGCCGAGGTCGTCGATCCCGCCGACCGGCCGGCCTTCGAGCGCGCCATGCAGCGCCTCACCGAGCGGTCGCGGGCGCTCGCCGCGGAAGCCGTGAAGGCAGGGGCGAATAGCGAATAAAGAATGAGCGAACCGGATTGGCGAATAGCCCCAGCACAAGGGCACTGTTTGCCGTTCGCTATTCGCCAAGCCAGGAGGTCTCGTGAAGCTCTACTCTTATTTCCGGTCATCGGCCGCCTACCGGACGCGGATCGCGCTCAACCTCAAGGGTCTCCCCTATGAAATGGAGTCGATCCATCTCACCAAGGGCGGCGGCCGGCAACACACGCCCGAGTTCCGCGCCATCAATCCGCAGGGCCGCGTGCCGGCAGTGACGCTTTCGGGCGGCGACGTGCTGATCCAATCGCTGGCCATCATCGAATATCTCGACGAGGTCCATCCCGAGCCGCCGCTGCTGCCGGCGGACGCGGTCGAACGTGCCCATGTGCGCGCGCTCGCCCAGGTGATCGCCTGCGACATCCATCCGCTCAACAATGTCGGCCCGCTGTTCTATCTGAAGAACACGCTCAAGCAGGACCAGGACGCCATCAACGCCTGGTATGCGCATTGGGTGACGGTCGGATTCGAGGCGGCCGAAGCGCTGCTCCGCCCGGGGCCCTACGCGTTCGGTGCGCATGTCGGCCTTGCCGACATCTGCCTCGTGCCACAGGTCTACAATGCCCGCCGCTTCAATGTACCGCTCGATCGGTTCCCCAAAATCCTCGCGGTCGAGGCCGCCTGTCTCCGGCTCGCCGCCTTCGACAAGGCGCGGCCGGAAAACCAGCCGGATGCAGAGTGATCGTAGCCCGGATGGAGCGAAGCGTAATCCGGGGTCGCGGTCCCGCATTCCGCTTCGCTCCATGCGGGCTACGCCCTTCGTCCCACGCCCTTCTGCTCCCCGTCGTCCCCGCGTGACACCCGCCCAACTGATCCCGGTCGTGCTGTGGATGACCGGCACCCTGCTGTCCTTCTCGGCGATGGCGGTCTCGATCCGCGAATTGTCGCACGTGCTCGGCATCCTCGAGATCCTCGCGCTGCGCAGCGCGATCGGCGTGGTCATCCTGCTGGCGATCGGTCTCGCGCGTCCCGACCTCATGCGCGCGGTCAGCACTGGCGCGCAACAGTGTGCATTTCGCCTCGCAGATCGCCTGGGCGACGAGCCTCACCCTGCTGCCGCTCGCCACCGTGTTCGCGCTCGAATTCACCATGCCGGCCTGGACCGCGCTGCTCGCCGCCATGTTCCTGGGCGAACGCCTGACGCCGAGCCGGATCGGAGCCGTCATCTTGGGATTCGTCGGCGTCCTGGTGATTATCCGGCCCGGGCTGGAGAGCTTCCGCCCCGCCTCGTTCCTCGTCCTGCTGGCGGCCTTCGGCTACGCCATCACGTTGACCGTTACCAAGCGGCTGACGGCGACCGACACGACATTCTGTATCGTCCTGTGGATGAACGTGATGCAGCTGCCGATGAATCTCGCCGGCAGCCACCTGCCGGCCTTTCTCGCGATCGGACCCGCCCAGACCGTTCCGCTGATCGGGCTCGGCGTCGCCGGGCTGGCCTCGCACTATTGCCTCTCCAACGCGTTCCGGGCAGGCGAGGCCAGCCTGGTCGTGCCGCTCGATTTCCTGAGAATACCGCTCATCGCCCTGGTGGGATGGTGGCTTTATGGCGAATCGCTCGATATTTACGTATTCGCCGGCGCGGGATTGATCGTCTCCGGGGTGTTATGGAATCTGCGCGCCGAGACGGCGCACCCGGCGCCCTCGCGCTCCGCTACAAGGTTGGAATCGCGGTAGATTTAGCCACTATTCCGACGTTTTTGCGCCCCACATCGGGGCGGGCGCAGGGGCAACATCAAGAGGCAGGGGGTGGAGCGGGGATGATCTCGAGCTGGCGCGAAACGACCAGAGCAACGGTCCTTGTGGGGCTTGCGGTTCTCGCGGGCGCAAGCGCCGCGGTTGCCCAGGCGCCGGGCCCCGCCGCGGGTGCCGCGTCGCAGAATCCGGTCTGCCTGCGCCTGGAAGGACAGCTGGCCTCGATCGACCGCGGCACGGTCGATCCCGCGCGCGCCGATCAGATCAAGCGCTACGAGGATTCATCCGCCAAGCAGCAGGCCGAGCTCGACCGCATGTCCGCGCAAGCGCGGCGGATGGGCTGTACGGGCGGCGGATTCTTCTCGATCTTCAGCGGGCAAAATCCGCAATGCACGCCGTTGAACCAGCAGATCCAGCAGACGCGCGCCAACCTCGAAAGGATGCTCGCCGACCTTGATCGCATGCAAGGCGGCGCTTCCGGCGACCGCGAAGCGCAGAAGCAGACCGTGATCGCCGCGCTGGCCCAGAACAATTGTGGGCCGCAATACCGTGCCGTGGCCAATCAGCAGCGCGGCTTCTTCGACACCCTGTTCGGCGGCAACCAGGGCAGCAACGAGAGCGGCAGCCAAAGTGGCGGCCTGTTCTCGTCGGACAGCCAGTCCTCGACGTTCCGTACCGTCTGCGTCCGCACCTGCGACGGATTTTATTATCCGATCTCGTTTTCGACCACGCCCGCCAGGTTCCAGGAAGACGCGCAGACCTGCCAGCAGACCTGTCCGGCCGCCGAGGTCGTGCTGATGTCCCACCGCAATCCGGGCGAGGACATCAACCGGGCGATTTCCATCAGCGGCGCCCCCTACACGTCGCTGCCCAATGCGTTCAAGTACCGCACCGAGTTCAATCCGTCCTGCAGCTGCCGGCGCGCCGGGCAGAGCTGGAGCGACGCACTCAGCCAGGTCAAGGACACGACGATCCAGGGCGGCGACATCGTGGTCACCGAGGAGCGCGCCAAGAACCTGTCGCAGCCGCGTGACGCGAAAGGCCGGCCGATCAGCCGGAACGTCGATCCGAGAGCCGCTTCCGCCGCGGCAGCCGCCGCTTCGGCCGCCGCGCCTGGGGAAAGCGTCGACAGCCCCGACACCCCCACCCCCGCCCCGGGCGCTCCGAAGCGCACCGTGCGAACGGTTGGCCCGACTTACGTCCCGACGGCGCGGTAGCGGCCAAACAAATCAGAAATCGAAGCTCTCGGTCCTGGGCACGGCCGAGGGCGCCAGCAGGGTCGGGTCGGGCCGCGGCGGCGGCGTGCCGGGATCGCGGAAGCGATTGACGATCGGGTAGCGCCGGTCACGGCCGAAATTCCTCAGCGTCACCTTCACGCCCGGCGCCGACTGCCGGCGCTTGTATTCCGCGAGATTGAGCATGCGCTCGACCCGCACCACGAGATCGCGATCGAAGCCGTCGGCGACGATCTCGGCGATCGGCTGCTCGCGCTCGACCAGCCGCTCGAGCACCGCATCGAGCACGTCATAGGGCGGCAGCGAGTCCTGGTCGGTCTGGTTCTCGCGCAGCTCCGCAGTCGGCGGCCGCACCAGGATATTCTCCGGAATGACGATCCCGTCGGGCCCGAGCGCGCCTTCCGGCTTCCACGCATTGCGCAGCCGCGCGATCCGGAAGACTTCGGTCTTGTAGAGATCCTTGATCGGGTTGAAGCCGCCGTTCATGTCGCCATACAGCGTGGCATAGCCGGCCGACATCTCCGACTTGTTGCCTGTCGTCACGACCATCAGGCCGAACTTGTTGGAGACCGCCATCAGAATGGTGCCGCGGGCGCGTGACTGCAGGTTCTCCTCGGTCACGTCGCGCGGCCGACCCGCGAGCAGCGGGGCGAGCGATTTCTCCAGGCCCTCGACCGCGTTCGCGATCGGCACGACGTCGTAGGGCGTGCCCAATGCCTTGGCGACACGCGCGGCATCGTCGAGCGATTCCTGCGCGGTGAAACGATAGGGCAGCATGATGCAGCGCACACGCTGGGCGCCGAGTGCGTCGACCGCCATCGCGGCGCACAGCGCGGAGTCGATGCCGCCCGACAGCCCGAGCACGACGCCCGGAAAGCCGATCTTGTCCACATAGTCGCGCAAGCCGAGCACACAGGCCGCATAATCGGCCTTGTCGCCCTCCGCGGCCGCCGCGATCTGGCCGCCCGCGCAGCGCCAGCCCGCGTCGGTGCGCTCCCACCGGGTGGTCACCACCGCCTCGCGGAACGCCGGTAGTTGCACCGCCATCGAGCGGTCGGCATTGAGCACGAAGGATGCGCCCTCGAACACCAGCTCGTCCTGGCCGCCGACCTGATTGACATACATGAGCGGCAGACCCACCTCGGTCACGCGAGCGACCGCCACGCTGAGCCGCTGATCGACGACGCCGCGCCGGTAGGGCGAGCCGTTCGGCACCAGGAGGATCTCGCCGCCGGTCTCGGTGATGCATTCGACCGGCTCCGGTCCCCAGATGTCCTCGCAGATCGGAACGCCCAGCCGTATCCCGCGGAAATTGACCGGTCCCGGCAGCGGGCCCGGCACGAATACCCGCTTCTCGTCGAACACGCCGTAATTGGGCAGATCGACCTTGAAGCGCAGCGCCGTGATGCGTCCGGCTTCCGCCAGCACCACCGCATTGTAGAGCTTTCCCGCCTCGAGCCAGGGCGTGCCGATCAGGATCGCGGGCCCGCCGTCGGCGGTCTCGCGCGCCAGCGTCTCGACCGCGGCGCGGCAGGCGGCCTGGAAAGCCGGTTTGAGAACCAGGTCCTCGGGCGGATAGCCGGCGATAAACAGCTCGGGAAAGATCATCCGGGGATGTCACCGACGGTCGGATTGAGTTGCGCGATGGCGAGCGCCAGGCGGTCGGGAGGGCGTTGGCTCATGCGTAATGGTGTAGCTTGCCGGACGGGCGTTTCGCAATCGGCGTCCGACGGCCGGACGCGACGCCGTCAAAACGAGGCCTTGATCGGACGTTCGAGCTCGCCCTGCAGATCGCAACCGTGGGAGCCGCGCAACGGCTGGCTATAGCGCCCTATAGTCCCGCAGCCGCCGGCAGCGGCTTGGCTTTGGCCTGGCGCTCGGCCTTCAGGAGCTCGGCGAGCAGAAAAGCGAGGTCGATCGACTGCTCGGCATTGAGACGCGGATCGCAGAAGGTGTGGTAGCGGTCGTTCAGATCCTCGTCGGAGACCGCGCGCGCGCCGCCGGTACATTCAGTCACATTCTGGCCGGTCAGCTCGAGATGGACACCGCCCGCATAGGTTCCTTCGGCCGCGTGCACGGCGAAGAAGTTCTTCACCTCCTGCAGGATACGGTCGAACGGACGCGTCTTGTAGCCGGAGGCCGACGTGATGGTGTTGCCGTGCATCGGATCGCATGACCACACCACCGCCCGTCCCTCGCGTTTCACGCTGCGCACCAGCGCCGGCAAGAGGTCGCCGACCTTGTCGGCGCCGTCGCGGCAAATGAGCGTCAGCCGCCCGGGCTCGTTATCAGGATTGAGGATGTCGATCAGGCGGATGAGATCGTCGGGCTTGAGCGTGGGCCCGCATTTGAGCCCGAGCGGATTCTTGATGCCGCGGCAGTATTCGACATGGGCGTGGTCGTGCTGGCGCGTGCGGTCGCCGATCCAAACCATATGACCGGACGTGCAGTACTGGTCGCCGGTGGTGGAATCGACGCGCGTCATCGCCTCCTCGAAGCCGAGCAGCAAGGCCTCGTGGCTGGTGTAGATGTCGGTCGTGCGCAATTCAGGCTGGCTCTCCAGATCGAGCCCGCAGGCGCGCATGAAGCCGAGCGTCTCGGAGATGCGGTCGGCGAGCTCGTTGTAGCGCCGCGACTGAGGTGAATCCTTGAGGAAGCCGAGCATCCACTGATGGACGCTGCCCAAATTTGCGTAGCCGCCCTGCGCGAAGGCGCGCAGCAGATTGAGCGTGGCGGCGGATTGCCGGTAGGCCTCGATCTGCCGGCGCGGATCGGGCCGGCGGGCCTCTTCGGTGAACTCGTTGCCGTTGATGATGTCGCCGCGATAGCTCGGCAGGCGATGCGGCCGACCTTCACCACCGGCGAGGAGCCCGCGAAGGTGAGCACCACCGCCATCTGGAGGAAGACGCGGAAGAAGTCACGGATGTTGTTGGCGCCGTGCTCGGCAAAACTCTCGGCGCAGTCGCCGCCCTGCAGCAAGAAAGCCTCGCCGCCGGCGACGCGCGCCAGCGCCTTCTTGAGATTGCGCGCCTCGCCCGCGAACACCAGCGGCGGAAAGGTCGCCAGCTGTTTCTCGGTCTCGGCAAGCGCGGCGCGGTCCGGATAGTCCGGCACCTGCGTGATCGGCTTCTTGCGCCAGCTGTCGGGCGTCCACCGCTCGGCCATGGCAGTCCTCGAATAGGTTCGTGGAGGGGCGTTATACATGATAGGCGGAAATTGGCGAACAGATAAGATGCCACTATGGATTAAGCACTATTCACCACCCGCCAGCTCCCATTCGGTATCCGCATGTCGCTGTGCCCTACTCGGCCGCCACGCCATGGCGCGCAGTCGGCGTGCGCATCGTCACCAGCTCCTCGGCGGCGGTCGGGTGAAGCGCCATGGTGGCGTCGAGATCAGCCTTGGTGGCGCGCAGCTTCACGGCGACGGCGACGAACTGGATCATCTCGGCGGCCCCCTCGCCCACGATGTGGCAGCCGAGCACGCGATCACTTGCACCGTCCACCACGAGCTTGAGCAGGACCGCGGTGTCGCGGCCCGACAGAGTGGCCTTGAGCGGACGGAACATGGTGCGGAAGATGTCGACGCGGGGGAATTGCTCGCGCGCCTGCGTCTCGGTCAGCCCGACGCGAACACCGTATCGGCGAATGCATGCCCCTCGCGGATCGCGACCGGCGTGAGGTTGATCCGATTGGTGACGTCGCCGACCGCGTAGATGTGCGGCACATCGGTGCGCGAATACTCGTTGACGGAGATCCCGCCGTTCTTGGCGATGCGCACGCCGATTTTCTCGAGGCCGAGACCGATCACGTTCGGCGTGCGCCCGGTGGCGAACATGACGCGGTCGACCGTCTCCACCCTGCCCGCCGCCGCCCCCGACAAATACACGCAGAAATGCGATTCGATCTTCTCGATCGCCGCCACCTTGCTGCCGGTGACGACCCTGATGCCGTGCTTTTCCAGCTCGCCGCGCAGATGCCGCCGCACGTCGTCGTCGAACCCGCGCAGGATGTTGTCGCCGCGGCAGACCACCGTCACCTTCGCGCCAAGACCGGCGAAAATGGCCGCGAACTCGAGCGCAATGTAACCGCCGCCATGCACCAGGATCCGGCGCGGCAGCTCGGGCAGCTGAAACGCGTCGTTCGACGAGATTGCATGCTCGACGCCCGGGATAACCTCGTCATAGGTCGGCGCCCCGCCGGTGGCGATCAGGATATGGCCGGCTCGGATGCGGGCGTCGCCGCAGCGCACCTCGTGCGCGCTCTCCTGCACCGCGCGGTTCCTGAGAATCGTCACCCCCGCCTTCCCCAGCGTGGCGACATAGGCCGCTTCGAGGCGCGCGATCTCCTTGTCCTTGTTGGCGATCAGCGTCGCCCAGTCGAAGACGGGATGATGGACGGTCCAGCCGAAACCCGCCGCATCCTCGAACTCATGCGCGAAGCGCGACGCATAGACCAGCAGCTTTTTCGGGACGCAGCCGCGGATCACGCAGGTTCCGCCGACGCGGTACTCCTCGGCGATCGCGACCCTGGCTCCGTGGCCGGCCGCGATGCGGGCCGCGCGCACGCCGCCCGAGCCCGCCCCGATGACAAAGAGGTCGACCTCGGCCGGCGGGGCGGCGGCAGGGGTCACAGGTTGTAGCCTTTCTTCTTCATCTCGGCGCGGAAACGCTCGAGCACTTCGTCGGAAAAGCGCGTCGCCCAGGCCTGGGCGACTTTCAGGCTCTGATCGAGCGCAATCGGTTCTTCGATGCTCATCTTCTTGCCGATCGGCGTCTTATAGAAGGCCACGATCTCCTTGAGCTCGGGCTCGGTGAAGCGCTGGGCGTAGACTTTCGCGACCTCGTTGAGGATTTCGGCGCGCTTGGGATCGAACTCCTTGCGCAACTGCGCCGCGACCTCGTTGAGCTGCTGCTGCAGCTGCGGATTGGTCGGCACCAGGCTGTTCTTCGCGCTTTCGATCACGCCGGGCACCAGCGGATCGAACATCGTGGCGCCGCCCTTGAGCGCCACCAGCTCCTTGGCGGCCGCGATTGCGGCGGCGCTGGGCGCCGCAGGCCCCTGCGCGAGCGCGATGTCGCCGAGCGCGAGGCACCCGAGCGTCAGGGCGGCCGCGATCGACAGGCGGTTGATGGGATGAAATTTCATGTGGTGTCTCCCTGTGAGATTCAGATTCTATGACATCGACATCTAGGATCGTTCGACGATCCGGACGCCGTCGGGTCCCGCAATGATGGCGAGGTTCGCAAGCCCGATGAACAACCCGTGCTCGACCACGCCCGGGATCTCGGCGAGCCGGCGGCCCAGCGATTTCGGATCTGGAATGCGCGCGAGCGCGGCATCAAGGATGGGGTGCCCCCCATCCGTGACGAAAACATGGCCCTCGCGCGTCCGGCGCGGCAGCGCCGGTCCCGGGCACCCGCACGCCCGGGCGGCGGCCTCGACGGCGCGGCGCGTCGCCGCCAGCCCGAACGGAACCACCTCGATCGGCAGGGGAAACCGCCCGAGCGTCGCAACGAACTTGCTCTCGTCGGCGATCACGATCATGCGGCCGGATGCCGCCGCCACGATCTTCTCGCGCAGGAGCGCTCCGCCTCCGCCCTTGATGAGGGTGAGGTCGGGCGCGATCTCGTCGGCGCCGTCGACCGTGAGATCGAGCTCGGGCGTCTCGTCGAGCGTGGTCAGCCGCACGCCCGCGCGTTCGGCATCGGCCCGCGTCGCCTCCGAGGTCGGCACGGCGACGACGTCGAGGCCGGCGCGCACGCGTTCGCCGAGCAGCGCCACGAAATGCTTCGCGGTCGAGCCGGTGCCGAGCCCCAGCCGCATCCCCGGGCGCACGAATTCAATCGCACGGGCGGCGGCAGCGTGCTTCAGTCTATCGGCATCGGTCACGGTCACGGGGGGCCAGAGGGGGTTCGGATCAGGGGATGGGCTTGTGTAGCTTTGTTCCAGGGCGCTTCCTAGCGCATTTTCCGGTCGAATTGACCGCCCGGTTCGCCATGACTTTAGGGCCTCCCGTGCTTGCCAGACGGCCGCTCCCCCGATAGCCAAACATCGGCATGACCACACGGACCATCGTTTTCGACCTCGACGGCACGCTCGTCGACACCGCTCCCGACCTGATCGATTCCCTCAACGTGCTGTTCGCGCGCGAGGGCTTGACGCCGATCGCCATCGACCAGGGCCGGGTCCTGATCGGCGGCGGCGTCAAGCGGCTGATCGAGCGCGGCCTGTCGCTGCAAGGCCGCACCTTCAAGCCGGCCGATATCGACGATCTTTTCCGCGACTATGTCGCCTATTACGCCGAGCCCGCCGCGGCGACCGCTTCGCGGTGTGCACCAACAAGCTGGCATGGCTGTCGGTGCGCCTGCTCGATGCGCTTGGGCTGTCGCCGCGGTTCGCCGCGATCTGCGGCCAGGACACCTTCGGAATCCAAAAGCCCGACCCCGAGATCCTGCGCCGCACCGTCCAGGCGGCAGGGGGCGCGCTCGAGGCCGCCCTCATGGTGGGCGACTCGGCGACGGACATCATGGCGGCCCGTGCGGCCGGCATTCCGGTTGTCGCCGTCGACTTCGGCTACACCGAAGTACCGGTGGCCGCATTCAAGCCCGACCGGATCATCAGCCATTTCGACGCCCTCCCGGGGGCGGTTTGCGAGCTGATGGGCAGCGCGCCATAGCCCCGCCGGCGGAGCGGGGGCTGATCAGGGGGTTCGTCAGGAATCCTCGCCAACCCACTGGCTTCATAAGTGTTTTTCCGAGCCACGATGGCGGATGACGCCGGCCGGGATTGATCGATGGCCTTCGCCACGCTTAGGCCAAAGCGCCACGCCAGATGGCGGCCGTGAGCATCAGAGAATAGGGTTTGCGTGACTGGGGGTACCAACATGAGCCGAGTCATCGCCGTCTTGGCATGTGGCTTCATCCTTACGGGATGCTCGTCATCGTGGATGCCGAGCATGGACATGCCGGGCTTCGGGGGTTCATCCGCAGCGCGTTCGGCATCGCTCGCGGTCGAGTCCGATCCGCCCGGCGCCGAGGCGCGCGCCTCGAGCGGCGCGACCTGCCGCACCCCGTGCCGGCTGGAGGTCGCCGCCGCCGACGCCCTCACGATCACTATCGCGCTCAACGGCTATGTGCCGAAGAGCGTCCCGATCCACGTGCTTCAGCCGGACGATCCGCGGCTCGGCTCCGAGGACACCGGATCCGGGTCCGTGCGACTCGAACCGAACCCCGTCTATGTCGAGCTCGAACGCGCGCCCTCGCCCGCAGCGCCCGCAAAGAAGAAATCAAAGCACGCCCCGACCGCCACCCGGGGCGCGCCGGCAAACGTCGCAATCCAGGCCCCGGCGTCGCAAGCTCCAACCACGGCCGCCGCCCCCGCCACCACGGCGCCCCAGTCGGCCGCCGGCCCCGGCGGGTCATCGTGGCCGATGCCGCGCTGAGCGGGGCACACAAAGGGGGCCCCAAATCCGACGGCTTGGCTTGACACTTCGGGCCTGACGCCGTTAATCCCGGCCGTCGCAGACGGGCGCTTAGCTCAGCGGGAGAGCGTTCCCTTCACACGGGAGAGG
>WNFK01016436.1_pt1 | contig 11786 bp, 12 predicted proteins | sample 5400281 | NCBI WGS metagenome assembly WNFK01 (sample SAMN13153350, study PRJNA577476) | soil metagenome | isolation source: 20 cm soil on Douglas fir-dominated hillslope | place: USA:California | collected 2013-09-17
CCCGAAGGTCGAGGCAGGGCTGCCGCCCGGATACAAGCTGGATTCGAAGGGCAAGGTCGTCCGCAAGTAGACAAGCCGCTCGCTCGCCCGGCGGCTCTGCGGGAGAGCGGGCGAGGATTCCAGGGCAGAGGGCGGGTGAGCAACTTCTCGCCCGCATGCTGCTGCTGCTTCTGGCCTCGATGCTCGGCGCGCGGCTCGCGGAGCACGCCCAGGCCGCCGCGGGCCTCCGGTCGGTGCGGCAGCTCTCGCGCAGCGCCACCGACGACTGCTCCGGATTCGTCCGGACGATCTACCGGCGTGAAGGCCTGGACCTCGCCGCGATCCCGGCCCGACCGGGCGAGAACGGAGTGTCCTCCATCCACCGGCTGGCGCGGGCGCGGCACGCGCTGCGGCCTACGCCCAGGCCGGGCGACCTGGTCTTCTTCCGGAACACCTACCGGAGAGGGCTCTCGCACGTCGGGATCGTCGAGTCGGTCCGGGGCAGCCGGGTCAGCTTCGTCCACCGGACGCGCAGCGGAATCGTCCGATCCAGGCTCGATCTGGCGCGACCGCACGCGCGCGACCGCAACGACGTGCTGCGCCGGGAGCCTCGCCGCGCGTTGACCGGAGAGCTCCTGGCCGGGTTCGCGGCGCCGGAGCCGTTGCCGCGCCGGGACCTCGCGCGCTGAGACGGAAGCTCGAGCAGGTTTTTGCCGCTTGCGCGAAAAGATCGCTGTAGGCGAGGATGCTCGCCATCGATGGCCACCGACTCCGCCGAGCTGTCGCAGATCGCCGCCGAGGCCCAGGACATCGCAAGGAGCGTCTCCCAGCCGCCGGGAACCCACCACCTCCTGCTCGCTACCTTCACCGTGCCGGGGCCCGCGGACGTGCTCCTGAGGGAGCGCGGCTGCGACGAGGACAAGGTGCTGGAGGAGCTGGGCGCGGGAGCCACGGCGCCGCAGGAGCCCGGCGATTCCTTCGCGGAGGCGATCGACCGGGCGCGCCAGCTCGCCGACGACTGCGGCAACGCGGAGGCAGGAGGCTTGCATCTGCTCGTCGCCCTCACCCGCCTCTCCCGCAGCACCGCCGCGCATCTGCTGGAGAGGACCGCGGCGCCGGTGGCTTCGCTGCGCACCACCGCTCTCGGATACCTGACCGGCTCGATCCCGCGGCGGCGCGAAGCGCTGGCCGCGGCCCCGACGGCGCGCGCCGCCCTGGCGACGAGGCCCGCTCCGCTGCCCGCCGGCCCCCGCGTCGCCACCGTGCCGCCAGGTCCGCCGGTCGAGCCCGAGCGCAGACAAGGGCCGGAGCCCCGGCCCGAGCCGGTCCGTCCGGCCGCGCGCGGGACGTTGGACCCCCGCGAATACCCGTGGCTCTCCAGCTACGCGCGCAACCTCAGCGCGCTCGCCGCGGAAGGGAAGCTGGACCCCGCGCTCGGCCGGGAGCGCGAGACCGAGGAGGTCCTGGACATCCTCGGCAAGCGCCGCGCCAACAACCCCGTCCTGGTGGGAGAGCCGGGCGTGGGGAAGACCGCCATCGTCGAGGGGCTGGCCCAGAGGATGCTGGGCGGCGACCGCATCCTGCTCGAGCTCGACGTGAGCGGCCTGGTCGCGGGCACGCAGCTGCGCGGATCGTTCAGCGAGCGCCTGATCGGCATCAAGGACGAGGTGAAGCGCGCCGGCGGGCGCGTGGTGGTGTTCATCGACGAGCTGCACATGCTGATCGGCGCGGGAGCCGCCGGGGAAGGTCCGCAGGACGCGGCCAACGAGCTGAAAGCGGCGCTCGCGCGGGGCGAGTTCCCCTGCGTGGGAGCCACCACCCACGACGAGTTCCGCAAGCACATCCAGGGCGATCCGGCACTGGAGCGGCGCTTCGCCCCGGTGCTGGTGCGGGAGCCGTCGCCAGCCGAGACCGCGCGCACTCTGCGAGGAGGGGCCGCGCGCTACGAGGCGCACCACCGGGTCCGCTTCCTGCCCGAGTCCCTGGAGGCCGCCGCCCAGCTTTCCGCGCGCTACGTGCGCGACCGGTTCCTGCCCGACAAGGCGTTCGCGGCCATCGACCTGGCTGGCTCGCGGGCGCGCCGGGAAGGGCGTGGCGAGGTCACCCGGGACGACGTGGCCCGCGCGGTGGCGAGGATGGCGGGTCTTCCGGAGGATCGGCTCCTGCAACCCGACGGCGACCGCTACCTGAATCTGGAGAAGCGCGTGGGAGAGCGGATCATCGGCCACCAGCGCGCCATCGAGGCGATCGCGCGGGCGGTGCGGCGGAACTACGCCGGCTTTTCCGCGCAGCGTCCGCTGGCCTCGTTCCTCTTCTGTGGCCCCTCCGGCGTCGGCAAGACGGAGACGGCGCGGGCGCTCGCCGACGAGCTGTTCGACGGCGCCCTGATCCGCATCGATCTCTCCGAATACGCCGAGCCGCATACGGCTGCGCGCCTGGTCGGCGCGCCGCCGGGATATGTCGGCTACGGCGAAGGCGGACAGCTCACCGAGGCGCTGCGGCGCAGGCCCGCCTCCGTGGTGCTGCTGGACGAGGCGGAGAAGGCGCACCTGAGCGTGCTGCAGCTGCTCCTCCAGGTCCTGGAGGAAGGCCAGCTGACCGACGGGCGGGGCCGGCGCATCGACTTCTCGGGGGCGGTGGTGATCCTCACCAGCAATCTCGGCGCCGGCGCGCTGGCGAGCGAGCAGCCGCGGACGATGGGATTCGCGCAACCGCTGGACGCGTCGCGGGAGCAGACGCAGCCGCCGGACGCTGCAGAGCACCCCCAAGCGGCCAGGGCGCTGGAGCAGGCGCGCGCCGCGCTTCCGCCCGAGCTGTGGGGCCGGCTGGACGAGAAGCTTGTGTTCGCCCCGCTCGCGCGGACCGAGGTGGCGCGCATCGCGGAGCTGCTGCTCGCCGGCAGCTCCCGCCGCCTCTGGGAAGAACGCCGGATTGCGTTCCGCGCCGGCCCGGGCCTGGTGGAGCATCTGATCGCCGCCGGCGGCTACCAGGTCGCGCTCGGCGCGCGGCCGATGCGCCAGGTGATCCAGCGGCTGGTCGAGTCGCCGCTCGCCGACGAGATCCTCGCCGGACGAGTGAAGACGGGAGAGACCCTGCTCGCCTGCGCGGGCGGCTCCGGCGTGGAGTTCCGGCGCGAATGATCCGGACCGCTGCAGTGCTCGGCGGCGGAGCGGTCGCGCGGGCATTGCTGGAGGCGTTGCCGGCAGCGGGGATCCGGATCCTCGCGACCTGGCGCCGCCGCAGCGGTCTGGAGCCGCCGCCCGTCCGCGACGTGGATCTGGTGCTGATCGCGGTGTCGGATCCGGCCATCGCGCAAGTCTGCCGCCGGCTGGACGTGGGGCCCGGCCAGCTGGTCGCGCATCTCGCGGGCGCCCACGGCCTCGCGCCCCTGCGCTCGGCGCGCTTGAAGGGAGCGCGCACCGGTTCTCTCCATCCCCTGCGAGCGTTCGCGGCCGGCGAGGCCCGCGACTTCCGCGGAGCTGCCGCCGGCGTGGCGGGGTCGGACCCCTCCGCGGTCGCCGATCTGACCGACCTGGCGACGCTCCTGGGGATGGCGCCGCTCTCGACGACCGAGCGCTCGCGCAGCCTCTACCATGCGGCGGCCGTCCTGGCGGCCGGGGGGCAGGTCGCATTGTTTGCCGAGGCGGTGCGGGCATTCCAGAAGGCGACCGGGGTCTCCGAGCCGACGGCCCGCGCCTCCCTCTTGCCGCTCGCGCTCGGCGCGCTGGAGAGCCTGCACCGCATGCCCCCCGAGATCGCCATCACCGGCCCGGCCGCGCGCGGAGACCTCGTGACCATCGAGGCGCACAGGCTCGCTCTCCCCTCCGACCTCTTGCCGCTCTACGACCAGCTCACCCGCGTGGCCCTGCGGTTCAGAACACCCCTGGAGGCAGCGCCCCAGGAACCGGCCCCAGCGAGCCGATCATCGCGTCCACGTCGTCCACGACCTCCGGGGGCGCGCCCATCGGCCAGCTCGCGATCGCGAGAGCCACGTGGTCGCCGGCGCGCACGACCGCCACCCGGCCCCGCACCTCGTCGGCGACGGTGAACGAGAAGCCGTACGCTTCCCCTCCCCGCGACGTCACGCGCTGCATGTCCTCGACGTGCACCCGCGTCTCGTTGGCGAGGTTCTCCATCAGCAGCCGGGCGAGCAAGCGGAGGTCGTGGATGCCTTCCGCGCTCTGCACCACGAGCTGGGCCCCGGTCTCCTCCGACAGGGCCAGCAGCGGCACCCGCTCCCCGTCCGGCCCTCTCACCCCGCTCCGGAGCATCCAGCGATCCTGGTCCGGCCGCTCCAGCGCGAACTGCCCGCTGCGGTCCTGCCACATGCGTGGAGCCTGCAGCTCGTTCCGCGTCTTGGGCGCACGGCCCAGGGGCGAGGTGACGCGCGCGGGCAGGAGCGAGATGGTGAGCGAGAGCAAGGCCGCTCCGGCGATCGCAGGGGTCATCTGTGAACGGTATGCACCTCTACCCCGCCGGCAACTTCGCCAGAGCCGCCCGCGCCGTCCGCGCCACCACCGGCTCCGTATCCCGCACCAAGGACAGCAGCGCATCCCGCGCCTGCGGCAACCCGAGGCGCCCCAGTCCCCACCCTGCGTGGTTGCGGATGCTCCAGTCGGGATCGTGCGCGAGTTGCACCAGCAGCGGCAGCTCGTCCGGAGGTGCCACGCGGGCGAGCCCGTCCGCGGCCACCCGCCGCACTTCCAGCTCGGGGTCCTTGAGCCGCGCCTTGAGGAACGGGAGCAGGCCCGGCGCCCCGATGCGGATCAGCGCCGCGACGACCTCCAGTCGCTCGTGCCCGGTCGCCCGCGGGAACAGCCGATCGAGCTCCGCCGCGGCGGTCTCCGCCCGCAGCCGCCCGAGCGCGCGGATGGCGTGATAGCGGAGCTCGTCCGAGACCACCAACAGCCCCACCAGCGCAGGCACCGCCCGGGTCGAGCCGTTCCGCACCAAAAGCTCGATCGCCTCGATGCGCACCGACTCGTCCGGGTCCTCGAGCTTGCGGACCAGGAACTCCTCGGCGTCCACCTCGTCGTGGTTGACCAGCACGCGCAGGGCGGCGCGGCGCACCGGAGCCTGGGGGGGGTCGAGCAGCTCGACGATCATGTCCGGGAAGAGCGGGCTGCGCGCCGCCTCCAGGATCTCCAGCGAGGCCAGGATCTTGCTCTCATTCTCCAAGTAAGGCGCGAGCGCGCTCAGGCTCTGGCCGGGCATGCTCCCCAGCGCCTCCGCGGCAGCCAGGCTCTCCGGCTGGGTGCCGCGGCCGAAGTGCTCCACCAGCGCAGGGATGGCCGAAACGTCGCGGCAGCGCCCCAGCGCCTGGCAGGTGGCGGCGCGCACGTCCGGGTCGCGATCGTTCATCAAGGGGACGAGCAGCGCGACCGAGGCCGGATCCGCGGGGGCGCACATCAGGATTCCCCGCCGGACGCGCGGATCGCGGTGGTGGAGCAGGTCGGGCAGCCCGGCCCGCACCGCCCGCTCGTGCTTGCGGCAGAGCGCGCCGGTCCATCGCGCCTCCTCCGGGTCGAGCAGGAGCGCGCGCTGCACCACCGCCGGATACAGCTTCTCCAGATGGCCGGAGAGGGCGACCGAGGCGGACGCCCGCGCCAGCGCGACCTCGTCCGAGGCGAGCAGGCCGCCCAGGTACTCCACCAGACCGGGCTCGCGGCGCTCTTCGTCGAGCTTGCGCCGGAAGCGCGTGAAGACGGACGGCGGCGCCGGGTGCACCTCCAGGATGGCCGCGCAGGCCCGCAGCACCCCATCGCGCAGCGGGAGGCGGTCGTGGTCGGCGAGGATGGCGAGGAGTCGGGGGAGCGCCTCGGGCGACCCGATCCGGCCCAGGGCATCCACCGCGGGCTCCGAGAGCATCTCGTTGGGGATCGCGTCCAGGAGCGGTTGCACCGCGCGGGGGTCCCCGATCTCGCCCAGCGCGGCCACCGCCGCGAACTGGACCCAGAGATCCGCGTCCAGCAGCCGGATCAGGCCCGGCACCGCCTCGCGGGCCTTGAGCGCGCCCAGCGCTTCGATCGCCGCCTGCGCGATGTTCGGGTCGGCGTGCTCGATCAGGGGCATCAGCGCCTGGCCCGAGCCGGGGTCCTTGATGCGCGAGAGGATCTGCACGGCGAACATCGCCACTTCGACGTTCTCGCCGCGCGAGAGCGCCACCAGGTGCGGCACCGCGTACGGGCCCTGCCGTTCCAGCGCCGCAAGCGCCGCGTTCCTGAGGGCCGCGTTCTCGTCGTCGCCGACGAAGCGGCCGAGCGTCTCCGGCGCCAGGTGCCGGGCCGCCAGGGCGATGGCTCGCTCGCGGAGGATCGGCTGGGGCTCTTGCAGCGCCTTGACGATCTCGGCGTCGGTGGGGCCGGATTGGAACACCCTCTCCATCGTCTCCGCAGTGCTCAAGGGACCACCTCAGTGGTGCTGCGTCGTCTGCCGCCGGAGCAGCTCGTTCTCGAAGGCCAGGCCGGCTTGCGCGGCGGCCAGCTCCAGGATGTCCAGCTCCTCGATCGCGCGGTTGGAGTGCCCGTTGTCGGCGTAGACCAGCGCGATCACGCGCTGCCCGCCCATCACCGGGAAGATCGCGCACTCTCCGGAGCGCGGCCGTCCCAAGAGGCCGGCGAAGCTGTCCGGCAGCTGCGCCTCCTCGAAGGGGATGTTGCGCACCCGCCCGTCCGCCAGGCTGTCGTTGATCGCGTTCCGGCTGGCGAGCTCGAGGCTCAGGCCGCGCGTGAGCTGCGCCAGCGGCTGTCCGCCGGGGCTGTTGCCGAACGCGCCCAGCGCCACCAGGCCGTCCTTGCGGACCAGGAAGAGCACGGCCCGCTCCACCGACTCGCTGAGGATGTTCATCAGGCTGAGCGAGATGGTGGTGGAGATCAGCCCGCTGCGCAGGTCGCCGACGATGCGGCGGAGCTTGGCGAAGTTCGCGTTGATGCGGTCCGCGCGGGAAACGCCCGTCATCAGATCCTGGCGGTTGCGCGCCACCGAGCGGAGGCAGGCGGCCATCAGCGGCAGCTCGCCGGAGAGGACCGCGATCGCCCCGGCATCGTAGATCTCCTGCGAGCGCAGACCGGAGTCGGCTAGAACCAGGATCGAGGCGCGCGGGCGCGCCCGCCGCAGCGTGGAGAGCGCGTCGATCGCGACCGCTCCGCGGCGCATGTCGAGCAGCACCATCGGCGGCGGCTCGCCGGGCGGCGGCGTGCCCGCGTCGCGCAGGGTCACGCGCGCGACGGTGAGCTCCGGGAGCGCTTGCGACATGTGGTCCGCGAGCTGCCGATCGCCGGAGACGAGCTGCAGGCGCGTGCGCGCGTCCTCCGCGAGCGGGGCGATGCCCGCGGCCGGGGCGGGAAAGGACGGCTCCGCGCGCGGAGGCTCGGAGATCCTCGCCGCGATCGGCGGGATTCCCGCCGCCGGCGTCACCGAGGCGGGGTCGTTGTCCTTCCGGTTGCGGTCGTCGAAGATGCGCAGCGCATCCAAGAGCACCATCTGGGTGTCGAGGTTCAGGTGCCGGATCACGTCCCCCGGCACCAGCGCCAGGTCGTCGATCGGCTGGAGGTCGTCCAGGGCGAATTGAAACGTCCCCTGGTTCCACGAGACCAGGTCGTACACGGTCCGCTCGATCTGCTGCTCGACCGTGCGATAGACGGTGTCCGCGTCGACCACGCCCATGGCCACCAGCACCTGGCCGAGCGATCGGCGGGGATGCTCCGTCTCCTGCTGGAGGAGCGCGTCGACCAGGCACGCCTTGTCGATGACCCCGGACTCGATGAGCAGGTCGCCCAGGCGCTTGGATCCCGGCGCCCAGGCGTTGACGATCCGCCCCTGGTGGAACCCGATCGTCGCCTTCGCTTCGCCGTTGGAGAGCGTGAGCGTGCCGGTGCGGCCGCCGAGGTGGATGAACTGGAGGGCGTCCGCGACCGAGACGTCCTGGATGTTGCCGGAGAGGCTCATCGGCTACTGCCTGCGCACCAGCGCGACCAGGCTCTCCAGGGTCTTGAGCTTGCGGTCGGTGACGGAGTAGACGCGTGCGGCGAAGAGGGCCGAGGCGGCGTGCGCGGCGATCAGATCGAGCAGGTCCCGGTCTTCCGCGCGGAGCATTTCCTTGTGGTCGAACAGCTTGAGGATCACCAGCGCGCCGACGGTGGCGCCCTGGACGGTCAGCGGAACGCAGGCGAGCGCGGGCGAGCCGTCGAATGGGCCGATCCGCAGGACGCCGTCGGCCAGGGTGGCGTCCACCACGGAATCCCCGCCCACATAGGCGCTGTTCAGGTACAGGCCGCTCTGGTCCTCTTCCATGCCTTGCGCGAATGCGATCTCGCAGTCCCCCGACCGGGTGCCGTCGGCGCTGGTCCGCCAGAAGAGCAGGACGAACCGCTCCGCTCCCAGCAGGTTGATGGCGATCTCGGCGATGGTCGCCTGGACCTCGCCCGGATCGAGCGTGGCGTGGAGCTGGTAGGTGGCGACGTAGAGGTTCATCAGGCGCTGGACCTGGTGCTCGTAGTCGGCGAGCTTGGTGGACAGCTCCTCGCGGTCGGACTCCACGTCGGCGAGCCTGGACTTGAGCTCGCCCGCCCCCTCGGGACGCGACTCGATCTCGCGGGCGAGCGCGGCGGCCCGATCGAGGGCGGCCCGCAGCTCGTCGAGCGCGGACCCGGGACGTGGCGGGAGCTGCTCGCGAGCGGCCATCAGTGAATTCAAGCCGCTGGGCTCGCAGTCAGCCTGTTGATGACGCCGAGCAGCTCCTCGTTGCGGAAGGGCTTCTTCACGTATGCGGCGGCGCCCGCTTGCATCCCGCGCTCCGTGTCGTCCTCGGTCCCCTCGGTGGTGATGATCACCACCGGAATCCGTGCGAATTCCGGGTGGGCCTTGACCGCGTTGAGGAACTCGAGGCCGTTCATCCTCGGCATGTTGATGTCGAGGAGGATCAGCTCGATGTCCTTGTGCTCGGCCAGGCGGTCCAGGGCCTCGCGGCCGTCGAAGGCGTGCACGAGCGGGAAGCCGCGGAGCATCATCTCGAACATGCGATGCAGCAGCTTGGAGTCGTCGACGACGAGGACCTTTTTCGGTTTCATTGCTACGCTCGATCCTGGGGCCGGCCCGAGGGCTCGTCAAGAATCGGACGAGCGCACCCGCACCTACCGCGAGCCAAGAGTTTCAAGGGCTTGCGTGAGCTCCGACAAGGTGTGGGAGTTCCCCTGCCGGCGGGCCACCTCCTGACCGCGCAGGAGCGCGTCGCGGGCTCCGTCCACCTCGTCCAACGTCTCGAGGATCATCCCGAGCTGCAAGTAGGCGGCGAGATACTCGGGCTTGATGCGCAAGAGCTCGCGCAGCTCCGTCGCCGCCGCGCGGCCGTCGCCCTTCCCCTTCAGCTCCAGCGCCAGCGCGTAGCGGGGGAACGGGTCCTCCGGAGAAGCGGCGATGAATCGGCGAAGCTGATCGGTCCGGTCCATGCCGCCTTATAGCTCGACGAAGTCGAGGTCGTCGCACACGCGCACGCCGGGCGGCGGGGCGATGCCGGCGCGGGCCTCGGTCCCCAGGTGCGCGAGCAGGATCCGCGGGACCCGTGGCAGCGTCGGGCGCAGCGTTCGCCAGCCGAGGTGATCGGCGGTGCCGTCGCCGAGGTTCGTGCATTCTGCGCAGAGCAGCTCCGCGCCTTCGCAAAGCCCCTCCGGGATGGAGCCGGTGTCGCCGGTGAAGGCGAGCTTCCCGATCCGGAGCGCGAGGGCGATGTTCGGAGGGGTCATGTGCTGCGCCTGGAACGCCCGGACCCGACGGCCCGCGAGCTCTACCTCATCCCCGGGAGACAGCTCCCGAAGATGGACCGGAAAGGGGAGTGGCCGCTCGGCGGCCGTGGAGTAGCACGCGGCCCAGAGCGCTTGCAGGCGCTGGCCCGTCCCGGCAGGTCCGCTGACGACCAGCGGAGCACGGCGCTGCGCCCGGTAGACCGCATCGACCAGGAAGAACCGCTTGAGAGCGAGCAGCGCGGTGGCGCCGAAGTCCACGGCGAAGGACCCTTGCGCGTCATCCACCAGCCACGCGGTATGTCCGCGGCCGGCCGAGCAGAACGCGTCGCCGCTGCCCAGCGCCGTCACCCTCATGGCGGAGGCCGCTCGAGCAAAGGCGCCAGCTGCGCGGCGACGTTCCCTTGCCGCAGATGGATCTCGCGCCGCAGCGCCTCCAGCGACGCCACCCCGCCGCGCAGCGAGAGGTCGGTCTGCAGATGCTCTCCGCCGCGCGACCAGCGCAGCCGCAACATCGGGAGATCCTTGCCGGCGATGGGCGCGAACTGGCGGTGCAGGGCCGCCTCGGTGACCTCGGAGTGCGCGACGGAGAGGGTGGCGCCCTGCCCTTCGCGCCGGATGAAGAGCGCCTCGGTCGTGCACCAGACGTCGGCCACGCAGGGGTCCTTCCAGGCGTGCGCGAGGAGCGCGATGCCGTCGGCGAAGCGGGTGCCATGGTACAGCGCCTGCGGCTGGTCCAGGATCCGGTCGTCCTCGGCCCGCGGCTCCGGCGCAGAGGCGCGCAGGAACCTCCGGTGGCGCGCGCGGATCCGCCCGGCAAACCGGGCTGCGAAGGCACCGAGCGCGACCGCGAGGCCGCCGGCGATCCAGACGGCGATCAAGGGCTACTCTGCGGGCGCTCCTCCGCCGGCCATCTCGTCCAGCTCGCGGAGCTTGTCCTCGACCGCGACCTTGGCGCGATCGAAATTCCGATTGCACGCGACCAGCACCTCGGTCGCCGACTTGGCCTGCACGCCGCGATCCACGTCGGCATACGCGGCCTTGTTGCCCTGCAGGAACGCCTGGTCGAGCGCGTTGGCGTAGTTGTTGGCCGCCTGCGACAGCTTCTGCCAGTCCCCGATGAAGGAGTTGGTGACTTGTCCGCGCTGCCCGACCAGGTCCTGAGCCTCGGCGACCTTGCTCTTCATGTCCGGGTCCGCGATCTGCTCGGCGGAGCCGGTCAGCGCGGCCTCGGTGGAGGAGCCCGCCGCCGCGAACTGCTTGATGGAGACGGCCAGCTGGTTGCAGGTCTTGGCCAGGTCGCGATACCCAGCCACCATGCGGCGCGCCTCATCGCCCTTGGGCGGGCTGGCGGTGGAGGGCTTTCCCAGCGAGTTCAAGGTGCGCGCCACGTCGGCGACCTTGTCCACGGCCGCGGCGCACGGCTTGCTCTTCTGGCTCTCGCGGGCGGAGGCGACGAACGCGGCCAGGCTCGCCTTGTCGCGGCGCGTTTGCGCCCGCTTCTTCAGATAGAGGCCGCCGCTGATGCCGGCGGCCGCGAGGACCAGCACGCCGGCAATGATCGCCGCCAGCACCTTCGGGCTCAGTCCGGCGTTGGGCCGCTTGCGGCCTCCCACCACGTCGATGCGGATCGAGGTCTGTCCGAGGCGCAGGACGTCGCCGTCGAACAACTCCACGTCGTCGACCCGCTCGCCGTTCAGCCAGATGCCGTTGGCCGAGCCCATGTCCTTGACGCGGATCTCGCCGTTGATCTTGCTGATCTCCGCGTGACGGCCCGACATCGAGCTGTCCTTGACGGAAATGTCGCACTGGTCCGAGCGGCCGATCGTCACCGTGATCGCCCGCATCGGGTACGCCTTCTCCAGGCCGCTCGGGCCCTTGACGATGAAATTGGCCGAGACCCCGTCGAGGAGCGCGGGGTTGATCATCTCGGTTTTCGGAGTGCCTTCTTCGCCCATGATGCCCCCTCGGTACGGCCCTGTTGCGCGAGCCTGGAAGAGGGCCGAGAGCGTACGGGGGAGCGCCGGTTCGGTCAATACTCCAGCACGCCCGCGCGCTTGCGCGCGGGCC
>WNFK01052630.1_pt1 | contig 11784 bp, 9 predicted proteins | sample 5400281 | NCBI WGS metagenome assembly WNFK01 (sample SAMN13153350, study PRJNA577476) | soil metagenome | isolation source: 20 cm soil on Douglas fir-dominated hillslope | place: USA:California | collected 2013-09-17
CAAAATATGGACGGTAAAATCCAAGTGCAGGATCATCAGGCACAAAAAATAATTCCGGGTGAGGAACTTCAATGTGCAGCGCCTTCGCTAATTCAGGAATAGCAAGCGCTGCATATGGATGTGATGCGGAGTTAAGATCTTTGACAAGATCTGGTGCTATTGCACCTCTGAATTCTGGCGGCAAAGCTCCCGTTGGAATTTTATCAACCGGACGTAATACCCAATCTTTTCCATTTTTATCTTTTAAACGTAATGATCTTGTTTGCACACTACCACCTAATCCCTTCATATCAAAACCACCTTTTTCTTTTTTGATATTAAAAACTTTCATGTTAACCGGTGCTGACCATTCCGGACGATAGTTCTGACCAAGAATAGTCTTTCTAAAACCTTTGATCGGCGGATGTTTGTCACTTGCAGAAATTGTAAACGTATCCTTGTATTGCACATTCGGAACATTTACTTCCCGCTTGGCAGAATCCCCGGTTGGTTCAGGAAGAGAAGAGAAATTTAGCAGCGTAGTGCCAAAAGAATTTCTCACAGAATCAGTAACTGTATAAAAAGAAACGGTAACATTTTTGTTTGTCGATACCTCCATTACCGCAAATCCTCGAACAGATTCTGCATATAAACTGTTTTTCCCTTTGGAAACCCTGTTGGTTTTACTGCCACCACCACTTACTATATAATTATAACTACTGTCCCGTATCAATTGCAAGCCATGATCGTGTCCCGCTACAAAAACAACATGCGGATTCGATCTTACCGCATCTGTTACCTTGTTTATCATGTTCACATAGTTGGGATGACTGAGATCCTGCGGTGTTCCAAACACACTTCTTGCAATTGGATAGATTGATCCTAAAAGGGGGAGTGGTATATATAAATTTGGTCTTATATCTGTGAAAGGAAAAATATAATGCTTTAACTGAAAAAAACCACCATGGACACTATTGCTTTTAAACGGATGATGACAGGCAAGCAGCACCAATTTTTTTGAGTTGCGTGTAACAATGTCTTCGATCTGTGTTGTTAGCTCGTCATTCGTTTTGCACTCGCAATCAGATTCAATACCTGGTTTATCATAAGTATGTATCCACCACTGGCTATCAAAAATTACAAGGGTCACATCATTTCCAAGGGGTACTTCCACAGGTCCGGGACATCCATCTTTGGGATAGAATTGAACATTCGGTTTGTTCAAGATATCTACATAGACTTGTTCACGAATAATAGTTTCGTAACCATCTCTTGCTCCATTATTCCAATCATGATTGCCCGGGATCATGATCACACGGGCCTGTGTACCTTCTACAACAGATAATTGAGAATCTAAAACGGCTTTGGCTGCCTGGTACTGCGCTGACTGATTATCGGGAAGGCCGCTATCATATAAATTATCTCCAAGAAAAATTACAGTGGTTTTTTTATCAAGCTTGATAAATTGCTTTATCGCCTCCACTACGGGATGTCTTCCGTTAGTTAATTCTCCTGCATCGCCAATAAGGATAATGCGCTGGCTGATCGTATCGGTTTGTGCGGTTTGTACTGTTTGCGCATTCAGGGAAAGATGAAAGCCAAAAAGCAGGAAGATACAAAGCCTGATGATTTTTTTCATTGCCATTTAGTAAAAGTTGAGCCGGGTTTAGAGATTGCTGATATGTCGCAACCAATCAAAAATTAGCTTAAAAAACCGTGCCGTTGATTACTGAGCCGTTAAAAACAGGTGTTCATCATTGGGTATTTCATAGATAATTAAAACAGGTAAGTTAAGTAAAAGTTCAGTTACAGCAAGACATAGCGGCTCCGTTAACAAATGAATTTCAATAAAAGATCCGGTACTATTTTTAAAATATGACAATGCCAATAGTCTTCATTTTGTTTCAATAAAATCATTTATATTTATTATTAGTATTAATTGTTTTTCACTGTTTAAATACTGTTTATGAATCGAAACCAACTGCTCAACATTGCACTTATACTATTTCTGCTAACAGGCTGTGTATTACCCGGTATCGCACAAACAGATTCTACAACAGCAGCCGGCTCCACTAAATTTAAAAACAATGGCTCCAAAAAATTCTGGATGGGCGCCAACTATCGAAAAGAGTGGTTGACACCGGTAAAAGCGCCGGTTATAAATCTTTCAACTGAAAAAGGAGGGTTGAAGCCTGGAAAGCTTGGTGGCGGTAAACAATCAAGGTTTTTGCGGGTGGAAGACCCAAGTGGTAAACAATATGCTCTTCGTTTAATTGAAAAATTTATCTGATGGCGTTTCTGCGTCCTATCCTTATTCCGCTTTATCAATTCCAGTGCTTTCTGAGGCTGCTGGTATTCCTTATAATAAAGTAAAATTGGTTTATATACCTGATGATCCATTACTTGGCGAGTACAGAAATGATTTTAAAAACAGGCTTGCCTATTTTGAAGAAAGATTGCCGGAATCAGTAAAAAAAGGAGAGGATACCTATGATGTGGTAATGAAGTTAAAAGAAGATAATGATGATGACATAGATCAACGTGCCGTTCTCAGAGCCAGGATCCTGGATATGTTTATTATGGATCTTGACCGGCATGAAGATCAATGGCAATGGGGTGCTATTGATAAAGACAAAGGCAAAACATATTTTCCAATTCCAAGGGACCGGGACCAGGCATTTTTTACTAACCAGGGGTTGATACCCGGCATGGTAAAATCGCCATGGCTTGTTCCACAGTTGGAAGGATTTAAGCCGAAAGCAAAAAATATTAACCGATTCAACTTTGCAGCCCGAAATTTTGATCGCTTTTTTTTGACGGAGCTTAGTGAACAGGATTGGAAAAAAGAAGTTGATGAATTTATTCCTAAGATGACAGATGAAGTAATTGAAAGAGCGATCAATCAGCAACCAAAAGAAATAAGAGATATATCGGGAGATAAACTAATTACGATCTTAAAAGCAAGACGGCAATACCTTACTGATGAAGTAATGCAGTATTATCGTTTTCTTGCTGAGATCGTAAGTGTAGAGTGCAGCGACAAAAAAGAATTAATTGATGTTACCCGTAATGATGGCGGCAGGGTTCAGTTAAAAATTTATAAAATAACAAAAGAGGGAGAACAATCAAGGGTAATGTATGACCGTACATTTGATGCTGCTGTAACAAAAGAAATAAGGATCTATGGATTTGATGGTGATGATAAGTTTGTTGTAAAAGGGAATGATGATAAAATAAAGATCAGGATGATCGGCGGTGATGGCGAGGATATTTTTGAACACAGCGGCGCAGGTAAAGGGGGTTTTGTATATGACACCAAAAGTGGAAATAATAAATTGTCAGGTGATTTCAGGAATAAAATGTCCAACGATACATCAATAAATTCTTTTGACAGGCTGGGCTATAAATACAACCAGACCATACCCATGTTTTCATTCAACTATAACCAGGACGATGGTTTGTACCTGGGATTTTCTTTAAAATTCATAAGACATGGCTTCCGGAAAGTGCCTTACAAAAGCATGCACGAATTTAATATAGTTCATGCATTGGCTACAAATGCTTTTAACTTTCGTTATTACGCAGAATATATCAGTGTATTTGGAAAAACCGGGGATCTGCTGACCGATATAAACATCAAAGCGCCCAATAATACAACCAATTTCTTTGGGTACGGCGATCAATCAATTTATAATAAGAGTAAACCGGGAAAATTCAAGTATTACCGGGCTCGATATAATCTCGGGGATATTTCCTTATTGATAAGAAAAAGGTTTTCTGATAAAGTGATGATCGCATTTGGCCCTACCTATGAATTTTATAAATTGGATTCAACTGATAACATTGGTAAAAACATTGTTACTACGATCCCCGGAGTTAACAAGACCACCCTTTTTACGAATCAATCTTATTTTGGTGGCAAGTTTTCTTTTGTAGTTGACACAAGAGATGATAAAGTTGTTCCGCAAAAGGGTATCAATTGGCAAACATCTTATCGTTATTTATCAGGTCTGAATGATCAGAGCAACAGTTTTTCACAATTGAATTCTGAATTTTCTTTTTACCTGAAACTTATACATAACAAACTTGTATTTGCAAATAGGGTTGGCGGCGGTGCGACTTTCGGCGACAATTTCGAGTTTTACCAGGCGCAGTATCTTGGCGGTGATGAGCATTTGAGAGGATTTCGCAAATATAGGTTTGCAGGCAAATCAAAAATTTTCAACGATGCTGAGCTTCGGTTGAGGTTAGCAAATTTTAGAACCTATTTATTCCCTGCTGCATTTGGAATACTTGCATTCTATGATACCGGAAAGATCTATGACAAAGACGATAACAGTAGTAAATGGCTAAGCGGTTATGGCGGAGGCATTTGGGTATCTCCATTAAAACGAATGGTACTTACTGTGACTTATACTGCTTCTAAAGAAGATAAATTGCCATTGATCGGTTTAGGATGGAAATTCTAATGATAAGTATAAGTGATTAAATCATGCAGCCGCACCGAAAGGAGCGGCTGCATCAATATTAAAAGCGTTATCTTAATTATGACCTGCTCCATTCTATTTAATACTCCTTCGTATGTGATCTGTCTTTTGTTACTACTTTCGATTTTTTTGTTTTATATATTGGGTACTGTTATTGGTCATCGTCAAAAATTAAAAAGACCAGAAGCAAAAGCAGACGGGGTAGGTCCTTTAGAAAATGCTTTATTGGGATTACTTGCTTTGCTGCTTTCTTTTACATTCAGCATGTCGTCATCACGGCATGACAAACGAACGGCCCTTGCTATACAGGAAGCCAATGATATTAGTACTGCAATCCTAAGGGCTGATCTATATCCTGATTCAATTCGTAATAATTTTAAAAAAGATCTTAAGCTTTACCTGGAATCCCGGATCGCATACAATGAGGCAGGGTTGAATGAAAAACGTATTAAAGAAAGCCTTGCTGATGCAGAAGTAATAGCACAAAGAATATGGACGATCGCGTCAACGGCTTCAAGGAATTCCAGCCTCGCAATGCCGCATTCCATCATGGCACCTGCTTTAAACAGTATGATGGATGTAGTGACCAGTCGTGAAGCAGCAAGAGTTGCCAGAGTGCCTGACCTGATAATGTGGTTGCTGATTACATTAAACTTGCTTGGAAGTTTTACGATCGGTTATGCAAAAAATGTGAAACAAAGGGACTGGATCATTCTCTCTATTTATGCAATTATGACTGTCGCAACAATTTTCGCAATACTTGATCTTGACAGGCCAAGTCGTGGAATTATTACTACAAAAGATTATACGGATAAGATCGTTGATCTCAGAAAAATGTTTTAGCCATCTACTCTGAAATTTATTTTCCTTTCAGTAACTGTTCATCCGTAACTGAAGACAGGGGAGGATATTTAGCATTCGCAGTGTCATCTTCATATTGCACATCTACTCTTAATCCCTTTAATCCAACTACACCTTGCAACTCTTCAAGATCGTGGTGCTCAATGCCGGGCTTTAATAATTTCTGATTTTGTAAAAATTCAATGTACTCTGCATATTCTTCGGCATCTTTTGGTTGGCTATAAACAATAGAAATTTTGCCGGGTTGAGTAAATCGTTCATTGGTATCTTTTATATGTACCTTATCAATTCTTTTTTTGATGATCTCGTAGCGGATATTGCCGGCGCCATCCACATCAAACTTTCTTTCATCTGCACGGAAGCTAATAGAGATGGGTGTGCTGTGTGCAAGTATCAATTGAGTTGTTTTCATTGGATGGCTTAACTGCTTGCATAATTCATTCGTAAGCCGTGATGCTTTGGCCAATGTGGTCAGTTGCCACATTTTCATATTACGTAGGTATAACTCATCGAACTTTTTTCTTGGGGCAAGTGCCTGGCCAATATAAATATTGAATTCCACACCATCGGTCACATATCGTTCAAAGTAATGCGGAAAAATTTGTTGCACTGATGTTTGCTCCCTGTCCACAAACCGGCTTACTTGTTCATTTATTTTTGCAATGCTTTCTTCAAATTCTTTCCGGTGATGATAGATCATTCCGATATTTTTATCCAATGCAGCAAAATAATTATCGACATCTTTTTGTATTGTCGGTGCAGTTCCTCTCAGGTGTTTAAAAATTGAAGTAACCTGGTTTTGTAAAAAATCATGTATGGCTGTTTCTTCGTCATTCAGTAATACGTCACTCGCTGAAGAAATATGTTTATCAATTTTAAATTGTACCTCCTGCAACAACGGGAATGTCATACCTGCCTGCGCTTTTTTAATCACAGAAGCAGCCATTTGCAATTGCTCAATAAAATCAAGCTGGATAGATTGCGATCTTTCAACAGATGAATTGCGGATATCGATAGCTCCGTATAATGGATACACAGATTCAAATGCTATTTTCTCTGGTTTGGGTTCTTTGCCCTGTTGCTTTTGTATAATATAATTGTAGGCTGCTTCGGTGAATTTCCATTCAACAGATGGCTGTACAGCTGTAAATTGCTCTTTAATTACTTTATCAATTTGGTTATCTAAAGACTCAGCGCTTTTTTCAATAGCCCGGGTAAATAAGGGAATAGCGACATCAAGCTTGCCAACATGTTTATAATTAAGTTTCCCTTCATGATCCGAACCGATCTCCAGAATACCCCACAGGTCTCCATTATGTTTTAAGGGCGCCAATATCAAACTACGATAACCCTGGTCAAAATAAAAACCGAGATAATCTATTTCTTTCACTCTTTCTTCGTCGATCGTTTCATAAATGATGGGTTTATCAGTTTCGATAAACAACTCCCGGCAACAATCATTCACACTGTCTCTTTCCATCACTGCTTTATAATGCTTGAATAAAAGACTGTTGCTGTTATGCAATTCCGAAAAAACATAGTGGCCATTTACTTTAAAAAAAGGAGTGATGCCTATTCGTATATCTTTTAAACCAATAAGCGATTGAACAAGATCCTGCAGTTTGTGGTAAACCACGCCTTCTGAAAATGCATTCAGGTTCAGCAATTCTGATTTCATTTGCGAGATCACTTCTGATTCTGTTACATCGATCACCCGGCCAATAACAATTCCTTCGAAAGCAAATTGTTCTATTGGAATATTATGTTGCAGTTGTTCTAATGATAAAAGACCATGATCTTTTTTATTGATGAAGTCTTCAGGTATCGGCAAATGACTTCCTGTATATCGTACATCAATGTAGCGGGTATCCAATTGTAGTTCCATGTATTTTATCAGGCCCGAATGCGGATCATGATAAGGATGTACAGACGATACAAATTCAGGTGCATGGTAGTTACAATACTTTCTAAGAATAAGATTATAGGCTCCAATTAGCCTGTCATGTTCTATGTCTCTGCCGGTTTCGTTATCAGGGTTCTTTATATTATTCGTTCCTGGCTCAATAAATAACATGTGAAAAAGACGGGAAGCATAAATAGTGGTATAAGAGAAAGGAACACCAACAGAATAAAGCATTTCATGCTCACTGGCTGTAGGAGGAAATATAATGCTAAGCAACATTTCCATCCATTCACGATGCGGTTCCAATATCGTAAGATCATCGATTGGATTTTGTAATTCAGGATGTTGATCTACGTATTCTAAAATACCCGAGTATAGTTTTTTTACCCCTGCCGATGAGCCATGATGCAAGGCTCTTTTTAGCACGTCAAGCAACGGGTGAAATGACACCCTGCTTTGGTACTGTATGTTTTTATAAATTGTATTCGTCTCCATCCTTTGGTTAATAAAGGTTTAAATGGTTATTCCGGGAAATTGAGCAGGTTTACAGGGGCTGGATAAGTGGTGTAAAATTAGCAAATGCAGTTTAGTTCTTCTGTTTTTTTGTTGCAGGTAAAATAACGCTGTTAAAATAGCGACAAGCCCGCCTTACACCACATTGATCACACTTTGGATTGCGGGCCACACATATATAACGGCCATGTAGAATAAGCCAATGATGGGCTTTATGAATTAATTCTTCCGGAAAATTTTTCACCAGCTCTTTTTCTACTGCAAATGGAGTATTCGCATTTGCAGGTGCAAGACCGATCCTTTTACTTACACGAAATACATGGGTATCTACAGCCATGTTAGGTTGTTTATCAACAACGGATGTTATCACATTTGCGGTTTTCCTCCCTACACCGGGAAGTTGAATCAATTCGTCAATGGTCATGGGGATCTTTCCATCAAATTTTTCCATTATCATTTTGGCCATCCCGATCAAATGCTTTGTTTTATTATTTGGGTAAGAAATGCTTTTTATAAATGGAAATAGTTCGTCAAAGTTTGTTTTGCTCAATGAAGCCACATCCGGAAATTTTTTAAAAATTGCCGGTGTTGTCATGTTCACCCGTTTGTCCGTACACTGTGCAGAGAGAATTACGGCTACCAATAATTCATAAGGGTCTTCATATTCTAGTTCAGTGTCAGCTTCCGGTAAGTGCTCTTGAAAATAATCGATGACAAAATCGTAACGTTCTTTTTTGGTCATAATGCCCCCTGTCCCCCTAAAGGGGAACTTAGAATTTATAGAGTTCTTATTTATGTTTATAACATGGCAATAATATTAAAAAAATTCGGGTTAATTGACTTTGTGCGATACAAGCCCCTTTTGGGGTTGGGCAAATAAAAAAGCATCACAACAATTAAGTTATGATGCTAATAATTTGTTTGAATCTTTAAACTGTTTGCTCGGATTTTTCCTTTGCGTAGTTCAAAACATTCAGCACTACTTCAGTACGTGGTGATTGTTTGATCTTGTCTAACCGCTGCATTGAGGTTTTCAGTACAGAAAGCTTTTCACGTAGTGCCCAGCTTTTCTTTAATGCTTCATCAATAGCGGTAGTTTGCTCGGGAGTTGTCTCCTTGTACAAATACAATAAAAGATCCTCGGGGGTAAAGTTTGTCATTGGCAATCCAATTAATGTCCTAAATTTTTGTGTCCTTAAAAGAGTGAATTCGAAATGTCCGCTATTAAAACGGCTCATAGGTTGCCATATTGTGCCGGATTTGCTTATTTATTCTTAACACCGGGTTTTTCCGGTATTATAAATATATCCTCATTATCCCTTTTCATCAGGTAATTCTCACGGGAGTATTTTTCAATGGTGGCTGGATTATTCTTAAGTCGATCAGATTCAGCTGTTAGTATCGTGTTTTCAGCCTGATACCAGGCCTTACTTACTTCCAGTTCTTTCAGTTCACGATGATGTTCCATTTGTGTAAAAACATCTTTCGGATCGAAAAATAGCATCCAGACAATAAATCCTCCGAAGGTTAGAAAATACTTGTTTTTGATCCAGGTAGGAATGAGGTTTAGGGGCCTACCCAAACCCTTCCGAAGGAAGGGCTTGCCGGTGATTACTTTATCAGATATGTTTTTCATAATTAGGATTTTTTAAGTCCTTCCCTTCGGGAAGGATTTAGGATGGGCGCCCAAATTTAATCTTTCCCTTTGGATAAATTGCAGACATGCCCAGCAATTCTTCAATTCTTATTAACTGGTTATACTTTGCCATGCGATCTGTTCTTGAAGCCGAGCCTGTTTTTATTTGTCCGCAATTCAAAGCAACAGCTAGATCCGCGATCGTTGTATCTTCGGTTTCACCACTGCGATGACTCATGATGGTATTGTAACCATTATGCTGAGCCAACGTAACTGCATTGATAGTTTCTGTTACGGTTCCGATCTGGTTAACTTTTACCAGCAATGCATTGGCGATCCCTTTATCAATTCCCTGTTGTAGTCTTGTTACGTTTGTTACAAAAAGATCATCTCCTACTAACTGGCATTTATCGCCCACTGTTTTTGTCAGCAGCTTCCAGCCATCCCAATCATCTTCAGCCATCCCATCCTCAATAGATGCAATAGGATATTGTTTCACCCATTTATCCCAATACTTCACTAGCTGCTCACTCGTCATTTCTTTTCCACTGCTTTTATGAAAAACATATTTTTTCTTTTTACTATCCCACAATTCGCTGTTGGCGGCATCCATTGCAATTACAATTTGCGAACCTGTTTTATATCCTGCTGCATCGATCGCTGTCAATACTGTTTCAATTGCTTCCTCATTGCTTTGAATATTGGGAGCAAAGCCACCTTCATCACCAACATTAGTGCTGAATCCTTTTTTCTTCAACACAGTTTTCAATGCATGAAAAATTTCAACACCCCAGCGTAAGCCCTCACTGAAACTTGATGCGCCAACAGGCATCACCATAAATTCCTGGAAATCGATCTTATTATCAGCATGAGCACCCCCATTTAAGATATTCATCATTGGTATTGGTAGCGTCTTTGCATTGGTGCCGCCAATGTAGCGATACAACGGAAGTGCCGCTTCTTCCGCAGCTGCTTTTGCCACGGCCATGCTAACTGCAAGCATTGCATTTGCACCCAGCTTTCCTTTATTAGCACTGCCATCTAATTGTATCATCATTTCATCAATACCTGTTTGATCGGCCACATCATTGCCGATCAATGCAGGAGCGATCTTATCATTTACATTCTTCACTGCTTTCAACACTCCTTTGCCGCCATAGATTTTTTTATCATCATCACGCAGTTCCACCGCTTCGTGTATACCGGTGCTGGCGCCACTCGGCACAGCAGCACGGCCCAATGCACCTTCGTCTGTCACTACATCTACTTCAACGGTGGGATTACCTCTTGAATCTAAGATCTGTCTTGCAAAAATTTCGGAAATGTAACTCATGACCTATTATTAATTTTTAATTGTTAATTATTAATTTGTTTACCAGCTTTTAAATTACTATTAATCTTCTGTTGCGTCGCACACTTGTACACCAGGAATTCTAATGAGAAAAACCTGATCCATTTTTTTCGTATTGATAAAAAAGCCGTTTACTGTCTTTAACCAGTACTAGTAGTATTGAAAAAGACAGCATAATCCAGAAACCGAAATTAATAGTCGAAAAGTATGTTTCATTGTTATAAAAACTATTTTCAGCATCATTTCCATTTGATAATCTCATAATGCAAATGAGTGCAAGACTGAGTAAAGGGATCCAGGAAAATATTTTACTGCTAAAGAAAAAGCTGCGTTCATCAAGGGTGTCAAAAAAAAGAAGTAAGGCTGCAAGCGGTGCCAGCAATAAAAAATATTTGTAAGAAGGTATTTGGCTTGATAATATATAGTTTAACCCCGTCATCTCAAACCCGTGCCACTCAAAAAGAGGTAAGAAAAAACTACTTACTATAATAAAGGACAAAATTTTTGTAGCTGTTTTTCTTTTCATAAAAATATCTTTAGACATTTTGTGTTAAAGAACGAAACACATCTTCCAGGCTCTGACTTTCGCTGTGCAAAGAAACGATGTTGAGATTATGCAGCAAAGCAAGTTCAAAAATTTGTTTGCGAAGTTGTTCAGGATTATCGGTGGCTAACTGCCAGTTGTTTGCATCTATTTTATTTATTGATTTTGCAGCAGGCAATTGCGCTAACCATTTTTCTGCTATTGATTCTTTGAAACTTACTTTCACAGTGTTTGAAGAAGTGGAAAGCTGGCGAAGATTGCTAAGTTTATCATCGGCAACAAGCTCTCCTTTATTAATAATAATAACTCTGTCACAGATGGCTTCTACTTCCTGCAGAATGTGAGAAGAAAATAATACAGTCTTATCCTGCCCTTGCTTCTTTATCACTTCACGTATTTCAATTATCTGGTTGGGGTCAAGACCTGAAGTTGGTTCATCTAAGATCAATACTTCGGGGTCATGGATCAATGCAGCCGCTAACCCAACTCTTTGTTTATATCCTTTTGATA
>WNFK01180748.1_pt2 | contig 11779 bp, 10 predicted proteins | sample 5400281 | NCBI WGS metagenome assembly WNFK01 (sample SAMN13153350, study PRJNA577476) | soil metagenome | isolation source: 20 cm soil on Douglas fir-dominated hillslope | place: USA:California | collected 2013-09-17
CTCGCACAAAGCCCTTGAGGCTCTGATCGCCTTCCTCATCGTGATCGTGGCGTACCTCACATTCGCCTTCGAATGGCGGATGGCCACAGCCGCACTCGTGGCTCTGGTGCACGACATCGTGATCACGGTAGGCGTCTACGCCCTGCTGGGATTCCAGGTCAGCCCGGCGACCGTGATCGGGTTGCTGACCATCCTCGGCTACTCGCTGTACGACACCGTGGTCGTCTTCGACAAGGTCAGGGAGAACACGGCCGGCCTGCTCGTGACCCGCCGGACCACCTACAGCGAGGCAGCCAACCTGGCGCTGAACCAGACGCTGGTCCGGTCCATCAACACCTCGCTGATCGCGCTGCTGCCCGTCGCCGCGATCCTGGCGGTCAGCGTGTTCCTGCTCGGCAACGGCGAGCTGAAAGACCTGTCCCTGGTGCTGTTCGTCGGCATGCTGTCGGGCACGTATTCCTCGATCTGCATCGCCACCCCGGTGCTGGCCGACCTGAAGGAGCGCCAGCCCGAGTTCAGGCAGCTGCGCAAGCAGATCGCCCAGCGGGCTAGCAGCGCTAAGCGGCAGGCGAAGGTGGTGGTTGGTAATGCCACTGGTGCTGGCGCGGTAGTGCAAGACGCGGCCGAGGTACCGGAGCCGCCTGCTGACGCCGTCGAGCCGGAGGCCACGCCCGTGGCGGCAGCGCGCCCAGCAGGAGGTTCGGGCGGGCCCCGGGCGGGGTCCGGGCCGCGCCAGCAGCCAAGGCGGGCAAGCGCATCGCAGCGCCGCCCGTCAGGCAAGAAGAAGCGCAGGTAGCCGCTTGTCCGGAACCGGGGCTGACCTGGGCGGCTCGGCCGCTCCCGTTGGTGGCCCGGGCACGTCGGTCGGCGGGAGCCCGGTAGACATCGCGGCCGTGTTGGGCCGGCTGGTCAGGGACGTCCCCGACTATCCGCAGCCTGGCGTGGTGTTCAAGGACATCACCCCGCTGCTGGCCGACGCCGCGGGATTCGCGGCCGCGGTCGCAGCGCTCGCGTCCGGCTACGTGCAGGTCGACAAGGTAGCCGGGATCGAGGCCAGGGGGGTCATCCTCGCCGCACCGGTCGCCTGCACACTCGGGGTCGGCTTCGTGCCGGTGCGCAAGCTCGGCAAGCTCCCTGGTCCGACCATTGCGGAGACCTACGCGCTCGAGTACGGCACCGCCACAGTGGAGGTCCACGCCGACGCGTTCAAGCCGGGGGAGCGGGTGCTGATGATCGACGACGTGCTCGCCACCGGCGGCACGGCGGCGGCAACCGCCCGGCTGATCAGGCGCTCAGGCGCCGAGGTTGTCTCGCTCGGCGTCCTCATCGAGCTCGGCTTCCTCGGCGGCCGGGCCAGGCTGCCTGACCTGCATATCCGGTCGCTTCTCAGCCTTTAGCCCGCTCACCTTCGCAACCGCGACTTTTCGGCCAGCCCGCTGCGGCGGGCCTCGCTTGCGGGAACACAGACGCGGATACACTGGTTGCTTCAACTGACGCGAGGAGCGGCAGTGGCCGGTGACGTAGCAACGGCCGGGAAGGCCGGGAGCGGAGTCACCCAGGAGGCCGCGGGGCGTAGCCCTGATGAACGTGATCTGCCCGTGGCTGGCAATGGGGTGACCCCGCCAATTGGCGCGCCCGATGGCCAGCCAGGATCCGACGGACAGACCGGTTCCGACGGCCAGACCGCAACGGACACCGCGAACTCGCCCACCCGGTCGATGCCGCGTGACCTCGCCACCGCCGAAGGCTTCGGCTCGCCGCCAGGTGCCACCGGCCACGCCGGGGTCAGGCGCCGCCTCGGCCGGTTCACCTCGCCTCGCGGCGGCGGCGTCAACCCGGTGCTCGAGCCGCTCATCAAGACCGTGCGCTCCACCCACCCCAAGGCCGATATCAAGCTGATCGAGCGGGCTTACGACGTGGCGGCGAAGTGTCACGCTAACCAGTCGCGCAAGAGCGGTGACCCGTACATCACGCACCCGCTGGCGGTGGCCACGATCCTGGCCGAGCTCGGCATGAATCACGACACACTGTGTGCTGCGCTGCTGCACGACACCATCGAGGACACCGCCTACACCCTCGATGAGCTTCGCCGCGATTTCGGCGACGACATCGCGTCGCTCGTTGACGGCGTGACGAAGCTGGACAAGGTCAAGTACGGCGATGCCGCCCAGGCCGAGACCGTCCGCAAGATGGTCGTCGCGATGTCGCGCGATATCCGGGTGCTCGTCATCAAGCTGGCCGACCGGCTGCACAACATGCGGACGCTCCGTTACCTCCCCAGGCCCAAGCAGGAGCAGAAGTCACGGGAGACGCTGGAGATATACGCTCCGCTCGCGCACCGGCTCGGGATGAACACGGTCAAGTGGGAGCTTGAGGATCTCGCCTTCGCGACCCTTTTCCCCAAGCGCTACGACGAGATCGCCAGGCTGGTCTCGGAACGCGCACCGCGGCGCGAGGCGTTCATCCAGGAGGTAATCGAGGAGGTCTACGCCGACCTGCGGGAGGCGAAGATCAAGGCACGGGTGACCGGCCGCCCGAAGCATATGTACTCGGTCTACCAGAAGATGATCGCCAGGAATGTCGGCTTTGACGAGATCCACGACCTAGTCGGCATCAGGGTCCTCGTCGACAGCGTGCGCGACTGTTATGCGGTGCTCGGGTCCGTGCACGCCCGGTGGAACCCGGTTCCAGGGCGGTTCAAGGACTACATCGCGATGCCGAAGTTCAACATGTACCAGTCGCTGCACACGACGGTGATCGGCCCTGGCGGCAAGCCCGTGGAGCTGCAGATCAGGACCTGGGGCATGCACCGGCGGTCCGAGTACGGGGTGGCCGCGCACTGGAAGTACAAGGAAGAGGTCGCGACCGGCCGGAGTCCGTCCGACCTGGCCTGGCTCAGGCAGCTTGTCGACTGGCAGCGCGAGACCGCCGACCCGGCGGAGTTCCTCGAGTCGCTGCGGTTCGAGGTGGGCAGCGCCGAGGTATACGTGTTCACCCCGCGCGGCGAGGTCATCGCGCTGCCCCAGGACGCCACTCCGGTGGACTTCGCCTACGCGATCCACACCGAGGTTGGCCACCGCACCGTCGGCGCCAAGGTCAACGGGCGGCTCGTCCCGCTCGAATCGCCGTTGTCCAACGGCGAGACCGTGGAGATCCTCACCTCCAAAGCAACCGACGCCGGTCCCAGCCAGGACTGGCTCGGCTTCGTCAAGAGCGCCAGGGCGCGCAACAAGATCAAGCACTGGTTCTCCAAGGAGCGCCGCGAGGCCTCAGCCGACACCGGCAAGGCGATGATCGCCAGGACCATGCGCAAGCAGGGCCTGCCGCTACAGCGGCTCGCCACGGCTGATGCGCTCCAGGCGATTGCGATGGAGCTGCGCTACCCGGACCTGGCCGGGCTCTACGCGGCCGTCGGCGACGGTCACGTCAGCTCGCAGTCGGTGGTGTCCAAGCTGGTCAGGTCGGCTGGCGGACTTGCCGGAGCCCAGGATGACCTGGCCGAGGCCACCGTCCTGACCAGGCCCACGAGTCCGAGGCCGGTTACCGGTGACTCAGGCGTAACGGTGGAAGGTGCCGCGGACGTCTGGGCCAGGCTGTCCAAGTGCTGCACGCCGGTGCCTGGCGATAACATCATCGGCTTCGTGACCAGGGGGAACGGAGTATCGGTCCACCGCACGGACTGCATCAACATCTCACACCTGATCGAGTCCGAACCCGAGCGGATGGTCAAGGTCGTCTGGGCCCCGCGGGAGAGCTCGCGGTTCCTCGCTGCCATCCAGGTCGAGGCCCTGGACAGGACCGGCCTGCTGAGCGACATCACCAGGTCGATCTCCGAGCAGCACGTGAACATCCTGTCCGCATCTGTCACAACGCGGCGCGATCAGGTCGCGCTGAGCAAGTTCACGTTCGAGATGGGCGACCCCGAGCACCTGCGCCACGTCCTGCGGGCAGTCCGCACGATCGACGGCGTCTATGACGCCCACCGTGTGACCAGCTTAAGCGACGGCGCCTGAGCCGGATCTGCGGCTGGTCCGCGCTCGGCTGTCGCGATGTATGGGTGCGCCACCCATCACCACAATCGTGTCTGGGTGGCGCACCCATACACAATGGGCTGGGCCGGGCGGGGGCGGGCCGGGGGCCGGGCTGGGGCCGGGGGCTGGGGCGGGGCCTAGGCCGGGCTGGGGCCGGGCCTCAGCCCGCGAGGTCGGCGAGGGTCTTCTCCGCTTCGGCCAGCCATGCCCGCCGGGTCGCCAGGGCCGTCGTCGCGCGGTCGCGGGCGGCCTCGTCACCCTGCTGGTTGGCGCGGTCGAGCTGACCCTCAAGGTTCTCGACCGTCTTGCGGATCTGGTCGACCGTGTCCCTGGCCCGGGACAGCGCCTCGGGATTGGTCCGGCGCCACTGGATGTCCTCGGCCTTGCGGACGGCGTCGTCCACCTTCTTCAGGCCGCCTTCCAGCCGCTCCTGCGCCTCCCTGGCAACGGACCCGATCTTGTCCCAGCGCTGGTGGATCGAACGGAGCGCGGACCGCGCGGCCTTCGCGTCAGTCACCGGAAGCAGCTTCTCTGCCTCGGCGAGCAGCTCGCCCTTAGCCGTGGCTCTCTCGCGCAGCTGGCTGTCCTTGGCGGACATGGCCGCCGAACGGCCCTCAAAGAACGTGGCCTGGGCAGCCCTGAACCGCTTCCACAGTTCGTCCTCGGCCGCCCGGTCGGCTCGTCCAGCCTCCTTCCACGCGGCCATCAGCTCGCGATAGGCGGTGGCGGTAGCGGCCCAGTCGGTCGAGGTGGACAGCTCCTCGGCGCGGCTGACCAGCTCCTGCTTGCGCTCCCGCACGCCTTCCCGCTCCTGCTCGAGCGCGGCGAAGTAGGTCTTGCGCCGCTTGGCGAAGGCGCTCCTGGCAGAAGACATCCGCTTCCAGAGCGCTGCCTCAGCCTGCCGGTCGCCGTGTGGCGCCGCCTTCCACTCGTCGAGCAGTTCCTTAAGCCGTTCCCCGCCGGATTTCCAGTGGGTGGCCTCAGCAGCGAGCTTCTCGGCCTCGGCGACGATCCGGTCCTTGACCGCGATGGCCTCCACCCTGGCGCGATCCCGCGCTGCCTTGTGCTCTTGCTGACGCTGCTCCGCCTGCTCAGAGAGCGAGTCGAGGCGGCGCTTGAGGCCCTCGAGATCACCGACTGCCTTGGCCTCGGCGATAGCGGCGTGCAGCCTGGAGATGGTCGCCCTGACCTGGCCGGGGGCGAGATCGGTAGCGGTGATCCTGCGCTCGAGCAGGCTGACCTCGGTCGCGAGCGAGTCGTACCTGCGGGTGAAGAAGGCGAGCGCCTCATCCGGGCTGCCAGCCTGCCAGATCCCGACCACGCGCTCGCCCTCTGAGGTGCGCACGTAGACAGTCCCGTCTTCAGCTACCCGGCCCCACGGATGGCTTTCGGTGCTCACCGCTTACCTCCAGCTCGGTACCTCACCAGAACATGCCCGGCCTGGCATGCCCAATCAGGTCTTCTTGATGGCCGTGCCGGCCGCAGCCACCTTCTGTATGACGTTCAGACCCGCCACGATGGTGCCGAACGGCGTGTAGTTCGGCTGCAGCTTGGTGTTCTTGTAGACGAGGAAGAACTGGCTGCCGTTGGTACCGGGCCCGGCGTTGGCCATCGCTACGGTTGCCGCCGGGTAGGTCGCTCCAGCCAGGTTCTCGTCGGCGAACCGGTAGCCAGGTCCGCCGCTTCCCGTACCGGTTGGGTCGCCGCATTGCAGCACGAAGATGCCGCTGGTCACCAGGCGATGGCAGTTGGTGTTGCTGAAGTAGCTCTTGCTGGCCAGGTGGACGAAAGAGTTGACCGTGCACGGGGCCTTGGAGTTCAGCAGGTTGATGACGATGTCGCCGCGGTTGGTCTTGATCGTCGCCTGGTAGGCCGCCTTCAGGTCAGGCTTCGCTGGCGGCAGGCCGACCTTGCGGGACGCGGGCGGGCTCGGGGTGTAGGTGCACGTCGTCGCCGTTCCCGACGAGGTGGGGCTGGGAGGGGCCGACGGGGTCAGCTTCGCGCTGGGGCTCGCGCTACTGCTGGTCAGGTGTGCGACCGTGAAGGCCACGATCCCGGCGAGGATAAGCAGGACCACCGCCCCTGAGGCCCACTGCGCCGTGCGGCGAGCCCTGCGCTGCCTATTGGCCTCGCGAGCTTGGCGCCGCTCGTAGCGCTCCCTGGCCAGCTTGCGCTGGCGGTCTTGTTTACCAGCCACCCGCCTTCCCTCCCGTTATGAACCGCTAGGTGTCCTATTGAAACTTCGCGCATGTTATCTGGACCAGGCAAGTACCTACACCTGGTGTTATCGGTTCGACGCAGCAACCGCGCCGTCTTGTAACTGGCGATTCTGGCCGCCGAGTGCCGTGCCGCGGCTGGCCGGCGCCAGCCAAGGCCGGCCATCGGTAGCCTGGTGAGCATCGCGAACCAGCAACCCGCGCACGTGGAACCTGGTCAGGGACCCGACCTGCCGTCCGTGCAGACTAGGAGGCCGCCGTGCTGATCGCCGGATTCCCCGCCGGCTCGTTCGCCGCGAACTGTTACATCGTGGCGTCGGGACCAGGCGCGGAGTGCCTGATCATAGATCCCGGCGAGGCCGCCGAGGCAGGCATCGAAGAGATCATCTCTGAACACCGGCTGCGGCCCGCCGCCGTGCTCGCCACGCACGGCCACATCGACCACATCTGGTCGGTGGCGCCGGTATGCGGCGCGAAGGACATCCCGGCCTACATTCACCCGGCGGACCGGGCGCTGCTCAGCGATCCGGCGCGCGGGCTGTCCCTGATGGCTGGCCAGCAGCTGTTCGGCGGCATCACTTTCAGCGAACCCGATGACGTGCGTGAACTTACGGACGGGATGACCCTCGATCTGGCTGGGGTCAGCCTCGTCGTCGACCACGCTCCAGGGCACACCCCCGGTTCCGTCACGTTCCGGCTGCCAGAGGTGATGTTCAGCGGCGACCTGCTGTTCGCGGGCTCGATCGGGCGGACCGACCTGCCGGGCGGCGACTACCATGCCATCCTCGATAGCCTGGCACGGGTCTGCCTTCCGCTGCCGGACGAGACCGTCGTGCTATCTGGTCACGGCCCGCAGACGACCATCGGCGCGGAGCGGGCATCCAATCCGTTCCTCGCGGGGCTGGCGCCCCCCTCCGATCCCGGGCTGGCGCCCGCCTCGGGCCCGACCCGCGGGCTGTAGCACTAGCACGGTCGGATTCCGGCGCAGGTTACGACAGAAGGGCGAATCCAGATGATCCGCACGCACGAGGCCGGGGCGCTGCGCGCCTCACAGGCGGGCCAGCAGGTCACGCTGGCGGGCTGGGTCTCCAAGCGCCGTGATCACGGCGGCGTGGTCTTCATCGACCTGCGTGATGCTAGCGGCGTGGTCCAAGTCGTCGTCCGCGAGGAGGACGTGGCGCACGAGCTGCGGGCGGAGTTCTGCGTGCTCGTCGCCGGGGAGGTCAGGCGCAGGCCGGCCGGGAACGAGAACCCCGAGCTGCCGACCGGTGACGTGGAGGTTGCCGCCGAGCGGATCGAGATCCTGGCCGAGTCCGACCCGCTGCCGTTTCCGATCGACGGGCACGCGGAGCTGAACGAGGAGGTCCGTCTCAAGTACCGGTACCTGGACATCAGGCGATCGGAGATGGCGGCGGCGCTCCGGGCGCGTTCGAGGGCCGCGTACCTGGTCAGTGACGTCATGCGGGACCACAACTTCGTGAACGTAGAGACGCCGTTCCTGACCAGGTCGACCCCGGAGGGCGCCAGGGACTTCCTGGTCCCGGTCCGGCTGCAGCCTGGCAGCTGGTATGCGCTGCCCCAGTCGCCGCAGCTGTTCAAGCAGCTCCTGATGGTCTCCGGGCTCGAACGCTATTACCAGCTTGTGCGCTGTTTCCGTGACGAGGACTTCAGGGCTGACAGGCAGCCCGAGTTCACCCAGGTCGACATCGAGATGTCGTTCATCAACAGAGCCGACGTGGTCGAGGTGGCCGAGGACCTCGTGCAGCGCCTGTGGCGGGAGATCGCCGGCTACGAGCTGCTACGCCCGGTCCCGCAGCTGACCTACGCCGACGCGATGGCCAGGTTCGGATCGGACAAGCCGGACCTGCGGTTCGGCTGCGAGCTGATCGACCTGTCGCATTACTTCTCCGGCACGCGCTTCCGCGTGTTCCAGGCCGAGCATGTTGGTGGCGTGGTCATGCCGGGCGGGGCAGGCCAGAGCCGCAAGGAACTCGACGGCTGGCAGGACTGGGCCAGGTCGCGCGGAGCCAGGGGACTGGCTTACGTGCTGATCGCCGCCGACGGCACGGTGTCCGAAGCCGGTCCGGTGGCCAGGCACTTGTCGGCAGATGAGCGGGCCGGCCTGCCCGCTGCCACCGGCGCCGCGCCCGGCGACTGCGTGTTTTTCGCCGCGGGCACGCCGGCCGCGGCGCGGGGCCTGCTCGGGGCGGCGCGACTGGAGATCGGCGCGCGGCGCGATCTGATCGACCCCGCGGCGTGGGCGTTCACCTGGGTGATCGATGCGCCGATGTTCGAAGGCGACGGGGAAGGCGGCTGGACCGCGGTGCACCACCCGTTCACCGCGCCGCTGCCTGACTGGGCGGACAAGTTCACCGCCGAGCCCGGCGGAGCTCTCGCCGACGCCTACGACATGGTCTGCAACGGAACCGAGATCGGTGGCGGGTCGATCAGGATCCACAGCCCCGCAATGCAGCAGCAGGTCTTCGACGTGATCGGGCTGTCCCGCGAGGAGGCGCGGTCGCAGTTCGGCTTCCTGCTCGACGCGCTGCGGTACGGGCCGCCACCGCATGGCGGCATCGCGTTCGGCTGGGACCGCATGCTCATGCTGCTGACCGGCAGGGAGACGATCAGGGATGTGATCGCTTTCCCGAAGGCGGCCTCGGGCAGCGACCCGCTTACCGGGGCGCCGACGCCGATCACGCCGGAGCAGCGCAAGGAGGCCGGCGTGGACGTGATCGTTACGCCTTCAGCGACGCCAGGCCCGCAGCCAGCCGAGCCGGCCGCTGACCGGCGCTGACTGGGGGCGCCCCGGAGTATGGTCTAGCCGTGGCCGCGCGGGATGCACGATCGCAGCAGGGCGCCAGCCTGTTCGACGCTGCAGGTGAGGAAGCTGCTAAGGCAGTGGCGCCGCTCGCCGTCCGGATGCGGCCCAGGGACCTTGACGAGGTCCGCGGCCAGCCGCACCTGACCGGACCCGGCTCGCCCCTGCGCAAGCTCGTCGAGACAGCGGCGCCGATGTCGGTGCTGCTCTGGGGGCCGCCGGGGACCGGCAAGACCACGCTCGCCTACGTCCTGAGCCAGGTAACCAGCAGGCGGTTCGTCGAACTATCGGCCGTCTCGGCCGGGGTCAGCCAGGTCAGGGCGGCGATTGAGGCTGCCCGCGCGGAACTGGGCCTGACCGGGACCCAGACGCTCCTGTTCATCGACGAGGTGCACAGGTTCAACAAGGCGCAACAGGACGCACTGCTGCCCGCGGTGGAGAACAGGTGGGTCTCTTTCGTCGGCGCGACCACCGAGACCCCCTCATTCTCAGTGATCGGCCCGCTGATGTCTCGGTCGCTGCTCCTGACGCTGCGGCCTATCGGTGACGAGGACATGCGCGTCCTGATCGGCCAGGCAGTCAGCGAGGAGCGCGGGCTCGGTGGCATGGTCTCCCTTGCCGACGATGCCCAGGGCGAACTCCTGCGGATGGCCGGAGGCGACGCCAGGCGTGCGCTGACCTACCTGGAGGCGGCCGCGCTTGGGCTCGAACCCGGCGGCGTGATCGACTTGGCGGTGCTCGAACAGGCAGTTGACCGGGTCGCTGTCAGATACGACCGGGCCGGCGATCAGCACTACGACGTGATCAGCGCGTTCATCAAGAGCATCAGGGGCAGCGACGTCGATGCGGCGCTGCATTACCTGGCCCTGATGATCGAGGCCGGCGAGGATCCGAGGTTCATCGCCAGGCGGCTGATCGTGCACGCGAGCGAGGACATCGGGATGGCTGATCCGTCTGCTCTCCAGGTGGCGGTCGCGGCGGCGCAGGCGGTCGAGTTCGTTGGACTACCGGAGGTCAGGATTAACCTAGCCCAGGCGGTCATCCACCTGGCACTGGCACCGAAGTCGAACGCGGTCATCAGGGCCATCGGCGCGGCGTCAGACGACGTGCGGTCGGGCCGATCCGGCCCGGTGCCAGCGCACCTGCGTGATGCCAGCTACCGCGGCGCGGCCAGGCTGGGTCACGGCAAGGGCTACCTGTATCCGCACGACTTTGCTGAAGGTATCGTCCGGCAGGATTACCTGCCAGAGGCGGCGGCCGGGCGGCAGTACTATGAGCCATCCAGGCACGGCGCGGAAGCGAGGTACGCGGACCGGGTCGAGCGGATCAGGTCGGTGCTCGAGGGCAGAGCCGGCGACGATGGCGAGCAGGAGCCTGCCGGCCGAGATGGTTGAACCCCGCTGTGCGGCGCGAAGCGACAGGCCCGCAGGCGATAGGGTCGGCCCATTGATTGCAGCACGGGCCGGGAAGGGGATCGGGGGCCGATGAACGCCGGGCAGCTGGCAGCGTTGATTGCGGCTGGATTCTTCGCGGTCGCCATGTGCGCGGCCGTCTACGTGCTGGCCAGGCTGGCGAGGCTGATAGCGGTGGCGACCGCCCTGGTGACCAGTTACCAGGCAGGGGCACACGATGTGCTCGCCCGCAGCAGGGCTGCCGTCGAGCGGGCCGACGAGCAGCTGGCCAGGACGGGCGCGCTTGCCGACGGAGTCGACCAGGTAGCCGCGAGCATGTCGGAGCTGTCGGTCCAGGTCTCGGCAGTCGCCGGGACCGCGAGGCTGATCGCTTCCGCGCTGGGGGCCCCGGTCCTGCGGCTGGCGGCGGCCGGCCACGGCGTCCGGCATGCGCTGGCCATCCGCCGGCCGGCTCATGGCCGCGGCCTCCGCGCGGATAGCGCGGCTGCCCAGGTCAGGGCCCTGGCAGATCGGCCGCAGCGATGATCCGCCGGGCCACATGGCTGGTGGTCGGAGCGGCAGCCGGCATCGCCGGGTACCGGAAGCTGAGCAGGGCAGCGAGAACGCTGCTGCCGCAGGGAGAACTGCTGGGTCCGGTCAGCCGCCGATCCGCCGGTGCCGCGCACCAGCGGCAGGCTTCAGGACGCGGCCCCGGCGCGAGAACCGCGGCGTTCGTCCGCGATGTCCGCGCCGGAATGACGGACTACATGGATCGGCACCGCGACACATGAATCGGCGCAGTGCGGCCCAGGCAATACCCTCGTAGGTCAAGCATGGCCCGCCCTGGGTACGCGGGCGCCAGCAGCAGCGACAACCCTAAGGATGGCCGTTGATGGAGTCGGCAGAGATTGCCCGCCGTTTCCTTGACTACTTCGCCCAGCGCGGGCACACCGTCGTCCCGTCGGCCAGCCTGGTCGCCGACGACCCCACGCTGCTGCTGGTCAACGCCGGGATGGTGCCTTTCAAGCCGTACTTCCTCGGCCAGCTCGTCCCGCCCTTCCCGCGCGCCGCCAGCGCCCAGAAGTGCGTGCGCACACCGGACATCGACGAGGTCGGCAAGACCACCAGGCACGCCACGTTCTTTCAGATGCTCGGCAATTTCTCTTTCGGTGACTACTTCAAGGAACAGGCGATACCGCTCGCTTGGGAGTTGCTGACCAGGCCGCAGTCCGATGGCGGCTTCGGATTCCCTGAGGGCAGGCTGTGGGCCACCGTCTACACCGGCGATGACGAGGCCTACTCGATCTGGCGCAACGCGGT
>WNFK01124361.1_pt1 | contig 11776 bp, 11 predicted proteins | sample 5400281 | NCBI WGS metagenome assembly WNFK01 (sample SAMN13153350, study PRJNA577476) | soil metagenome | isolation source: 20 cm soil on Douglas fir-dominated hillslope | place: USA:California | collected 2013-09-17
TCTACCGGTATCCGCCGTATTTGATCTCGCCGTATTCGTCGTCCGGGCGCCGAATATTAGGCGACGCCGACATAGGTGGAGCTGCTGCCGCGGATTGACTGCCACCCTTGGGGGCCGAGGGTGGCCAGAGGGCCGCGGCAAGCAGGGGAGCTGTTTGCCGCGCGGGGCGCTTCTTCGGTACGCGGATGGCAGTCGCAAATCAGCTTCGTGAGCCTCGGCCAACGGAGGACATCCAGCGGGTGGTCCGACAGGTCGGTTACGAGAACGGCCACGGCCGCCACCTATCTCGTGCCGTAGCGTGAGGCCGGCTCAACGCCACTTGATGCCGCACCCGATCGACGGCCGCTGGTCGGGGGCGACCGGTCGCCCGGCAAGCACGGCGTCGACCGCCGCTCGGACGTCAGCCGCCGTCACCGGTAGGTCGTTCCGGGGTCGGGAGTCGTCGAGCTGGCCGCGGTAGACGAGTCGACGCGCGCCGTCGAAGACGAACGTGTCGGGTGTGCAGGCCGCGGAGTAGGCGCGGGCGACGTCCTGGGTCTCGTCGTAGAGGTACGGAAACGTCCATCGGTGACGGCGGGCCTCGGCGACCATCTGATCGGGTCCGTCCTGCGGGTAGGTGGCGACATCATTGCTGGAGATGGCGACCATCGCGACGCCTTGATCGGTGAGGTCCCGACCGAGCCTGGCGAGCCCAGCAGCGACGTGCTGGACATACGGGCAGTGGTTACAGATGAAGGTGACGACAAGCGCGGGACCCGTGAGCTCGTCGAGGCTGACCGTGGTCCCGGTGGCTGGCTCGGGCAGCGTGAACGGGGGCGCGGGGGTGCCGAGGGCGAGCATGGTGGACTCGGTGGCCATATCCGCCAGAATAGCGTCCACAACGCCGCGGCCCGGGCACGCTGGCCCAGTGCAGGGAACGATGAACTCGTTGGTGGTGCAGGAAGAGCAGATTAACCGGATGGGCGGTGATCTGCTGTCTTGACTTGCCCAGATCACTCATCGACCGGTGAACAAAGTGCAGTCTGACTTTGAGCATCAGCGGCTGCTGGACGTCGACCACCCTCGACCATGGGCTGATTGAAGGAGCGGCGCAGCCACGCCGGCCGGCGCGTACCGGTCTGCAGGTCCCAGACGACACATAACGACAAGTATTCGGCCCGAATCATCCTAGGCTTCAAGCAGAGCGGCGAGCACACCGGCGACCAGGTATGTGCCCGCCCGCACCGCCGTATTCGCGCACAAGATCAAGTGGAATCTGCGGAGGCCCGCCGGACTGGCCCATAGCGTAATGCGCGCCCGCGAAAACCATTGCAGGACAATATGATCCTGAAAGCACACTACCGGTGGCTCGCGCAGCCTTCGATTCCGTCATTGTCCGCCGTTTCGTGCCGACAAAGCCTTAGCGTGTAGTATGGCTACACATGTGCTACAGTTGTAGCCATGTCAATGGTGGCCTCGCGCGAGCTTCGAAACGACACAGCTGGCGTTCTGCGTCGGGTTCAGGCGGGGGAGGAGGTGACCATCACGGTCAACGGGCAACCCGTCGCGGTGATCGCCGCACTCCGGCCGAGACGTCGACGCTGGCTGACGAAGGGGGAGCTGGTGCAACGTCTCGAGACCAGCCAGGCAGATGCCGGATTGCGCGAGGATCTTGCTGAGCTCGCCGGCGAGACGACCGACGATCTTGACCCGCTGTGATGACCGATCAACCCGCGGCCGGCATTCTGGATACCTCGGTATTCATCGCATCGGAGACGAATCGGCAACTGAACACATCGCTAATTCCCGAAGAGGTAGCGACCACGGTGATCACGCTGGCGGAATTGAATGCTGGTGTGCTCGCGGCTTCCACGGCTGAGATTCGCGCGGGTCGCCTGCGGACATTGGACGCTGTCGCTGACATGACGGCACTGCCGGTCGACGAGGAGGCGGCCCGACTGTGGGCGTTGCTGCGCGTCCATCTCGCCGAGACAGGGCGCCGGGTCCGAATCAATGATCTGTGGATCGCGGCGATCGCTGCCTCGAAGCACCTGCCGGTCGTCACACAGGATGAGGACTTCGATGGGCTCGCGGGCGTCGCGGATCTCGCAATCATTCGCGTCTAACGCCGGATGCGCGTAGCTGCAGGTTGTCACTGCTGCGCTACTATCCGCAGGCGGCACGGTAGCGCACTGAGAGTGGAACATATTGCCGCACAACACAATAACGAATATCGAGACTTCGACCGGTAACCCGCCATATTCGATTCGGTCGTGTTCCCCCGGGGGAGAGGCGTGCAGACGAAGACGAATTCGGCCCCGCTAGCGTGAGGTGTCAATGATCGACGGTAACGGGGTCGATGAGTTCGTTGAGATCGGCGGCTTGTGGATGAGCGTGCGGCCCTTGCCTGCAGGCGTGGACCGCCCTACTGTGATCCGAAGCGAACAAAGTGTTCGTTGAGACCGAACTCACGATCTGTGGTCACGAATGGGCGTTCACCGATGGCGTTGGAGGGTCGGGATGCGGGCGCGGCGTCGCCTTCCGCCGAGATACCGATGGGTGCGCGCATCCGCGAGTTCCGGCTGGCACGCAAGCTCAGTTTGCGCGAGCTTGCTAGCCGGGCCCGTACATCACCGGGTTTCCTCAGCCAGTTGGAGCGAGGACAGGTCAACGCGAGCGTCGGTACGCTGCGCCGCCTGTCCGAAGAGCTCGGGGTCACACTGCCTGACCTCTTCACCGACCATCACGCACATGGCGCACGCATACTCAGGAGGTCAGAGCGGCCAGAGATTCACGTCTCAGACCTCAGTGCCAAGTACCTGCTCTCGCAGAAACCGTTGCAAAATATCGAGGTTTACTCCGCCGAATTCGCGCCCGGCGGTTCCGCAGGCGATGCCTACGTCCACGGCAACGCGCAAGAGATGGTCATCGTCGTCAGCGGCCGCTTGGTACTCGAACTCGACGGGAAGAGGCATCATCTCGACACCGGGGACAGCGCGGAGTACCGCAGCTCGGTGCCGCACACCGTACACAACATCAGCGACGCTCCAGGCGAGGTGATCTGGATCGTTAGTCCCCCAACCACTTGAAGACCCGAGGCTGGGGTTCGAACTTCGTCATCGTCCGGGCTCGGCGCGACCAACGTGCCGCACCGCCACCTGAAAGGACCGCTCATGCTCACACCACTGCACGCCTGGCGTGCGCCCAAGCCCATGGCCTCTGCCCTGGCCATCCTGGCGCTCACCGCTGCGTGTTCCTCCGGGCAGGGCGCCGGGGCCAACGTCGACCTGGGCAGCGGCCCGCCGAAGGCTGGCACGGTCAAGGCCGACGCCCTCAAGGGGGTCACCCTGACCTTCGTGTCCTACGGCGGGATCTTCCAAGACGGACAGACCAAGGCAGCGATCGACCCGTTCGCCAAGGAATCGGGGGCGCGCGTGTTGCAGGACGGACCCACCGAAAGCACCAAGATCAAGGCACAGGTGAGTTCGGGCAACGTCACCTGGGACGTCATCGACTCGACCAACGTCTTCACAGCGCAGCACTGCGGTGAGTTGTTCATGCCGATCGACACCAGCATCGTGGACATCAGCAAGATCCCACCGGGCGCTAAGACCGACGACTGCTCGGTACCGGCCATGGGATACGGCCTCATCGTCGTCTACAACACCAAGAAGTACGGCGCCAACCCACCCAAGAGCTGGGCCGACTTCTACGACACCGCAAGGTTTCCCGGCAAGCGCGCCATCGAGGGGATGTCTGGCGAGCTCGATCCCGGCGTGTTAGAAGGCGCCTTGCTCGCCGACGGTGTCGCGCCTGACAAGATCTATCCGATCGACGCGGACCGCGCGCTTCGCAAGATGTCGAGCATCCGCAATGACATCGTCTTCTGGAACACCGGCGCGCAGGCGCAGCAGCTGATAGAGGCGGCACAGGTCGACATGGCGCTCGTCTGGAGCGGACGCGCCTATTCCGCTGTGAAGAACCGCGCCCCGTTCGTCCCGATGTTGAACCAGTGGATGCCCGAAGCTGACACGATCACCGTGCCCAAGGGCGCCAAGAACCTGACCGGGCTGACGTCCTACAGCCCGATCAACATCGACGCCAAACCGCAGCTCGACGACCTCGCGAAGAGCTATCTCACCACCACCCCCGATCGCGAGAAGGACCGCTTCCCCCTCGATCTCACCTGGTGGGCGAAGAACAACGACACGATGGTCAGCGCCTTCACGAATTGGCTTGCGAAGTAAGGGGAAATCGCACACATGGCAGTGGTCGACGTTCTCTCGGGAGGAGGCGCGCCACCGCCATCACGAGCTGAGGAAGCGGGAGCAAAGCGCAGGCGTCGTAGCGCCTATGGCCTACTGCTGCCCTCCCTCATCCTGGTGATCGGCGTGTTTGCGGTGCCGTTGGGGATCATGCTGTGGCGTGCCTTCACCGACCCCGTGGCGGGGTTGGACAACTTCGCCTGGTACATCGGCGACGCCGTGCAACGAAGTGTTCTCCTCAGGACGTTCACGACAGGCCTCGAAGTCACGGTTATCTGCCTGGTGCTCGGATACCCGTACGCGTACGCCATGGTCGCGTTCGGGGCGAAGGTACGTGCCGCGCTCACGTTGTTGGTCCTCGTTCCGTTCTGGACCAGCCTGATGGTTCGCACCTTCGCGTGGGTAATCCTGTTGCAGGACAACGGGCCCGTGCATAGCGTGCTCAAGCCAATCGGTCTTGGCGATGTCCATCTGATCCGGACCAACCTGGGCGTGGTGATCGGGATGAGCCAGATTCTGTTGCCGTTCATGGTTTTACCGCTGTACGCCGTCATGGCCGGCATCGATCGCCGACTGGTGTTGGCCTCGGCGAGTCTGGGTGCACGGCCGCTCACCTCCTTTGCCCGTATCTGGGTGCCGCTGTCTCTGCCGGGCGTCGGCGCAGGATGCCTGATGGTGTTCATCAGCAGCTTGGGTTTCTACGTGACCCCAGCGTTGCTGGGTGCCCCGGACAACGCACTGATCAGCCAGCAGATCTATGTCCAGGTCAACAGCCTCCTACAGTGGGGGCGCGGCGCGGCGATGGGCGTCGTCCTGCTGATCCTGACGCTCCTCGTGCTTGCGGTTCTCATGGTGGCGCTGCGTCGCGCCGCACGGCAGGAGCAGCGGTCATGATCCGACACGGTGGCGCGGTCTGGCGCACGGCGCTCATGGTCTTCTGCGTTCTCGTCGCGGTGTGGCTCGTCGCGCCATCTCTGATCGTGATTCCGCTGAGCTTCACCAATCGTCCGTCGTTCAACTTCCCGCCCAGCGGCTGGTCCACGACGTGGTACGCCAACTTCTTCAGCGACCCCACCTGGATCTTGGCTCTGCAGGCCAGCATTCGCGTCGGTCTGCTGGTCACCCTCGTGGCGACCATCTGTGGTACGGCCGCAGCTGTGGCGCTTAGCCGCACGCGGTTCGTCGGCGACCAGGGTGTGCGGGCCCTACTGCTCTCGCCCATGATCGTCCCGGTCATCGTGGTCTCGATCGGGACCTATGCGATCTACTTGAGGCTTAATCTGCTCGGCACGACAACGGGTTTCGTCCTGGCACACAGTGTTCTTGCGTTGCCGTTTGTGATCATTCCCGTCAGCGCCAGCCTGCAGGGCTTCGACCGCCGTCTCGAGGACGCGGCGGCCATCTGCGGGGCCAACCGCTGGGCGACGTTCCGCACCGTGACCCTGCCGCTGGTGGCGCCGGGAGTGATGTCGGGTGCGCTGTTCGCCTTCGCGACCAGCTTCGACGAGGTGGTGGTGTCGCTGTTCATCCAGAGTCCATATCTGCAGACGCTGCCGGTGCGGATGTACTCGTCAGTTACGCGCGACACCGACCCCACGATCGCCGCGGCGGCCACCCTGATCCTGGCGCTCACCACCGTCCTGACAATCCTCGCAAGCATCTACATGGTCAGGAGAAATCGTGTCCGATGATCGCAATCCGCACGGGGCCTCCATCACCATGCGGGGCCTGACGAAGCGGTACGCATCCGTCATCGCTGTCAACGCGATCGACCTCGATGCGCGCCCGGGCGAGTTCCTCACCCTCCTGGGGCCCAGCGGTTCGGGCAAGACAACGACGCTGAACATGATCGCCGGCTTCATTGACGTCACCGACGGCGAGCTGCTGATCGACGACAGTCCGGTGACCAACCTCCCACCGTATCGACGCAACATCGGCATGGTGTTCCAGCACTACGCGCTGTTTCCCCACATGAGCGTGACCGACAACGTCGAATATCCGTTGCGGCAGAGATCGATTCCCAAGGTGCAGCGGCGCACCATGGTCGCGGAGGCTCTCGAGACCGTCGGGCTCGGGCACCTTGGCCGGCGCAGGCCCAAAGAGCTTTCCGGGGGCCAGCAGCAGCGGGTCGCCCTCGCGCGGGCGATGGTCTACAACCCGCGCGTACTGCTCATGGATGAACCTCTCGGAGCGCTGGATAAGAAGCTGCGCGACTCGCTGCAGTTGGAGATCAAACGCATCCACGCCGATCTCGGCACGACGTTCGTCTACGTCACGCACGACCAGGACGAGGCCTTGGTCTTATCGGACCGGATCGCGGTGTTCAACGACGGGCGGATCGAGCAGGTCGGTACGCCTGCAGACCTCTACGAGCATCCCAACAGCCTGTTCGTCGCCCAGTTTCTCGGCGAATCCTCGCTCTTCCGCGGGACGCTTGGGGGTGGCCGGGTCGACTTCAACGGACGCTGCCTCGAGGCCACTCGTGGTGAACTGCCCGACGCGCGAGACGTCGCCGTCGTGGTTCGTCCAGAGCGCGTCAGCCTCCACCCGGACGGCCCGCCGCCTTCGTCGGTCAACGCCGTGCCTGGCCGGGTTGTGCAACACATTTACTTCGGCAATTCGCGCAAGGTCGAGGTACGCCTGGACGACGGCGCTTCCGTACTCGTCCGCGAAAGTGCAAGCGCGGCGCTTACTCCCGTGCACGCCGACGACCAAGTCTGGCTGACCTTCCGCCCCGAGGACGCCGCCGTCCTCCCCCTCGACGAGCCACGCAACGCCGCGCCGGAGCCCTCGACGCCCGCCCAATCTCGCTAAGGAGCACCGCAACATGCCACCGCTCGGACAACCCGCCACCTCCGCACCCGTAAACGGTGGCGTGTCGTTCTGGTACCGCGCGATCGGATTGCCGGATCCGCGACCGCCGCTGCCCGGCGACCTTGACGCCGACGTGTGCATCGTCGGAGCCGGATTCACCGGGCTGTGGACCGCCTACTACCTCAAGAAGGCGCAACCTGACCTCCGAATTGTGTTGCTGGAACGTGAGTTTGCCGGCTTCGGCGCCTCGGGCCGCAACGGCGGTTGGCTGTCGGCCGAATTGGCGGGGTCGCGCGACGCCTACGCCGCCACGCACGGCCGTGCCGGCGTCGTCGATCTGATGCGCGCCATGCGTTCCGCGGTGGACGAAGTCATCGGAGTCGCGACGTCCGAGCGAATCCACGCCGACATCGTCAAGGACGGACTTCTGCACGTTGCGCGTAATTCTGCCCAGCTGGGTCGGCTTCGCGCCGGTCTGCGCTTCGAACGCGGATGGGGCGCCGGCCCAGACGACTTCGTCGAGCTGAGCCGCGACGAGATGGACGACCGCATACGCATCGCCGGAACGCTGGGCGGCCTCTACAGCCCGCACTGCGCGCGCGTACAACCCGCCAAGCTGGTCCAGGGCCTGACCCACGTAGTCTCCGGCATGGGCATCACGATCTACGAGCAGACGACCGTCACACAGATCGAACGAGGCCGGGCCATGACCGACCGCGGCACGGTGCGGGCCCAAACGGTGCTGCGTTGCTTGGAGGGGTTCACGCCAAGTATCGCCGGGCAGCGGCGCAGCTGGCTGCCGATGAACTCGTCGATGATCGTCACTGAGCCGCTACCGGAGGACATCCGCGCACAGATCGGCTGGCGCGGTGCCGAATTGCTCGGCGACTACGCGCATGGCTACATGTACGCCCAGCGCACGGCGGATAATCGAATCGCCCTCGGCGGCCGCGGCATTCCCTACCGCTACGGATCCCGGGTCGACGACCGCGGCGCGACGCAGCAATGGACCATCGACGCGCTGACCGCGCTGATGCACGACATGTTCCCACCGACGGCGCACGTGCCGATCGATCACGCATGGTGTGGGGTTCTCGGTGTGCCGCGGGACTGGACGGCCACCGTCGACTTCGACCGGACCACCGGACTGGGCACGGCGGGCGGCTATGTTGGCAGTGGTTTGACCACCACCAACCTCGCGGGCCGCACAATGGCCGACCTGGTGCTGCAACGCGATACCGACCTCACACGACTACCGTGGGTCGGTCGGCATGTGCGCCAATGGGAGCCAGAACCGCTGCGGTGGCTCGGTGTTCAGAGCATGTATGCCCTGTACCGAACGGCCGACCGGCGCGAGAGGAACAGGGCGCTGCCGCACACCAGCCGCCTCGCCCGCATTGCCAATCGGATCACCGGCCGATGAACTGAGGTGCGCGCGGCGATCCGACACAGCGTGATCCTCATGCGGTGACAGCACGCGTCGATGATTCCTTCCGTCATCGAATCCATGAGGAGTGCCGATCGTCCCGCAGGCCGCGCACTCGGCAGTGCGACGACTCGTCGACTAGATCCATCCTCTGGTCGATTTGCGCACTTACGCATTCTCCGCCGAGTCCATGCAATTCCTTAACAAACACAACGAAAGATGTCGTAGGAGACGGGCTTTGACGATGATATTCGTGTTCACGGCTTGGCTGGATGCGATATCGTTGCGGGAATGTCTGTTGCGTCGAGGCGAGGGTGGCCAGGGGTTGGATCGGCGGCGCCCCGATGGTTGCCGGCGGCGGACTGGATCAAGTCCTCAACCAGTTTGGGGCGGGCGATCGAGTGAAGTGTGTGGTGATCGGAGCGGGGGCTTGGGGGCTGCCCTGCGCAGCAGAACTCGTCCGCCGTGGTCACGCCGTGACGCTCATCGATCGCCATGGCGTCCTCAACCCCTTGTCGTCATCGTTGGGACCGAGCAGGTTGTGGCGGCTGGCTGATCCCGATCCCGCCCGGGTCCGGCTGGCGATCCGCGGTGTCGAAGCCATGCAGCGGCTCGCCTCGAGGGCGGGCGACGCGGTCTTCCTGACGCGCGGGCTGCTGTGGCGCGATGACGAGTCCATGTCCGCCGTGTTGTCCACCCTGTCGGCCATGGGGATCGAGCACACGACCGTCGAGGCCATGGACGTCGGACGCTTTATGCCTGGGCTGCGTGTCGACGGCCGCGATGCGGTTTGGCAGCCAATGGCGGGGATCGTGCTTGCCGAGGCATCCCTTCGGCTACAGCTGCGAATGTTCGAGAGTGGGTCGGGCTCAACGGTTATCAGGCGCAATGTCGTCGCGGTCGACCGGACTGGCAACGGAGTCCGCGTCACCTTCGACGACGGCGGTGACGCGGTCGACGCCGGCGTCGCTGTCATCGCGGCGGGGCCGGGAGCGACCCGCCTGCTTGCCGGTCTCGGTGTCGATGTCGGCCTGCATCCGTATCTCGAACAGGTCGTTCATATCGGAGACCTGGCGCACCGCGGTGCGACGGACGATTTCCCGTGTCTGTTCGACGGGCCCTCCAACGAGCGGCCAGGTATCTATGCGATGCCGTCGCCGGGGATTGGATACAAGGTCGGTCTCGACACGCCACTGCGTGATTACCAAGACTCCGACGCGGACCGCACGCCCGACCCTGTACGCACCGCCGCCATCCGGGACCGCGTACGGAATGACATTGGTTCGGTGGTGCCAACGGTTCTCGATGCTCAAGTTTGCTCGTGGACGGATTCGCCCGACGGTGCGTTCGTCATCGACCGCCTCGACGGCGGGATCGTCATTGCTTGCGGTGACTCGGGCGAGGGCTTCAAATTCTCCGCATTGATGGGTGAGGTCCTCGCAGATTTGGCCGAGGGGATCAACCCGGGCGACGACGTCGCGGCACTATCGTTGGCGCGCTTCGCCGAAGGCCTTCCCGAAAGAGCGGGACCGCATGCGCTCGGGCGGCATTGATAGCCGTTTGTGTACGAGTGTCCTTGTGTTGCATCGGCGTCTGGACCTCGCTGCATCTTCACAACCTGGTGACGTTGGATCTCTCACGGGCAGCATCGGATGCAACGTATTGTCTTGCTGTTGCGCCTGGGCAAGTCTGGACTGGAGGACGATGGGCAGACCGAGCTTGGCCGAATCGCGGCGTGCACAAATCCTCGACGCATACGAAGAGTGCGTCCTCCAGTTCGGCATGGAGGCACGCTCGCTTGAAGCGATTGCCGACCAAGCCGGCATCAAGCGCAGCGTCGTCCGCCACTACATGGGCAATCGCGCCGAACTGCGCCGAGCCTTTGTCGAGCGCATCATTTCGCGCGCTACGCGCGCCTACCGGTGGCGGATCTGCGGGAACTCGTCGACGAAGTCCAGCGCGGTTCGGATGAGCCCGCCGCGGCCGAACGCCCGACCGGCCGAGACGGGGAATACGGGTTCGTCTTCACCATGCTCGGCAGAGTCACCGCGGTCGTCGGCACGTGCGAGGTGAGCATCTACACCGACGTAGACGGCGTCGACCTGGTCGACCTCACCGATGCTGCAGCGCAGATCGGGCGCTCGGTGGGATGCTCGGCGTACCGCAACGATTTCGTCGCTGCGGAGTTGCCTGAATTGCGAAGCCGATTGCGTGGGTGGCTCACGCCGGGCTTTCCGCCGTACATCCCGCCTGGGTTGGACCGTGACAGATAGTCGGCTAAACACGCACGGCGCGCCTACGTTTTGCATGGCGCTGGGGGGGGCGAAGTTCTTCAAGCCTGCTAATGGTCAGGGACTACCGGTGCCGCTCATCGGCGTCGCACCTGGCTTACCGGGTCGCCGGTAGGGTTGATGTCCAGTTCAGCTGTGGCACCCGCCGGACAGGCCGGGCGCCAGGAAAGAGTGATACGCCCGTGACCAAGCAGGACCAGCCCAAAGGAGGCGGCCTGTTGCCGCGCCCCGTCTCGCGTCCACCGGTCGATCCGTCAACGCACCGCGCCTTCGGCCGGCCCGACGGTGTCAGCGGATCCTTCATGGGTCCCGACCACCAGCGCGATCAAGGTGAATACACGCCGACGAACCAGGCGCCCGAGCCGGTGCTGGCCGAAGCGTTCGGCCCGGCGCTGGCAGCCGACCCCGAAGGTGAAGCCACCGAGCAGCCCGGCTATCCGCTGGGTGATCCGGCCCCCGCGGAGATCCCCGCCACGCCCGCCGCGGCGGCACCGCCCGTTGCGAAGAGCAAGCTGGGCGTGCTCGACGTCCTGTTCGGCGGCAAGCTGACTCGGGTCGCGTTGATCGTCCTTGCCGTCATCGCGATAGCGATAGGTTTCGTCGGCGGTTGGGTGGGCCGCAAGACCGCGGAGGTCATCGAGGCGTTCACCATTTCCAAGATGACCCTGAACACCACAGACGCCAGCCAGCTCCCCGAGGGCTACATGGCCAAAGTCGCTGCAGCGGTGGCAGATTCGGTGGTGACGGTGCAAGCGGTCAGTGATTCCGAAGGCTCACAAGGCTCAGGGGTGGTCGTTGACGGCCGCGGATACATCGTCACCAACAACCATGTGATCTCCGAGGCTGCAACCAGCCCCGACAGGTTCAAGATGAGCGTGATCTTCAACGACGGCAAAGAGGCGAAGGCCAACCTCGTCGGACGCGATCCCGCGACCGACCTGGCGGTGCTGAAGGTCGATAACGTCGACAAGCTGACGGTTGCGCGCCTTGGCGACTCCGAC
>WNFK01191771.1_pt1 | contig 11773 bp, 10 predicted proteins | sample 5400281 | NCBI WGS metagenome assembly WNFK01 (sample SAMN13153350, study PRJNA577476) | soil metagenome | isolation source: 20 cm soil on Douglas fir-dominated hillslope | place: USA:California | collected 2013-09-17
GCATTGCCGGAGGATCGTCCGGGCTTTGGCGACAACGCCCGCATCCTGCGCTACATCGCCAAATACACCATCAACGCCGCGCGCACCTTCGGGATATCAGACCATGTCGGTTCGCTGGAAGATGGCAAGCTCGCCGATATTGTGGTCTGGCGCCCGGCCTTTTTCGGCATCAAACCTGAACTCGTGATCAAGGGCGGCTTCATCGCATGGGGTGCGATGGGTGACAGCGCAGCCTCGCTAATGACCTGCGAGCCGATCCTGATGCGTCCGCAATGGGGCGCATTCGGCAGGGCGCCGGCGGCGTTGTCGGCGTGCTTCGTGCATCCGCTGGCGATCGCGCGCGATCTGCCGGGCGAACTTGGCCTTTCCAAGAAAATGCTTCCAGTCGGCGGTACGCGACGGCTGTCGAAGCGCGACATGTTGTGGAACGATGCATGCCCAAAGATTTCCGTCGATCCGGAGACCTTCGATGTCTTCGTTGACGGCGTGCTTGCCACCTGCGAGCCGGCAGGCGAAGTGCCGCTCGCACGCCGCTATATGCTGAGGTGACAGATGCTGCATGCCACTAACAAGGAGAATACGACGCCCCAGGTTGTATCGCCGGCGGCCCGGGTCGGAATTGGCGGACCGGTCGGATCCGGCAAGACGGCGTTGATCGAGGCGCTGATCCCGGTATTGCAGCGCCGCGGCGTCGATCTTGCGGTGGTCACCAACGATCTCGTCACCAAGGAAGATGCCGAACGCCTGCGCCGCTCAGGCCTGATCGATCCCTCGCGCGTGTCCGCGGTCGAGGCAGGGGCCTGTCCGCACACCGTGATCCGCGAGGATCCGACGTTGAACATCGCGGCCGGCGATGACCTTGAGGCCAGATTCCCCGGCGTCGAGCTGATCCTGTTCGAATCGGGTGGTGATAATCTCGCCTCGACCTTCTCGAAACGCGGACCGGGGCTGTTGCGGTGCGACCTGCTGGTCGTCAACAAGATCGATCTGGCGCCCTATGTTGGAGTGGAACTTGCGCCGATGCTGGCCGAGGCGGAACGAGTGCGCGCCGGGCGGCCGGTGATCGCTACCAACGCACGATCCGGCGTTGGAGTGGAGGCGGTTGCCGATGCAATTCGTGCCGCAGTCCTTTTCAAGGTTTGAGGCTGGCCGCAAGGCGGAAGTTCTGTTGGTCGCCGAACTCGCCGGCGGACGAACCGTGCTCCGCCGCCAGCATGTCGGGTATCCGTTTCACGTCACGCGCGCATTTCAACTCGACCGGATGCGGCCGGATCTCGCGACGTTGTATCTTCAGTCGGCATCCGGGGGACTCTATGCCGCGGACCGGCTGGCCCTTGATCTTGTCGTCGGCCCTGGCGCCGCGCTCAATCTTACCACGCAGGCATCGACGGTCGTGCATGACGCGCGAGGGCAGGGTTCGTCCATGTGCCAGTCGGTGACGGTGAAGGACAACGCGTTTTGCGCCATTATTTCTGATCCCTACGTGCTTTTTCCCGGCGCCGATCTCTACATCGAAACGACAGCAACCGTCGCTGCCGGCGCAACCTTGATCATGGCCGAGGGCTTTGCAGCCCACGATCCGCATGAGCGTGGCGGAACATTCACGCGATTTTCGACCCATACCCGCATCGTGGCACCGGATGGGAGGCTGTTGGTTTCTGACCGTGGCAGTGTCCGCGGCGAAGAACTCTCCGCAAGCTGCGGCGCGCTTGGCGGAATGGCCGCAGCCGGTTCGGTTCTCATGATCGCAGCACCCGATCGATTGGCCGATATTGCGGAGATCGAGGCGGCGGCAGACGCTTGCGGATGTCTCGCTGGGGTAACCGCGGCCCCGAACCAGGCGGGGCTCGCCATGCGATTGCTGGCGCCGGATAGCGGCTCGCTGATCCGTGGCATTGAAGCGGTATTCCACATCGCCGTACGCGCTGCGCTTGGCGTCGGTCTGGCGCCGCGGCGCAAATGAAACAAACGATGAACATTCTACTTTGCATGGGGTTGTTTTCGCGATTTTGTGTCCGGGCCCCGCGGTGCACCGCCCCATAGCGCGTCGAAGACGCGCGTGATCTAACGGCGCGCGAGGCGGAAATACAGTTCAGACAGCCGGCTCGGCAAGTCCTCGACCCGCGGCACCAGCATCGTGTTGCCGCGTCCAAAAATGCGTGTCGCTGAATTCATGGCCCCCGATCCCAATACCACGCCAAATCCGTCGATACCGCGCGCCCGCAATCCGACCGCGGCGCGGCGCGCATCTTCGACAAGATCGAGCGGATCGGCAACGTCGATGTCGGATGGCTCGCCGTCGGTCAGGACGATGACGAGCTTGCGGAAGCTGCGGGCATGGCTGATCAGTTCGCCGGCGTGGCGAAGCGCGGTGCCGAGCCGTGTCGACAGGCCGGACGACAATGCCGCCAGCCTGCCGACGCACGCGCGGTCATAGGGCTCATGGAAGGCCTTGACGGTCGTCATCTCGACATCGTCGCGCCCGTTCGAGGCGAATGCGAGCATGCTGAACGGATCGCCGAGCGCGCTCATGGCTTCGGCGAGAACCGCGACCGCCAGGCGCTCGACCTCAAGAATAGACACGCCGGACGCCGCCAGGCGATCGCGCGTCGATTCGGAGATGTCGAGCAATAGCAGCACCGCAAGATCGCGGTGTTTTGAGGTCGTGGCGCGAAATATCCGCGGGTCCGGCTCCTGATGCATGCGCAACGCGATCCCTGCGTCGAGCATGGCATCGACGTCGAGGTCGTGACCGTCGAGCTGTCGCTTCAACCGGATGGTGCGGCCGACGCGCACGCCGCCGACCAGCCGTCGAATTCGATTGCGGAGGACGTCGGCGCGATCGAGGGCTTCTTCAATGAGGCGTGGATCGCCGGGCCGCGCGGGGACCTCACGTACGGTGGTCCACTCCGGGCGTTCAACGCCGTGCGCGCGGTCCCATTCGGGATATTTCGCAACCACAATGCCGCGCTGGTCAGGCGCGACAGGCCGCGCGCGGCCGACCTTGGTTTTGTCCTCGAGTACATCCGGATGCAGGGAACCCTGAGCCGGATCGTCGCGCCGCTCAACACGTACCGCATCGACGGCAAGATCGAGGGGGTCGCCGGAGGAGAGCGCGTCGTCGCCGAAGTCCCACAGGCCCAGACCGTCGTCGCGATAGACCGGCTCGACCACGTAGGTCTTGGCGTTGAACTGAACGCGCATCTGGCCGAGATCGTTGCCCAGCAGCATGCCGATCTCACGGCTGATCGCCGGGTCTTCCAGGCGTGCAAGTCGGGCCTCAAACATCCCGCGCCCTTTCGCGACAAAACTGTCGGCGTCGTCGTAGGAGGGATCGAACAAAGCTCTAGCCAGGCGTGCGAGCAGGGTCGGGGCCGTGGCGACGCCGGCCGGCACGGCGACATGGTAGGGCGACCAAAGCTTGCGCAATCCCGGCAGCTGGCGCATCGCCAGCATCTCAATGCGGGCATCCTCGATCAGGGTGACGAGCGCAATCTGAAGCGGTTTCAAGGTCCCAACGGGGAATCGGGGCCCGCCGAAGACGAGATGCGCCTGGGCATGCGCTGCGGCTGCTCTATACAAAGCGTAGGCGGCGGCGTCCTGCACGCCGCGATAGATCTCCGGCATGCGGATCAGCGGCCCTGCTATACCGGCACGGCGTTGTGGCGCTTGGCCGGTGTCGCCCGGAAAACTGCGCAAGAGCGGCGGCAGTCCCCACAACGAGGTGATGAACGCCTTGGTCTGGCGTTCGGTCTCGGCAAATCCGACGCCGGCCGCTGCCCGCTCGACCAGTCGACGTGCAAGCTCATCCTGCAGCGTGAAGAATGCCAGCCGTCTGCGCTTGTCGCCGGCCGCCAGTTTCAAACCGGCCGCGACGAAGTTCTCGAAGGAAGAAATGTTGCTCACCGAGAGGATTTCGCCCATTCGCGATGCCGCCGACTCCACCGATTCCGGCGCCCGCAACGCAAGGTCGTCCATCGTGCGCCACCAGCGCGCCAGGCCGGGACCGGCGCCCAGCATTCGGCGTGCGACCGCGACAGACTTGATCGTGGAGGCGGCTGCCTTGGCGCCGGCGTGGCGACAAACATTCGCGGCGGTGTGCGCGGCCACGATCAGCGCTGCGATACCTTCTTCGGTCGGCTGGTTTCTGCTGATCTCCCAGAACGCGACCAGGCAGGACGGGCCGGCGTTGACGTCGGCCAATGCCAGCACGCCAGTTGCCCAGCCCTCGAGTTCGTCGGTGTCAAAACGAGCGGCAAGGTTGTCCCACGCGGAACGGAACAGCGGCCTCAGCGTCTCGCGCTGACGCATCAGCAAATGAACGCGGCGGACGGCTCCGTCGGGTTGAGCCGGAACTATTCGCAGCGACACTGACCGGACGGCAGCACTCACGGTATGCAGGCCTCAATGGCAGCGCTGAGCGCTTCTCGGATATCGTGATTGTCGGTGATCGGCAGAACGATGCTCGATCGGACGGCGGCTTGAAGCGGCAGGCCGGCGCGCACCAGTCGTCCGGCATGGATCAGCATGCGGGTCGACGCGCCTTCGTCGAGACCATGGCCTTGAAGGTTGCGGGACCGCTCCGCGATGGCGACGAGGGTCCCGGCAAGCTCGACATTGGTTCCGGCCTCGCGCGCCACGATGGCCGCTTCGACCGCCGGCGGCGGATAGCCGAAATCGATCGCGAGAAAGCGCTGCTTGGTCGATTCCTTCAGATCCTTCACCGCGCTCTGATAGCCGGGGTTATAGGAGATCGTAAGCTGAAAATCAGCGTGGGCCGGCACGATCTCGTTGTGCTTTTCCAGCGGCAAGATCCGCCGCGCATCCGTCAGCGGATGGATGACGACCGTAGTATCTTGCCGGGCTTCGACGATTTCATCGAGATAGCAGATCGCGCCGTGCCTGACCGCCATGGTCAGCGGGCCATCGTGCCAGACGGTTCCGTCTGGCTCCAGCAGGTAGCGGCCGGCGAGGTCGGAGGCGGTCATGTCTTCATGCGCGGCGACAGTCACGAGCGGCTTGGCCAGACGCCATGCCATGTGCTCGACAAATCGGGTTTTGCCGCACCCGGTCGGTCCCTTCAACATGACGGGCAGGCGCTCGGCGAAGGCGGCGTCGAACACCGCGATCTCGTCGCCTACCGGCTGATAAAAGGGTTCTGAGGTGATTCGATAGGCATCGAGGTTCATGCGCATCTCCACGGATTGTGCGTGGGAAGGCCGCCCGCCCGCGCGAAGACCTCCTCCCCACCAAAGTGGGCTCGGCAAGCATCGCCTTGTGGGCGCGCCACAGCCTCGGAGCGCGCGAAGCAGGCGTTCGTCAAAACGCCTCGAACATCATTAGACCGCCAATCGCGATTTTGCACAAGTGATCTTGGGTCGGGATAGAACGGTGCTGGCCTGCGCTACCGGAAGGACTGCGTCCCGCGACCGTTTTGAGCGGTCAAGACGTGAGCTCACGAATTGCGTCGGCTGGTGCTGGTGGCAATGGCAGCGGCGGCGGTGCGGTTCTCGACGCCGAGCTTGGCGTAGATCTGCTCGAGATGCTTATCCACGGTTCTTGGGCTGAGGCCGAGGATCTGTGCGATGTCGCGATTGGTTTTCCCCTTCGACAACCACGACAGCACTTCGCCTTCACGGGTGGTCAGTCCGAGTTCGCTGCTGAATTCTGCGGGCAAATTCGTGCTGGTATCCTTTGCCAGGCGCAACAGGAACTCGTTCGGGCCAAGTTTACCCATGTATTGCAGCCGCAACTGCTCGTCGTTTGGAAGGGACGCCATGGCTGTGGTTTTCGACCCGGCTTTGCCTGTTTGAGCCTGTTCGAGCCACTGCAGCATGGGATCCGGCAGCACCAGTTCATCGTCAGTCCCGGCGGCGAGATTATCCGACAATAATTTCTGCGCCTGCGGCGTCGCCCACATGATCTTGCCTTGCCGGTTAACCGCCAGAAGGTACCGCCCGGACACGTCGAGCGCCGCACGGGCGCTCTGGGTCAGTCTGGCGTTGGCCAGGTGAACCCGAATCCGCGCCAGCATTTCCTCGATGACAATGGGCTTCGTCACATAATCGACGCCGCCTGCTTCCAGGCCGCGCACAATATGTTCGGTCTCCGCCAGGCCGGTCATGAAGATGACGGGCACATTACTCAGGCCCGCTTCGCGCTTGAGACGCCGGCAGGTTTCAAAGCCATCCATGCCGGGCATGACAGCGTCGAGCAGAACGATGTCCGGCGTGATCTGGTCGACGATCCGCATTGCGGCGGCGCCATCCATGGCGACCATCACCGTCATTCCCGCGCCATCAAGCGCGTCGGTCAGCAGGCGCAGCGTTTCCGGCGAATCATCGACGATGAGCGCGACGTCACGCTTCTTGGGTTCAGTGATCATAGCTGTGCAAGGTCTTCAGGGTTGCCATGTACTGATCGAGGTCGAAGCGGTCGATCAGCATCCGCATTTGCGAGACGAAGTCGGTATGCTCGGGGTAATCGGTTCCTATTTCATCGAGCTTGACCTGGATGGCGCGGATGTAACCCATTTGTCCAAGACCGATGAGCTCTTCTACATGCTTCACAGGTGGTCGCGAACCGCTGCCCGGCGTCCAGTGCGGGACGGCAATTTGATCGGTTTCATATTGCCATTCGATCTTGAGGAGCTGGCGGATCAATTCCAGCAGCCGCGGAATATCGATGGGTTTCATCAGATAGCCATCGTGAAACGGCTGCGCCAGCGGCGTGCCATGTGCCTCCAGCGCGCTCGCCGACACCATCAGGATGCGGGCCTGACGATGGCCGGTCGAACGCAACGTCTCCGCGACGGTCCAGCCGTCCATGCCCGACATCGAGATGTCGAGCAGAAACAGATCTGGCCGGCAGTGTTGGGCGAGAGCGAGACAGCCGGGTCCGTCCGGCGCGCTCAGCAGGATAAAACCCAGCGGCGTCAGCACTTCACGCAGCAGATCGCGGTGGACGGGATCGTCGTCGGTGATCAGGATCGTCTTGCGCGGACCGCGGTAGCCGAAGAACGGAGCGTCCATTGGCGCAATGCGCGTCGGATGGGTGACCTCCGACAACAGGATTTTCACCCGAAAGGTGCTACCAGTCCCAACCGCGCTGGACACCTGGATGTCGCCGCCCATCACGCCCGCAAGCAGCCGGCTTATGGTAAGGCCAAGACCGGTTCCGGTTTGCGGCTGTGATACGCCCAATGCGCCGCGCTCGAACGGTGCAAAGATCCGCTCAAGGTCGGTTGCCTGAATTCCCGGACCGGTATCGATGACTTCGAATTCGGCGACGGGACTGCGGTAATGAACCACGAATTGCACGCTGCCGCGTTGCGTGAATTTGATCGCGTTCGACAGCAGATTGATCAGGATCTGGCGCAGGCGCTTTTCGTCGGCGAACACCACGAAGGGCAGCACGTTCGGCCGCCTGAAGACGAAATCGATGCCCTTGGCGGCGGCCTGAAGACGGAACATGCCAACGAGCTGATCGAGAAACTCGCTCAAGCGAACCTCGTCCCGCGACAGATACAGCCGGCCCGCCTCGATTTTCGAGATGTCGAGAATGCCGTCGATCAGCCCGGAAAGATGATCGGCGCTGCGACGAACCACGCGCACCTGATCGCGCGGCTTGGGGAGCAAGCTCGAATCCTGCTCCAGCAACTGAGCGTAGCCGCTGATGGCATTCAGCGGCGACCGCAGTTCATGGCTCAGCCCGACGACATATCGGCTCTTGGCGAGATTGGCGGATTCGGCGACTTCCTTGGTCGATTTCCTGGATCAGCAGCGTGGTCTGCCGCCTGGTTTCCGCTTCCGCCGCGCGCCGGCTCTGCTGCGCGAGCACGAACAGCCAGGCGACGACGCCGATGATAATCGTAAGCGCGAAGAATACCTTCCAGAGCACGTCGGATAGCTGCAGGTTGTCGACGTGAACTGTCGCCGATGTCTGCAGGTAGATCAGGCCGAGCGTCAGCCCGACCAGTCCGGCGGAAACCGCGAACACACCGAGATAGTGTCCGAGTTGCGAATTGATCCGTGTGTAAATAGGCTCTGGCAAGAGCTTGCCGAGGGTTTCGGCGACCTGCGCCTGGATCCGCGCGTGCGGCTTGCAGAGATCGTGGCATCGTGCATCGAGCGAACAGCACAGCGAGCAAATCGGGCCGGCATAGGCGGGACACGACGCCATGTCCTCGGGCTCGAACGAATGTTCGCAAATACAGCACGGGATCGCTTTGAGATTCTGCCAGCTGCGTTTCGGTTTGCGCGCAATGTAGTATTTACCGTCGGTCGCATATGCGATCAGCGGCGCCGTGACGAAAGCAACGAGCAGCGCCACGAACGCCGACAGTGCCTTCGTGGTCGGTCCGAACAGGCCATAGAACGCGCTGATGGAGACGATGGTGGCGATGGTCATGGCGCCGACGCCGACCGGATTGATGTCGTAGAGATGCGCGCGCTTGAATTCCATGTGCGGCGGGCGCAAGCCGAGTGGCTTGTTGACGACGAGATCGGAGACCAGCGCGCCGACCCAGGCGATGGCGACGTTGGAGTAAAGCGCCAGCGTCTGCTCGAGCGCCTTGTAGACGCCGATCTCCATCAGCAGCAGTGCGACGACCACGTTGAAAACCAGCCAGACCACGCGGCCGGGATGGCTGTGGGTGAGGCGGGAAAAGAAGTTCGACCATGCGATCGAGCCGGCATAGGCGTTGGTGACGTTGATCTTCAATTGCGAGAGGATCACGAAGGTGCCGGTCAACGCCAGTGCGAGATCGGGTTGCGACAGCACGTAGCGAAATGCTTCGAGATACATATGCGCGGGTTCGGCGGCATGCTCGAGTGACACGCCATGGCTTAGTGCGAAGTAAGCGAGGAACGATCCGGCCAGCAGCTTGAGCGCGCCGAGAATGATCCAGCCCGGCCCCGCGCTGAGCAGCGCAATCCACCAGGATGTCTTTGAGGTTCGCCGGTCGCGCGGAAGAAAGCGCAGGAAGTCGACTTGCTCGCCGATCTGCGCCACCAGCGAGAACACCACCGAGGCGGCGGTTCCGAACAGCAGCAGGTCGAGATGGCCTCTGGGGTCGCCATGCTCGCCGGCAAATTTTGTCCACTCCGAGAAGGAGTGCGGATTGGCATAGGCGATCGCGGCAAAGGGGAGAATGTGAAGAATGATCCACAGCGGCTGCGTCCACAACTGGAAGCGACTGATCAGCGTGATGCCATGCGTCACCAGCGGAATGATGACGACGGCGCTGATGAGATAACCGAGGGGGCGCGGGATTCCGAAGCACATCTCCAGCGCGGTTGCGAGAATGACCGCTTCGATCGCGAAGAAGATGAACGTGAAGGATGCATAGATCAGCGAGGTGATGGTTGAGCCGATGTAGCCGAAGCCGGCCCCGCGGGTTAACAGATCGATGTCGATGCCGCATTTGGCGGCGTGGTAGGCGATCGGCAGACCGCAGCAGAAGATAATAACGCTAACGACAAGAATGGCCGCGGTGGCGTTGGTGACGCCATAATTAAGCGTAATCGTGCCGCCGATCGCCTCCAGGGCCAGGAACGAGATGGCGCCCAGCGCGGTGTTGGCGACCCGGGCGGCGGACCAGCGCCGCGCGCTTTTGGCCGTGAAGCGCAGCGCGTAGTCTTCCAGCGTCTGGTTGGCAACCCATTGATTATATTGGCGCCTGACGCGGTCTATCCGCTGCCGCCCTGCCACTTCGGTACTCCTGACCCCAAAGCTTTACGCTTGCAAAGCCCGTGCAAATCTACGTCGCTATTTTGCGGTGCAATATACGCGATCTTGCGTATCTGTGCACTGCACAATTTCAGCAATCCTCGCCTGGCCAATAGCGCGTCCTTGCACACAAATGGGGTAACCATGTCAGATGAGATCAAACGGGGCCTGCAGTCTCCGCTTCGGCGCAAACTGCTCATGGGAATGGCAGCATTACCGGCCATATCGATGCTGCCCCGGCCATCATTCGCGGACGTTCCCGCAACTTCCGTCGTCAACACCACGGGTCTTGCGGTTACCGACACCGAAGTGACGGTCGGAATCCTGCATTCCGTCACCGGCACCATGTCGATCAGCGAAACCGGGTCGGTGGAGGCTGAAAAACTGGCGATCGAGCAGATCAATGCGGCCGGCGGCGTGCTCGGCCGCAAGATCAAGTTCATCCAGGAAGACGGCGCCAGCGACTGGCCGACCTTCGCCGAGAAGGCGAAGAAGCTCTTGGTCAACGACAAATGCGCCGCTGTCATGGGCTGCTGGACGTCGGCCTCGCGCAAGGCGGTGCTGCCGGTGTTCGAGCAGTACAACGGGATGCTGTACTACCCGACCTTCTACGAGGGCCTCGAGCAGTCCAAGAACGTCATCTATACCGGTCAGGAAGCGACCCAGCAGATCATCGCCGGCCTCGACTGGGTCAACAAGACCAAGAGACGTCGAACAAGATCGCGCGCAAGCACATCGAAGGGCACTTGGCTGGTTGCAAGGTTGTCGGCGAGGAATACTTCCCGCTTGGCCACACCCAATTCAACTCGGTCATCAACAAGATCAAGCTGACCAAGCCCGACGTGATCTATGCCATCATCGTCGGCGGATCGAACGTCGCGTTCTACAAGCAGCTCAAGGCAGCCGGCATCGACCTGTCGAAGCAGACGCTGCTGACCATCTCGGTGACCGAAGACGAGATCGACGGCATCGGTGGTGAAAACATCGCGGGCGCCTTCGCCTGCATGAAGTACTTCCAGTCCCTCGACAACGCCAACAACAAGACTTTCGTGCCGGCGTTCAAGAAGATGTGGGGCGAGAAGACCGTGATCGGCGACGTGACGCAGGCTGCCTATCTCGGCCCGTGGCTGTGGAAGTTAACGGCGGAGAAGGCCGGAAGCTTCGACATCGACAAGATAGCGGCCGCCTCGCCAGGTGTCGAGTTCAAGGGTGCGCCGGAAGGCTACGTCCGCATCCACGAAAATCATCACCTGTGGTCGAAGACGCGCGTCGGCAAGGCCAAGCTCGATGGCCAATACGAGCTGGTCTACGAAACCGCCGACCTCGTCGAGCCGGATCCCTTTCCCAAGGGTTATCAGTGAGACTGCCTTAGCGCGCTCGCTCTCAAGCACACTTTCCGGCGTGGACACTCAGTCCACGCCTGTGACAACCGCGCCTTGCGAATCCGTTCGCGGCGCGCCCGACGACGGAGATTGGTTCGATGTTCGGCGACTATTCCATTGGCGATCTCGGCGCAATCTTCGCGATGCAGGGTTTCGCTGGCCTGATCCTGTTTTCCGTCTACGTATTGATGGCGCTCGGCCTTGCCATCATCTTCGGCCAGATGGGCGTCATCAACATGGCGCAATCTCCCGAGCCTGTTCAGCGGATACTTCTTTCTGGCGATGATATTGGCGTTCATCGCCTCCGGTTCGCTCGGGATGCTGGTCGAATGGGCGCTGATCCGCCATCTCTATAAGCGTCCGCTGGACACGCTGCTCGCGACCTGGGGACTGAGCCTGATCCTGCAGCAGGCCTATCGCTCGATCTTCGGCGCGCGTGAAGTCGGCGTCGAACTGCCGCAATGGATGCTCGGGTCGAAGCAGGTCACCGACACCATCGAAGTGCCGATCAACGGCATCTTCGTGATGTGTCTCACCGTGCTGATCACGCTTGCGGTGGCGTACATCATGTACAAATCGCGCTGGGGCAGGCAGGTCCGCGCGGTGATGCAGAACCGCATCATGGCCGGCGCCGTCGGCATCAATACCGAAAAGGTCGATCG
>WNFK01171022.1_pt1 | contig 11771 bp, 12 predicted proteins | sample 5400281 | NCBI WGS metagenome assembly WNFK01 (sample SAMN13153350, study PRJNA577476) | soil metagenome | isolation source: 20 cm soil on Douglas fir-dominated hillslope | place: USA:California | collected 2013-09-17
AATAGATTTAATCTTGCAGATTTTAGTGCAATGAAATTAATTGTAAAATATTATGTTAAAGGAAACGAGTCACCACTAACTACTGTAACAATGGATAACATTCAAATTACTGGATTTAGTGAAAGACAACAAACAGGTGGCCGAGCAGAACGTACTTTAGGATATACAGGTAGTCAGATTACAATTGTAGGCGCAGCTGGATAATAATTATTAAAGACTCTTAAGAGAAGGGCTACTCTAATCGAAAAGAGTGGCCCTTTTCTATATGTAATTGGGCAGTACTAACTCTTTTTAAAGAGGGAAATTTTTTTATGGAAAATAAGCGTGAAGCAGAAGATCAAGAAGTTCTTATAGAAATAGTTACAAATGAAAGAATAGTAGAACATCCCACCAAAGGCAGAATTAAATTTAGGACCCCCACTCTAGAAATTCAACGTAAGATTGATGCCATAGCCCGTGCTAAGAAAAAGTTACTACGAGAAGCAACAGACCACATTCCTGATCCCGATAGTCCTAATGGCTACCGTGTTGTTCCTGCTTATAAATCTAGGGATGTACTTACGAGAGAATATGCGGCTTTGGGCTGGTGGACGCAAGAAAACGAAGAAGCATTAACTAAAATTAGTAGCCAATATACAGACTTGTTAACTAGATTGGAAATTTTAGGATTTGAATCCGAAGATTCTATTTATCAAGATTTAGCAGAACAAAAGGAGCATTTGCTCAAATTATTTGAAGACCAAATAACTGATGAACTTAAAGAAACTATATTTAGAGTTACCTTATTTGGTGGTGCGGCCGAATATGCTGATCTGCAGTTCTTAAAAGAAAAAGCTTCTAGTACAGAAGTTGATGATCTTTTACAGGAAGTTGAAATTTCTAGATCACAATATGATTGTTATCTTGCTTTAGCAACTACACATGTTGATTTATTAAAATTAGAAGCTGAACGTAATACTTTATTTAGTGATTCTTGGCAAGAACAATTACAGTATTATATACGATTAGCACAAGTTTACTATTGTTCTGAATATGTAGAAACAGGTAAATTATTATACGCAACTATAGAAGAAATGGAAAGAGAAACTGACTTGGATTTTATTCGTTGGATATTTACCGAATTACAAGCCTTCTGGCAAGGGATAAGTACAGAGACTAGAAATAGGTTAGCAAAATATGGTTTTACGGGTCGGCTGAATTCAAACAAGTCATTACCAGAAGAATCGCCCGTTCAGCCGGAGTCCAACAAAGATGGCGACTTAGTGATAAAACAGCCGACTCTTTCCTCAGAAGTTACGGTTATGTCGGGCCAATAACAGATACGCAATTAGATCTATGTGCTTGGGTTAGTATGTATAATTGGGCTAAAACCGAAGTTATGTTGAGTGATCGTCCAACTTCAGAACAAATTAATAAGGACGAATTGTTTGACAATTGGTTAATAAGCTTTGAACGTAAAATTTCTCAAAAATCTTCCCCACCTAAGAGCGAAGTTCCACAGGATTTCAATGGCTAAATTCGATGCAGATTTTTTAAAAAGAGCTAGACCAGGAGATTATGTAAACCCCTTTGAAGGAATAGGGGAAGCAATGGGTTTGATCCAAGCTAATATAAATGCTTTGATAAAAGGTCAGTTTACAATGACCCTTAGAATAGGAGATGCTTTTGCTCCTAGTATGACCCCAGAAGAGGTTAGAGCTGGCAAAATCGTAGGATTTGGAGGAAAAGAATTTACTATAAGTCATCTTGCAGCAGGCTTAGATGAATTAATTGCGTTATTTAAAGACAAAAAATTAATTAATAAAATTGTTAAAGATGCATATGATTCAAAAATTTTACCAGTTTTGATAAGAAGACTTCCAAAATCTTTGGCAAGACAAGGTGCTGGAGAGCACATGCGTGTGCATGGTGATCCAGAAAAATTAGCAGGACAAAATAGACGTGAACGTTTTTTTATTAGAGATGCAGATGAACTAACTGATAAATGGAAACAAGTTTATAATTTACTTACTAGTCCTGGTAAAATTGTTAATACAGGAGTAGTACAAGGATTTAGCTTAGATGAAGTATTAGCAATAAAAATGGACTCTGCTAAAAGCCAATATACTAGTGTATTTATGATGGCTGAATTTGGTACTGGACGAGTTGCTGACCCAGGTCCTAGACGTTATCAATCTAAGGATTCGACTCCTTATAAAATTTCTCCTACTCTTGCGGCATTTGGTGGAGATACTTCTTGGTGGTTTTCAATAGGTAAATCTAGGGCAATAGCTAAACGTGTTTTAGATAAATTTAAGAAAGTTAGTAGAGGTAAATCAAAAAGTATCAAATCAAGATTAATTAGAGAAACTGATACAAGTAATCTTTTTACTTTTGCAATGGGTGCCCCAGGCAAAAGATCTATTAAACCCAGACATGCAATATTTGATGCTCGTGGTATGGTGCAACAATTAAGTCAAGCTTATGAACAAGCATATAAATATATAGCCGAAGAACTTGATGCTTATGTTTCTAAAAAAATACCTAGTTGGCCTAAAGGTGGAGTGAAATATGATGTTGCGCGTTTTCTTCTTCCCGAACTACCTAAAATTGTAAGGTAATATTATGGCAGATCCTAAAGTAGGCGTTTCAAGTGGTGTAGATGCTCAGATTGAGCGATTGAAACAATTAAGACGTGAAATTGACTCTATTAAAGGAGCCATTAGTGGTGACGTTCAGCTAAAAGCAAAAGTAGTTATAGATACTAAAGAAGCTGATAGAGAGTTTGAGAAACTTGGAAAAAAAGCAAAAGAGGTAATACGTATAACTCGTGCTGATGCTGACACTTTTGTTCAACAAAAAGCTAGTGTAGTAAGAGTACTTAATGCGGCACAAGGACAATCAAAGCCAGAGGAAAGAAGTAGTTTATATAGTAGAGCTAATTTTTCACCAGATTTAGCATCTGAAGCCGAATTAATTAGAATTCAAAGACAGAGAAGTACTTTATTAAAAAGAATTAGTGATACCGCTCAGGGCGGAAATATTGATGATGTAAGAGATATTGTAAATAAATATAATGCTATTGCTGATCCTAAACACAAACTTAGTACTACTGCAAATATAGCGGAATTAGATTTTCAATCTTATAATCAATGGGGGTCTTTATCTAGGCAAATTGGTTCGCGTGAAAATAGACTTGTTTATCGTTCTGCTCGTAATCAAGGATTAATTTCAGATAAAAGTAGTTTAACTGATAAAGAAATAGATTCTAGAGTTGCACAAATGGCTAGTAAACTTGGTGGGGCTCAAGGTGAACTTCTAGACACTAATACTCTCGCCAGAAATGTAATAACTACTCGTATAGGGCAAGTTCCATTACATATACAAGCGGCAATGAAAGCTGGTTTGTTACCTATTCAACCAGAAGTTTCAACTGGAGCTTCTGCGGAAAGTATTCTAGCAAGAATTGAAGAACAAAAAGCTGCTAGCGCTGCACTTGAACAACCGCAAGTTAAAATACCTGGCTATGCTAAAGCATTAGCCGCGCTTAGACGTAAACTTAAAGATGAACGTGGATTCGCACTTAATCCTTTTGGATCACTTCGTCAGGTTGGAGGAAGAGAATTTGAAGTAACTGGGGAATTACCTCCAGTACGTACAGAACCCTATCCTCCGACCTTATTAGAAATGCAGCAAGGAATAACCCAACAACAGGTAGATAGAGAAAGAGCAGCCGCAGGACTTCCCCGCCGTGATGCTAGAGGAAGATTTATTAAAGGAGGCGGAGGACCACCGCTTCCGCCTATATTACCGCCTATAATTGATGATCAGGAACCAGCCCCTGGTGGAGGCGGAGGAGGAAAAGGTCGAGGTGGGTTATTATCCAGACTCGGTGGTAGATTTACAAGTTTAGGACTTTATGGTATAGCTGCTAGTGTAATATATCCTATTCTTACAAGTATACGTTCTGCTTTTGAAGCGGCCGGTGAATTAGAAGTTGTAATGAAACGAATTCAAGCTATATATGGTGGACATACTCTTGGGGAACAATTAGAAATTAAATCTACAGTTGTTGATGTTGCCCTCAAACTAAGTAGTAATTTAGTTGAAACAGCTAGAACAGCTCAATTACTTGCACAAGAACAAATTCCTATTGGTAAATTAGCAGAAAATTTAACAGCAATAGCTCAAGGATCTGTTGGTCTGGGTATAAGTCAAGAAGGATTAGCTAATTTCGTTATTGCAGTAAGAAATTTAACTGCACCTGATGTCAAACCAGTTGAAGGGCCAGAATTAATTAATTTAATTTCTGCTTTTGTTAGAAAAGGTGCAGTTACTCCACAGAATTTAACAACAGCAATACAACAAGTTTTGCCTGCATTAGAGCCTTTTAGCCCTAATACGACCGCAATTAATGATCCCGCTTTAATTGCCGCTATTACTTCGAGAGTTGCTCGTACCAGTGGTTATACTGGATCGCAAGTTGCTAATACTTTGAAGTATATGATTGCTAAATTTGGTAATCCTAAAGTTGCTAGAGATATAGAAGATCGTGCTGGTATCGGTTTGGGTACGAAAGAAAGCGGAGGACAAGAACTAAGACCTTATATAGAAATATTACAAGATTTAGCTAATGCTTACCAACATTTAATAAATACAGGTCAAACTGCAGCTGCTCAAAATTTACTTAAAGACATCAGTAATTCCAGACAAACTGGTGTTGCAGCATTGATTTTAAAAGAATTTGCAAAATCTCTTGAAGAAGCTGGTGTAGCAATTAAAGATACTGGGGCTGCTGCAGAATTAGCGGCTATACAACAAGACACATGGAAAAAATCTATTGAACGTTTGAGTACTGTTGGTACATTAATTGCTGGTCCTATTCTTACAGGAATTAAAAGTCTTGGTGGTACAATTATAGAATGGCTTGTTAAACCAATTGAAGGTTGGTATTTATTAATTAAAGGAGGCGTAGATCTTTTAGCTAGAGCAAGAGATGCAACTCTGAATATTGGAAAAGGGGCAGAAACTCCCGAAGTAAAATGGGCTCGTGAACACCCATTTCATAAAGGTATAGAGATCTATGGTCCTACTCAAGAACAAGCAGGAATTTCAACTACACCAGGGGCTCCTCTTTATAGTGATAAAGAATTTATAGATTTTTACTATAATATATTTCAAAAAAGAACCCAATTATTAGCTGGACAACAACAAACTGCAAAAGATTTTGGTGCTTTGTTTTCTTCACCTAAAAGAAATTTAACCGAATTAACTAGTTTACTCGATCGTTTTTATGAAGCTATTCATATAGATGAGAGAGAAAAAGGTGAATCTATTTTTGCATTTATAGATAGAAAAACGGGAAATGATAGTTCTACTAATAAAAAAATGAAAGAAACCTATAACTTATTACATCAAGAACTTGGTCCTGCATTAACTTTGGAAAGAAGTAGGTTGGAAGGTATTTCAGGATTTACACAAGGAGCTAGAGTTGAGGATGCATTGGCTCGTTCTCTTGATCAATCTAATCGTTTTAGAAGAAGATTAGCTCGTACCTTTGGTCGTAGAGGAATTGATGATTTTCCTATACAAACTATGAGGCAGGAGTTAGAAGAAATATCAGCAGGAAGATTATCTGATATTCAAAGAGAAAATGCTGCGTATGCTGTAAGAAGACATTTGTTAGAAGTACAGCCAGATTTTCTTGCTAAACCAACACAACTTAGAGAAGCCGAATTAACAGCTTTAAGTCAAGAACATTTGGCTAATTTAAAAATAATAGACGACAGTACAATACAATTAAGTATTCAGGCGGAAATTAATGCAACATATGAATCTAGATTAAAAGATTTACAGCAAATTGATACTTTAGAAAAACAAATTAATAGTGATGTACAATCGGCAATTTTTGGATTACCAGGTAAGATACGTGAAAGAGGAGTGTTTAGAGGTTTTATATCTTCTTTAATTGAGCCTATTGGTGCAAATTTATTTAAAACCCTAATTAGTAATATACAAATAACAGGACCAAAGGGGTTATTTCCTGAACTTGGGGCCGGAATTAATAAAGTTATTGGCCAACCTAGTTTAACTCAAAATATTCCTACTCCATGGGTAACTCTAGGTGGGCAAGTTATTGTGGGGTCTTCTACGGTTCTTAAATCTCCTGAACAAATACGTAAAGATCAAATAAGGCAACAAATTAGGGCTGTAGAAATAGCTGTTGGAGCAACTGTTGGAGCTTATGTTGGTAGAGGAGGCCCTGGCGCGCAAGCTGGGGCACAAATAGGAGCTATAGGCGCAACTGCACTAATAGGTACGAAATTAGGTGCCGCAGGTGGACCAATAGGGGCAATAGTAGGAGGATTAATTGGTGGATTACTTGGTGGATTACTTGATAAAAAACCAAAGCCAGAGCTAACTGCTTTGGAAAAAATTGCGGCAAATACAGGAGAGTCAATCACTTTAATAGAAAATACTAACAGACTTTTAGAGTTACAGAACATAGCTTTTAATGTTCCAACTGGTTTTACTTTACCACGTTTTGGACCTAGTCTTTTTGGTGGTCAATCTACGATAGGTGGTAGTTCGGTTAATGTAGAGGTAAATATAGGTGGTTCTTCGGCTTCGCCACAACAGATAGGTAATGTAGTAGCACAAGCTGTAGCTAATGTTTTGGAAGGAGAATATAGATCTGGTGGACGTTATGTAGAACTAGTAAAATCATAAGTATATATAAATCAGATAGTTACATACTTGTTATTTAGGGCAAGTTTTGATTATATTATATATGTATAAACTACTTATGGAGTTATAATGTCTGGATACTGGAATTCTACTCCGAAAGGCACTTGGACTATATCTGATGCTACAGATGCTTTGGAGTGTTTAAGAGATTCCGAAACTCGTGCTAGATTAGATCAAAAGAACAGACGAATCAATGCTGTTGGTCCCTTTGGTAAAGCTGTGATTATTGACTTACAAAGTATTTTAGTTACATTTACAGATGATGAAAAGGTTGATTTCATAAATAAGGTTGAAAATGTTTTAGGGGAGAAGTTCTCCATAGTTTAAAAGTAATAAAATGTTAGATTTGGTTGACCATTCAATTATCCTAACTGGGGAATTTTAAATGAGTGCTACCGTACCGACGAATACCGAATTTCTCGCCCTCAGCGCGAAAGTCTCAGGGTTGCAGACCAGTCTGACTGATCTCGCCACGCAGCACAACGCACTGCTTGCCGAGGTGCTGGCCGATGAGAAGCTGATTGCCGCGTTGACCGTCGTGCCCCCAGCGCCGCCTCCTGTCGTGGGGCAGGAGCCTATCCCCGGACTTGTCCCAGCGATTTTGGTGGACAATTTCGATACCTACTTGGCACCTCAGAACTATGTAGAATCGAATAAATGGTGGCCGTGGTTGGTACCTAGCGAACCTCTATCAGCTTACGGTATCGTTGTTGGGCGTGGTGGTGTTGGGAAGGCGCTTCAACTGAATTATACGAGTGGTGCAGAACGTCATCTATGGATCACACACCCCGAGAGCCACGTCTGGTATTCGTTGCCTTCTGCGGTAATTGCGATGTCTTATTGGTTCCGCATCCATAAAAACGGGATGCCAGGTGGGAGTCCGGGCTACGGCTCGACGGCCGTGGGCATGAAGTGGTTTGAGTTGTGGCGACAGGATTCAAGTGATCGAAGTCAGTTTGGGCCAACAGCCGGGAATTCGATCACTGGTCCACTCTGGCATTTTCATCCCGCAGGATCTGGGAATCTTACTGGCTTTCAACCAGTGGGACCGTATTGGAATCAATTGAACGATGCGCAGTGGCACCGCGCGACATATCTAGTGAAGCCTAGTGTGGTGCGCGGAGATCTGGTTGGAATTGCGCGCATGTGGGTCGATGGGCAGAAGATCGTTGATGTTTCGGCTAGCTCAATTGGGATCATTCCTTCTGGTGGCACTAAGGTATGGTGTACTGATGCTGAAGTTCGTTCTTTAGATACAGCGCAGATTGGAAGATTGCATCTAGGTGAATATATGAATGGTGTATTGGGAGATGGTGTCACAGATTTGCCTATGACATTGGAATTTGACGATTTTGTGTGGTGGTTGCCTTAAAGATTCAATATTCTATGAAGGATAAAATATTCTAATAATTAGAAGAAATAAAAGCCGATAGGCAGAGAGCCCAGTAGCGTTTCCAAGTGCGGGGTCGGACGCTGGTCACAAGATACTGAACCCGGATCGGTTTACTTTCACGCATAGCTCAAATTGGCAGAGCGTTCGGCTGTTAACCGAATGGTTGTAGGTTCAAGTCCTGCTGCGTGAGTTTAGGGGATGTAGCTCAGTTGGTTAGAGCATTCGACTGTCACTCGAAAGGTTGCGGGTTCGAACCCCGTCATTCCCGCCTAAAGGAGTTTAGCTATATGCAAAAAGAACCTCAGTTAAAACGGATGTCCTTACTGCATGAAAAGTAATCTTAAAGAGATTAGACAAACTTGGTCTTTTGAAGAGGGTAATAAAGAAAAAACTATTATAGAAATAGAAATGTTTTGTGAATTTTGCGAAAAAAGGTCAACCTGGCGATGGGTCGAAAAAGAATAAAAAAAGTTAAACCACCAAGCCCAACTTACCATAATGGTAAGCCTGTTAAATTTAAAATTACTTGGGGTGTTAGAAAGATAATTATTAAAAGAGATGGGTTTATTTGTAAATATTGTGGTGCAGAATTAACTTTTGAAACTCATACAATAGACCACATAATTCCGGCTTCTAATGGCGGCGATGAAAACCCAAAGAATCTTGTTATGTGTTGTGAATGGTGTAATAAACATGCTAAGAATTTAATATTTAAATCTTTTGCAGACAAGCAGACTTATCTATTAGAAAAGAAAAATGGGAAGTGATCCGAATTGGTTAGGAAGCCGTTTGCTAAACGGTAGAGGTATAAGAGCCTCAGTCGGTTCGAGTCCGGCCACTTCCGTTAAGGAAAATATCCGAATGGAAAGGAAATTGCTTGGAAAGCAATCGGGGTGAAGACCCTTGCAGGTTCGAGTCCTGTATTTTCCGTAATTTTAAAGGAGAGTTTTTATGGACAAACAATTTATGAGCGATTTAGATGATGTAAAAAATCCGGCGAATAAACCGGAGAAACCAAGCGATCCTTATGTTTATCCGCCAAGGAAAAATATGGAAGAGAGTACTTCTAATGGTGGAGTACCAGCTGTTCCGGCTTTTCCTTTAGTAAATGAGTAAAAATAGGGGAGTGTGCCAGGCACAGAAGAATCTCCAAAATTCATCATGATAGGATCAGCACCTATACTCCTCGTTAAAAAGGAATTTTTATATGCCAGTTAAAAAAGGATAAATTATATGCCTCTAAAAACATGTACAAGCGGTGGTAAAAGTGGGTGGAAGTGGGGAGATTCTGGGCACTGTTATACAGGTCCTGGTGCTAAAAAGAAAGCTATAAAGCAGGGAATTGCAATAGAAGGACCAGATAAGTTTAAAAAGATGGCTTCCGAAGATCCAGAAATTTTTATGGCTGATGCTTTAGATAGTTTAGGATTAGTAGTAGGATTTGTACATAATTCTACTTTAGCAAAAAATGAACCTACTTGGGGGGCAGTTAATAAAAACCTGTTACCTCAAATAGCTTTTGCTGAAACAGGAAATGAGGATAAACATTCTACTTGGAAATTCCCACATCATTGGGTTCAAGGTGGAAAAATTACCGACGAAGAAGATGGTGTATATGGTACGGGTACATTATATTTGCATAAAGGCGGACTACATTCCGCGTGGGCGGCAGCCAATGGAGCTAGGTCAGGAGAACAATCTAGTTTAGAAGTTAAAGCTCATTTGCGTAAGCATATGGCTGCTATTGGAGAAACTAAACAAGCTACGGCCCAATGGTATGGAGTAAGTGAAAAAGAACTTGACATTTTGGATGAAACATTTATAATTGCTGGGTTGTTAACTGAGGAAGATTTAGCAATGCATCCGGCTGATAAGTTGTCAGAGTTCTTAGTTCAGGAATAAAGGAAAGTAAAACGAATTGGTTAAGTTACTTAATTTCGAAAATTAGGGGGAGACGATTAATCCCATGTGAGTTCGATTCTCACACTTTCCGTGCTTCTCCTTAGTGTAACTGGCAACACGTTAGGTTCTGGCCCTAAAGATTCTAGGTTCAATCCCTAGAGGAGAAATTATGGATAAAGTATTAGACCATTTGTGGGTAGGTGATGCGGCTGATGGTAGAAATATGCAATTAATAACTGCTAATGGTATTACTGCAGTATTTAATGCAACACAAGAAACGGATAATTGGACCCAAGAATTTAAAGACAAAGTACCTTATATAAGATTAGATCAACCAGATGGTGCTCCTATTCCATTTGATCGTTTAGAAACATTTAGAACTTTTATGGATAAAGTTTATGCTTTAGAACAAAAAACTGTATTAATTCATTGTGGGGCGGGAGTAAGTAGAGCTTCTACTTTTACAATATTAACTTTAATGTTGTATCATAATAAAACTTGGGATGAGGGAGAAGCTTTGGTTAGAGCAGTTAGGCCAATGATTAGTCCGAATCCAATTTTGAAAACAAGTGTAATGGATTGGTGGGCTTTAGGAATATAGCTCCGTTGGCGCAATCGGTTGGCGCAGGGATCTGATACATCCAAGGTTGGTAGTTCGAATCTATCACGGAGCATAAAAATAGCTTCAATAGCTCAGTTGGAAGAGCACTCCTCTCTTAAAGGATAGCGCGTGGGTTCGAGACCCACTTGAAGCATTATGACTAGACATTTAGGAATTGAGAATAAAAATACTAAGAAAGCAATTAGAACTCCAACTCTACGAGATTTGGAATGGGCTGCTGGATTTTTAGAAGGAGAAGGTTCTTTTTCTTCTAATGGAAGTTCTGATAGAATTCATGCTGCTCAGAAAAATAAAGAACCATTGATTGAACTTAGAGAGATATTTGGTGGAACAATTGCTTGGAAAACAAGTAAAGATGGTATATGGGAATGGAGAATTTTTGGTGCTAGAGCCAGAGGAGTAATGCTAACTTTATATAGTTTATTTTCAAAAAGGCGCCAAAAACAAATTAGAAAAACATTAAATAGGTAATTTTTAGCGTCTATGGCGAAATGGTTATCGCATCGGTCTTTTAAACCGTAAGTTCTGGGTTCGACTCCCAGTAGGCGCATCGACGCGGGGTGGAGCAGTCTGGTAGCTCGCCTGGCTCATAACCAGGAGGCCGGTGGTTCGAATCCATCCCCCGCTATTATCCCAAGGGGTCCCGTGTGTCCACCTATGGGCGCGAAAAAGGTGGAATAAGCGGTAGTAATTTAATGGCAAAATGTTAGTCTTCCAAACTAATCTCGCGGGTTCGATTCCCGCTTACCGCATTGGTGATAGAATATTTCCTAGGTGGTACTCGACCGCAGGAATGCCTAAGAGAATAAGAAGGGTATTTATTCTATCACCTTATGGTGGTTGTAGTGTAATGGCAACACGTAAGCCTGTGGCGCTTAAATTGAGGGTTCAATCCCCTTCAATCACCCTTGCGGATTTGGTATAGTGGATTATTATATAACATTGCCAATGTTAAGACACGAGTTCAATTCTCGTAATCCGCATTAATAAGATAGACTGATTAGTACCCTTTGGAAGTTTATAAATGGGAATGTATCTAGAGTTACAGTCGAGTCTTATTATTACCAGTAAAGTTTGGGAGTACGTCTGGTTGTAAAACTTAAAACGTGATTTTGTTACTAGATACAT
>WNFK01005576.1_pt1 | contig 11768 bp, 11 predicted proteins | sample 5400281 | NCBI WGS metagenome assembly WNFK01 (sample SAMN13153350, study PRJNA577476) | soil metagenome | isolation source: 20 cm soil on Douglas fir-dominated hillslope | place: USA:California | collected 2013-09-17
CCGTGCGGAACGCGACACGTCTCGATCCAGTCCGGACGCGGCGTGGGGGCGCGCTTCATGAAGAAGAAGTCGCCGTGCGCCCCGTTCGGATAGCGCTTCATCACCATGGCGCGGTCGGTGAGATGCGGCAGGAGCGCGGACGCGACGCCGGCGTAGTAGTTGAGGAGATCCCGCTTCGTGATCTCGAGCTCGGGCCAGAAGAGCTTGTCGAGGTTGGTGAGCTTCAACGTGTGGCCGCCGAATTCGACCGTGATGTCGCGCTGGCCTCTGGGGATCGTCTCCTTCTTCATCGGAGCGGCGTGAGACGCGGCGGCCGGGGACCGCGCCGGACGGCGCCCGCGATCGGAACGTACTCCAGCTCATGCCGGTCGAGCACGCAGCGGAGGAGGAGCCCTCCTCGGCTCATGTCGCCGCGTCCCACGAACGCCGAGGGGAAGAGAAGCCTCCCGTCGAGATGGCGCTCGATCAGGTCCACGTACTTCCCGGTCGCGATGCTCCCGAGCAGGACCACGCGGTCCGCGCCGTCGAGACGCGCGCCGAGGTCGACGGCGTCGCGCTCCAGGGGCTCGCGGAAGCGAGGATCCTCGGAGGTGACTCCGATCTCCGCGATCCCGCGCAAGCCTTCGAGCGTCAGGATCTCGTCCGCGCCGAGCAGCCCGCGGCCCGGGGTGATGACGAGCACGCGCCCGAACATCCGGCTGTACGTCAGCTTGCCGCGGAAGTAGAGGCCGCTGAGGAAACTGAACACCTCGCCGATGGGCGCACCCGCTTCCCGGAGCCGCGCCGCGAGCGGGAACTCCGCGTTCTCGCGAAGGACCATCTGCGCGCGCTTCCCGTCGCACCGCGCGGGGGAGAGGAGGAACACCGTCTGCCCGTCAGATCGATGGACCAATTCTATCCCCCTTCCCGGCCTCGAAATAGCGCCGCTGTAGCAAGTTGCGGCTGAATGTGGTATAATCACCTGTATGGGACGAGAAGTTTATTTCATCCTTGGGTTTGCCGCCATCGTCCTGTTCCTGGTGGCCGCGATGCGGTCGTATTTCCTTCGCCGCTACCGCGCGCTGATCGACCCCGATGCGCCCAACTCCCTCGACGACGGCTGTATCCGCGGAATCTACATGGAGCGCCGGACCGAGATCGGCCTGATCCCGCCGGTCCAGGGCATCTCCCAGCCTTCCAAGGTCCAGATCGCCATGGAGACGACCGTTCCGGTCCGGATCGAGGCGTACCGGGAATCCATGGCCATCGCCGTGCGGAAAGTGGCGGGTGTGGTCGGGGACAGGAAGCTGGGGATCGAAGACCTGGATCGGCGCTTCGCGCTCCAGTTCGACGATCGGCCTCGGACCCTCTCGATCCTCCAGCGACCCGAGGCGCGGGAAAGCCTCCACGCGCTCGCGGATCTCGGCGCCGATTTCGTTCTTCTCACCAGCGGGACGCTGACCGTCGAAGTGCCCGCGCCGTTCGTCCTGCTCCCGCGGCGCGACCGGATACGCAGCGTCATGGCGGCCATGCGCATGCTCGCCCTCGTGGCGGAGTCGGCGCTCCGAGCGAAGTCACGCCGCTTCGCGACGCGACGCTGGAGCCTCTTCACACCTGGCCGACTTCGAGGCCCAGCGCGCGCATCATCTCCTCGCCCGTCTTCCTCGCGACCTTCTTCATGGCGATGATTCTTGGGTTCTTCGTGGTCGGCTCGTTCTGGGACTTCAACGGAACGGTTCCCTGGGAGACGCGGCTCATGACCGTGACCTCGCGCCTTCCGCACCTGGCACTCCTCGCGGGCGCGTGGGGCCTCCTGGCCGCGCTCATCGTTCCGGCGCGTCCTATCCTCTGGGCCTTTCGGGTCAGCTGGCCACTCCTCGTGCACGCGGGGATCGTGGGGGTGGTCTACGTCCTTCTCCGGGCCTCCGGCGTGTCCGAGGTCCAGCAGGCGCTCGGAGCGGAGCTGGAGATGATTCCGGCCGGATTGGGGACCGCGGCCGCGGCCGCCGGCGCAGCTCTGGGAAGTGGATTCGCGGGGGCAGCTCTGGGCGCCCGCCTATCACGCATGTCGGGCTAGCCGATCAGGCTGAAGAACACCCTCCGAAGTGCCGATGAAATCTACGTAGAGATACGAGGATGCTTGTCGGCTTCCGATCGGGGGTCAGCGTTGCGGCTGAACGCCAAGGGCTTCAACCTCATCGAGCTCATGGTGGTGGTCGCCGTCCTGAGCGTCCTCTTCTCCATCGCCATCCCGAACTACTACGCCATGAAGGCTCGGGCTCAGGAAGCCAACGTTTCCTCGAACATGTACAACTTCCAGATCGCCATCATCCATTACTCCATCGATCGATCGGGCATCTATCCAACACCCGCCGACGATGCCGCGGTCCGGTCCTTCATGACCACGAATCTCTATCCCGAGAATCCATTCACCGATATGCCCGAGCCCTGGGTCTGGGGCCCGGAGGGCGGCCCTCCGGGCACGATCGGGAATGCGCAACCGCCCACCGGATACACTCGCGGCTATCAGATCTGGGGCATCGGCCGCGCCGGCGTCCTGCCGCTGCATCTGGATAACGATTAGACCTCGTACTCTCCCGCTCTAGTGGTGTGAGCTCGTATCCGGTGACGCGCTCTTGACCGGCGCCGTCGGAACGATCGGCGTCTGGGTCGGTACGCCGGCGGAAGGTGCTACGGGCGACGGGTCGAAGCTCTCCATCTTGGGCGCGGGGCTCTTGCTGTGCGAGGCGGTCGCCCGTCCGTAGCGGCTGTGGCCGACGGACGCGGCATTCACCGCCTTCACGGTATGGCGCGCGGGAGGCGTCGGCGTGCTGGGCTGCGCCGTCACGGCGGGAGGAGTCGAGCTCGCGGTCGGCGTGCCCTCCGGAGCGGTCGAGGCGGGCTGCGCCGTCGCGGTGTCCGCGGCGGCCGGAGCCTGAGTGGCCGCCGGGGTGGCCGCGGCTTCCGGCTGGATCGGAGTGGTCATCGTTCCCTGATAGATCGTCCCCCCCGCCGCGCCCACGGCCACGAGGGACAGGATCAGCGCGAACATACCCACGCTCGCGCCCCGCTTCAGCGCGCGAAGCTCTTTCTCCGTGATGGTGACGGGCTCATCGACCTCGCCCCCTTTGTCTTCCCAGCGATTCCTCATGACGGCTCCCTTCCATGGTTCTTTGTGTCGTTCGAGGCAACCCCCGGCGCACGCGTCGAGGCTGCAATTTGGGGAAAAGGTTCAAGTCGCATGCCAGATCGGCGCGCGCTCGGCATATGGGCGCCAGGACGCGGCTGCGACAAGGCTTAGGCCCGCCATCGTGGCCATATGGGTGGCGTAGGAGGAATGCACGCTCGGGGACAATTCCAGAGCAATCACGGACGATTTGGGAAGCATTTCACGTGGTACCTTCCTGGCGCCCACGAGTCCAGCCTGGGAGGCCACCCGGATGGAATATCTCCCTACCGCAGAAGAGCAAGAATGGTTGGTCGACGGTCTCTCGGGAATCCTGCGCGATCGTGGGACCCGCCAGTTCCTCTCGTTGCCCATCGTGGAGGCCACCCCACGATTCTTCCCTGACGACTGGGAATCTCCGCTTCACGGAGTCGATCGGGTCGTTCGCCGCCTGATGCAGTACGCCGACCTGGGCTCGCTGAAGGCTCAGGTGGATCTTTTCGGCGGGGATGACTCCGTCGCGGGTCTGTTCCTGGGGCTGAAGGGCGGCTGCTGCGCCTTCGGGTTCAACGCGAATGTGCCCGGGGACGCGGAGGTCATGGCGGGCGTCATGGCCCATGAAGTCGCTCACGCCTATCGGGCGGTTCACGGATTGCGAGATCCCGACCCCACGCGCGAGGAATGGCTCACCGACATCACCTCCGTGTTCCTCGGCTTCGGAATCCTGAGCGCGAACAACAGCTATCGATATCGAAAGAGCGGATCCAACATCGGCTATGCGTCGTCCACCACGTGGTCCACGCAGCGTGTTGGATACCTGAGCCCTCAGGCCTTTGCTTACCTGTTGGGGATCCAGTGGTGCGCGCGCGGCCTCGAGGATCGAGAAATCCGACGGCTCCTGGGACAGATGGAGACGAATCAAGCCGCGTTCGTACGGGCGACGATCGACTGGATCCCTTCCTGGCCTGCGGAGAACTTCAAGCGCCTCCAGTTTCCGGACGACGACGCGCCGAGCGAGCAGGTGCCTCTGGATGAAATCCTCAAGCCGCTTCCGAAGATCGTCACGTGGGAGCAGGAGTCGACTGATCCGATCGAGACGGTCGGCTCCAACGCGGGCAGGCCCGTGTTCCGTCTGGGGCAGAGCCGCGCCCTTTACAGGGCACTCCTCGGCTTTCTGATCGCTTTCGTTCCCTCGCTGGCGGCTCTCAGGTTTGGGCAACCGGCGCTTGCGGGCCTCCTCGCCGCGGGTGGATTGGTGGCGGGATACAATGTGGGGTCGCGGGAGAGGTTCGACACCTGTTCCGACCCCGGATGCGATGTGGTGCTGGTGCCGGGCGTTGAAACCTGTCCGGGCTGCGGCGGCATCGTGGCCGGGGCGATTCGAACGCGTGATGAGCGCCTGGACGCCGCGGAGGAATTCGAGCGCAACCACCCGTAGGTCAGAATCGGAGCGAGAGGCAGCTCAAGCCGCCGTCCATCTTCTGGAACTCGGACATCGGGAGCGGCAGCACGTCGTAGCCCAGCTCCCCGAGCGCCGTCTCGAAGTGCTTGAACCCCGCCGCGATCACAAGGCGATCGTTCACGCGCACGCAGTTCGCGGCGTACGCTTCGTCGGGATCCACGCGCACGATCTCGAAGTCCCGGAGCGCGGGATGGGACGCGAGCGCCTCGATCGCCACGATCCTCCCCTCGCCGGGATAAGCGATTCCGCTCTTCAAGTGCAGGATCTCCTCGAGGCCGCGGATGTCGATGAAGCTCGATGTGAATCCCTCCTCGGCCAGGAACGCCGAGAGCTGGCGCGCGCCCTCTTCGTTGGTCCGCCGCGAGATTCCGATGAGGAAATGGCCGTCGGCCTCGCAGACGTCGCCGCCGTCCAGGGTGCCCGGAGCTTTGATCGCCCGGCATTCCCGGAAGAACGAGGAGAGCGATCCTTCGATCGCGGCGACCTCGCCCTCGCGGCTGGGCGCTCCGGGGCGGGTCAGGATGGCCCGGTGCTCCGTCAGGATCGCGGTGTCCTCGACGAACGTGGAGTCGGGATGTCGGGAATCGGCGGGGAGGCGCGTCAGCGTGACCCCGCAGCGCTCGAGGGCCTCGCAGTAGGCGGCATGCTGCTCCAGCGCGCGCGCGAGGTCGGGGGCGCCGAGGTCCACGGTGGTCAGGCCCTCCGCGAACGTGGCTCCGGGAGGACGAACGATGGCCCGGCGGATCGGAGACGGCATCGCGGGAGGATACGCCGGAGACTCGGCAGGAGCCGCTGAAAAATGGTAACTTACAGGCCCGTTTTACCTGACGGGATCAACGTGATCGGCTCGAGGAGGAAACAAACATGACCGCTGGTGAGTTTTGACGGCTGGCTTTGCCGCTTTCCATGGGGATGCTCCTCATCTCGACATCCATCGGTGCCCCTTAGCGCGATCGAGGCGGACACGCTACCCAGGTACTATGCCAAGGATCGCCAGGACACCCGGGAGTGGCTCAAGGGCAAGCCCACGTCCTACCTGGCCACCGTCCTGCGCCGCGACTTCGACACCAAGACCACGCTCGTGGTCGGAAGCGATCCCGGCGCCGACGTGCGCATCGAGGATCCCGAGATCCAGCCGAAGCACCTCCAAGTGACCGTGGTGGGGGATTCGTTCCATGTGGAGACGCTGAATCCGGATGCCCGCTTCACCGTGAAGGACGCCGTGCTGACGTCGGCCACCGTGGCGCCGAGCAGCATCCAGGTGGCGCGCTTCACGCTGCGGCTCTCGCACCAGCGGTTCCCGGCCATCATCGTGTTCGATCCCAAGAGCCCTCGCTACAAGCTGTACAAGGGCATCAAGTATTTCCCGCCCGATCTCTCGTACCACATCCTGGCCACGTTCCGTACGAACCCGAAGGCCGACACCACCATCATCCTCTCCACGCGCGGAAACCGCCGGCGCGCGGTTCGCGCGGGGTGGTTCGACTTCAAGGTGAAGGGGAAGGCGTGCAGCCTGGAGGCCTCGCGCCTCCTCGAGCCCGGGGTGGGCGAGAAGGACATGGATGTCTTCTTCACGGACGCGACGACCGGGAAGGAATCCTACAGCGTGGGCCGCTACCTCGGCCCCCAGGCGCGCGAGGACGGAACGTACGTCCTGGACTTCAACATGTGCTACAACCCCGCGTGCGCGTACTCGGAGCACTACAACTGTCCCATTCCGCCGCGAGCCAATCATCTCCGGATTCCGATCCGGGCCGGTGAGATGGACTCGCACTACATGCATTGATCGGAGGAACCGTGATGAGTCGCCGCATCTTCCAGGTGTCCCTCGCCGTTCTCGTCGTGTGTCTCGTCGCCGTCGCGTCGCCCGCGGGGGCGAAGTTCGGGAATCCGATCAAGAAGGCGAAGGAGAAGCTCCAGAAGGCGACCGGGCAGCAGGTCGAAGGACAGCGGGAAGGGGACGACGTGGTGTTCGACAACGTCGTGGTGGAGCTCACCGGCGAGCGCGTCGACAAGATCGTCGCGGCCTTCCAGAAGGCCTCCGCGGAAGGCACGGCCCGCCGGGAGCTGGTGGATCAGTACAACGCCAAGAACACGGAGCAGACCGAGACGTTGAACAAGAACGAGGAGGCGATCCAAAACCTCCGGAACAAGCGGAGCGACGTGGAGACCTGTTACCAGGACGGCCTCAAGAAGATCACGGAGCGGAAGGCGATGGCGCTCGCGGAGAATCCGATGGATCCGCAGCGTCTCCAAAAGAACGCGCAGCTCGCCGCCGAGTACAACGCGGCCGCCGCCAAGGGCGACAGCGCGGCGATCCAGAAGCTCCAGAGCGCCCTGGCGGGCGAGGGGGCCGCCTCCAAGGAGGACTCGGCCGCCGTGCGCAAGACGTGTGGCTCGCCGCCTCCGAAGTCCGCCGCGGAGCTGAGGCTCGATGCCCTGGATCGGGAGATCGCTTCCCTGAGCGAGCAGATCCGGAAATTCGACGAGCGGATCGCGAAGGCGCAGGCCAAGGAAGGCAGCCTTACGCAGCAGCAGTGGAGCGTGGCCATGGAGCGCGTGACGATGTACGACGCCGGGACGAAGTCGAAGGATAACGACGGCGGCGGCCGGAAGAAGAAGGGCGAGAAGAGCGACGACCCAAGCGCCGCCAAGGGCGGCGACGGCAAGGGTGCCAGCGACGAGGGGACCGGCGAGGTCATCTACGTCAAGGGGTTCACCAAGGCCGAGCTGGAGGTTCTGGCGAAGCACCGTGCCAAACTGCGCGCCGCCCTCCGGTAGACGCGTCACCGCGACGCTCGTCGCCGCGGCGCTGATTCTCGCGGGTGCCGCGCCCGCGGCCGCCTCGACGCTCGCGATCCAGCAGGGAAACGAATGGCGCACGTTCTGGAATTCGGAGCGTGCGCCTTCTCGTTGGAGCGCGGCCGATCCGACGCTCGTCCGCGCCTTGAAGTGGCATCGTCTGGCGAAGGGCCTCGAGTGGGCCACCGTTCGCCTGGCCTGCCCGGCGCCGGTCTGGCGCGCGCGGCTCATCGTGGCTCGCGTGGATCCACGAGAAGTCAGGCTCTCCCTCGCGATGGATCTCACGGACATGCGTCCCGCGTGGTCCATCGATCGGGCGCCAAGAGACGCGATCCTCGCCGTAAACGCGGGCCAGTTCGTGAGCGCCCCCTGGGGATGGGTCACGATGGATGGCGCGCAGCGATTCCGGCCGGGATACGGCCCCCTCTCCAGCGCGATCTCGGTCGATGCCGCGGGGAACGTGCGATGGGCGCATGGGGACTCCCTCCTGGATCCGACCGGGGTCGTCGCGGGATTTCAGTCCTATCCCACGCTGCTGGCCGGCGACGGGGCCGTCCCGCTGGCCCTGCGATCCGCGACGGGCGGCGTGAGCCTGACCCATCGCGACGCGCGGCTCGCGATCGGGGAGACCCGGGACGGGAAGCTCCTCATCGCCATGACGCGCTTCGATGTCATGGGCGATATGGGGGGTGGAGTTCCCCTGGGGCCCACGACGCCCGAGATGGCGGCGATCCTGGGAGCGCTCGGGGCGAGCGACGCGATGATGCTGGACGGCGGGATCTCGGCGCAGCTCCTCCTGCGCGATCCCTCGAAGAAGGCTCCCCTCCGGTGGCCGGGCATCCGCAAGGTGCCCCTCGCGCTCATCGTCCGGCCGCGCTAGGCTTAGCGGCTCCGGCCCGGCCGCGTCTCTTCTCTCGGACGTTGCTGCTGCGGCTTCTCCTTCTTCGGCTCCTGCTGCTGCGAATCCTGGTCCTTGCTCTTTGAATCCTCCCGGTCCGCCCGATTCCGGGCGTGGTACTCGCGCTCCAGATCCCCGGGCGTCGGTTTCTCGGGCGGAGGGGCCGGCCGCTCCCGTGGGGTCTGCCGCTCCGGCTCACGCTGGGGGCGCTCTCGCGGAGGAATTGGCCGCTCGCGCCGAGGAATGGGCTGCTCCCGCTGAGGCACGGGGGGCTCGGGCCGCGCGATCGGCGGCTGCTGCCGCGGCGTGGGCTGGTCCTGATTCAGAATCTGGGGTCTGGGTCGCGGCATCGGCCGATTCGACGTCGGCGCGGGCCGCTCCCTGGCCTGCGTCGCGACCGGGACGGGGACGGGCGGATTCGGAAGGCGAGTCTTCTGCCACGCGCTCCCGGTCCTCACCTGCCAGCTTCCCTTCGGATCGCGCCGGTAGACCCTCCCGTCCTGTCCGGCGAAGACGTCGTTCGGCGCCGCCGGCTTGGGGACAGGCGCCACGATCGTGCGGATGCGCGTCTTGTCGACCCGGGTGATGTTCTCCTGGCGGTTGTACATGTTGGCGGGCACTCCCTCCAGCAGACGCGTGCGCGTGCGCGGCCGGGGCGTGCGGAGCAGCGTCAGAACCGCCGGGACCGAACCACAGGGAGCGTGGACGCGTCGTCGCGCCCGCGACCGTCGAGCGCCAGCGTGTTCCGACTCTCAGGAAGCCCGATCCATAGCTGGAGCCGAAGCTCCACCGGCTGAGCCAGGGGTTGTACCGCGCGTGGAATCCCCACGTGAAGCGATGCGGCCAGTAATGGTGCCGGCCGCGCCACGCGTGGTACCGGTATCCGGTGCCGTAGACGACCGTGCCGTAGTAGGGGTAGCAGCCCAGGTAACCGGGGAGGTAACCCACGTACACCACCTCCGGCGTGGAGTCGTACACGTAGACATATCGGACGTCGTACACGGGGCAGCTCGGCGGGATGTCCTCGATTCCGAGGGGACGGGTGTCGCTGACGCTCCAGGGTCCGTTCGGATCGTCCGCGATGTACCACACGCCCTGGTCGCACGCGTAGTAGCGGCCGTCCGCCAGGATCACCTCCGCGTCGGTGTTCACCGCGTACCGGAGGTCCGTGCCCTCGATCGGCTCGAAGTCGGGATCGCCGTCGTAGGTCGCCTCGAAGCTCCGGTCGCCGCGCTGGATCGCGCTCGTCTGTGGGATCTCGGCGTCCGCGACGGCGTCCCCGGCCTGATCGGTGCCCGCGACGCTCGCGAGGATGTTCCCTTTGGGGGAATCGAGAGGGACCCGCTTGAAGCTCTCGGGCAGACGGTCTCCGCGCACGAATGTCCAGGGGCCGTCCGTCGATTGCGACCGGAACCAGCGGCCCGAGATCAGGACGTAGTACGACTGCGTCTCCACCTCGAGGACAACGTCGCTCTCGGTGTTGGCGATGTAGAGGAGCGCGTCGCCGACGAGCGGCGCGTAGCGAGGGGCTCCATCCGTCGCGATCAGCTCCGTGGGCTCGGTGGCGGTCAGCACTTCGGGGGGCGGTCCGCCCACCTGATCGTACGAGGACGTGTCCGGCGGCACGGCGTCGCGGACCATGTCGGGCGGATGCTGGATCGCGGCCCACGGTCCGAGCGGATTCTTCGCCTGATACCAGAGGTTGGCGCCGTTCAGGTAGTAGGACTTGGCCCGTGCGTCGTAGACCACGGCGTACGGCGTGTTCGCGGCGCGCTGGAGCTGGGAACCCTCGATCGGCTCGAGCACCGGCGGTCCATCGTAGACGACGAGGATCGCGCGGCGCGCGTGGAACAGGATCTTGGGCGGCGCGTTGTCCAGTCCGGCGACGCTGGCGCGTTCCTCCGCGGCCGCCGCGAGGCCGGCTTGAAGGTCTTCCAGCGATCCCGAGAGATCCCACGACGCGGATTGCCCCTCCACCAGGGTCTCGTAGCGGTCCGCATCCTCCGGGGTGATCCCCGGCAACCGCACCTTCGTGACGTCCAGGCTGCGCGCCGTCACCGTGCTGCTGTCCCGGTCGACCTGGATCTCCTCCGAGTACCAGAGCACGCCGAAGGCGGGGCTCTGGTCCGCGCTCTTGCGCAACGAGAACGCGGCACGGCCCGTGAGAACGTCGCCGGTGAGCTCTTCGGGCTGGGGTTGATAGATCACGAACGAGCCGGCGGGGGAGTCGAATTCACGGGGCCATCGGGTCTCGTCGGCTCGCGCCGCGGCGGCGGCGAGCAGGACCAGGAAGCATGAAAGCGTGGCGCCGAGCGAGCGAAGCAGACGCGGCGATGGCATGGGATGCCTCCCCGAAACGGGTGAGCGAAGCTTTTTCGGTTTCATCTCACTAGTAAGGTACACCGGAGCGTGTGGTGGAGTTGTGGCAGCCGAGGGGTGAATTTTGGAGTTGTTCCGTTCCGGCGGGGGTGCGGAGGTGGCTTCGGTCGGCGCGGCGCCGGCCGCAAACCGAGTGAGCGCTTGCCAGTGCGGGCTCCACGTGCTGAGCGCGGTCTGCGCTCGAGTGTAGCGTCAACTGCCTACGGGAGATGAGTGGTCCGGCTGGCGAGCGACGTCTGCGCGTCATAGGGGATGGGAACACCGTTCAGCGCCGCCAGCGCCACGTCGCGGGTGCGATAGAAGTCGGTCAGACGAGAGGCCTCGATCGAGGGTGCGCTCGGCGTCTCCACGGTCAGCGGATCGCGATGCCGCCCATTCTGTAGAAACTCGTAATGAAGGTGGGGACCCGTCGCGAGCCCCGACGCACCGACTCTTCCGATGATCTGCCCCTGATCCACGTGCGCCCCGGGACGGACGTCGGGCGCGATGGAGCTCAGGTGCGCGTAGCGGGTCCGGATCTCGCCGGGGTGGCGGATCTCGACGAGGCGGCCGTATCCCCCCGAGAATCCCGCGCGCGTGATGATCCCCGACGCGGTCGCCTCCACCGGCGCTCCGTAGGGCGCGCCGTAGTCGATCCCCTCGTGCTTCCGCCACAATTTCAAAATGGGGTGGAACCGATGGGTCGAGAAACGGCTCGTGATCCGGTACGGCACGGGGTAGCGCAGGAAGGCGCCGTGCAGGGATCGTCCCTCCTCGTCGAAGTAGGCGAACCGGCCGTTCGGCGCCGGCTGGGGGATGGCGCGCAGGACGCGGTCGCCGTTCCGGAACTCGATCGCGAGAAAGTGTCTGCTCCGAAGGGATCCGTCGGGCCGTAACTTGCGCTCGAGCGCGATGCGGAACGAATCGCCGCGGTGGAGGTCCCGCGTGAAATCCACTTTCCAGGCCAGGATGTCCGCCAGGTCGTAGACCAGCTCCTCGAAGTCCTTCTTCCCGAACCGATCCAGATCCCCACCCAGACGAGCCGACCAGAGGCTCGATTCGATGACGCCGGAGATTCGCACGGTATCGACCACGAACGGGAC
>WNFK01170303.1_pt1 | contig 11760 bp, 10 predicted proteins | sample 5400281 | NCBI WGS metagenome assembly WNFK01 (sample SAMN13153350, study PRJNA577476) | soil metagenome | isolation source: 20 cm soil on Douglas fir-dominated hillslope | place: USA:California | collected 2013-09-17
AGGCCAGGACGGCCAGAACGAAACAGAGCAGCCCGATCATTCCGCCAGCTTAGGCGATTCCATCACGGCATCAACTCGAATAAGGTTTTCGGTACACACTGGTCCAAAGCGCTTTAAGCAGCGCAACGTCGGACGCATTCCACTCCATGGGAGATGGCTTACAGACCCGCCAGCCGAACGGGCCGCCCGATGATCTCGGGGGAACCGAAGCCGCGTTTTATTTCGTCGAAGACGGCGCGCTTACCATGTGCGAAGAGAACGGCAAGCCACTTGCCAAGCCGTATCCACTGACACTGTGCACGCCTCCACGTTAGCGAGATGTATGCTTAGCGCCTATCAAGTCCAGTGAATGGCCAAAGGCCCTGGAGGCCAGAAAGCGCCTGCGATGTGATCGGCAGCGCCCTCACCAGTTCGTCCAAAAGCTCTTCGTCTTTTTCTGTCCCGATCAGTTGAGCACGATAAGGTTGCCGGGAGGCGTCACTTCTAGCGTTTTCGGAGAAGTCGGTTGTGCCAGGACTATGGATTTATCCCATCAGACTGTCCGCCCCGCTGAATGGACGGCCTTGCGTCCTTCCATTCGTGCCCGCGCTCGTAGGCATGGGCAGCGCGTAGGACGTTCAATTCGTCGAAAGGGCGGCCTGCGATCTGTAACCCAATCGGCAGACCCCGACCGCCAAAGCCACATGGTAGCGAGATCGCCGGAAGGCCAGCCAAATTCCACGGATAGGTCAGCCTCCAGGAGGCCGCCAGCGTGCTCTCCTCGGTGCCGTCAATCTGGACGGTGTTTTCATCAATGGGCCACGCCGTGAGCGGGGTCGTTGGTCCGACGATGACGTCGACACTGGCGAAGATTCGCGCGAGTTCCTGCATCAGGACGCGGCGGAACTGCTCGGCCTTTAGGTAATCCGGCCCGGTCACGAGGCGCCCCATCTCGATCAGAATACGCACGTCATCGGTAAATGCTTCGATATGCCGATCAGCAATGTTGCGGGCGTGGTAGGCCGTAGACGAGGATAGTTCGATGGCGAAGATAGCGCCGAGCCCATACGCGAGTATGGGCATCTCGAACGGGATGACGACCGCCCCACTGTCGCGAAAGTAGGCTATCGCCTCCTCCACCGCGGCCAAAACACCGGTCTCGTTTCGCTCGAAGAAATGATTGCGGCAGACACCGATGCGCAACCCGTTGATCGGCTGATTGAGAGCGGTGGCGAAATCCGGCACCTCGACCGGCACCGTCCCCGGATCGCCTCTGTCATGTCCAGCAATCGCATTGAGCACATGGGCGCTGTCGGCGACTGTCAGCGACAAAGGTCCGGCATGATCCAACGACCAACTGTGCGGCACGACGCCTGCGCCGCTGACGCGTCCAAAGGTCGGCTTCAATCCGACGGTACCACAAAGGCTCGCGGGGATGCGGATGGAGCCCCCGGTGTCCGAGCCGAGCGCGATCGGTACGATGCCGGCAGCGACCGCCGCACCGGATCCTCCGCTCGAGCCGCCGGGAACACGGGCGATATCCCACGGATTGCGCGTGGGCGGCGTGGTGTTACCCCAGGCGAACTCGTGCATGCGTGTCTTGCCGATGATCACCGCCCCGGCCGCGCTTAAGCGCGCGACCACGCTGGAATCGCGCGGCTCAAAAGCGATGCCAGGTGCGGAAGTGCCCGCTCTCGTCGGCATGTCGCTCGTCAGGTAATTGTCCTTAACAGCGACCGGCACGCCGTGCAGAGGTCCACGCCAGCCGCCTGCGCTGATTTCCACATCGGCGCGCCGAGCGTGCTCATGCGCGTCCGATGCGAGGCATACGAAGCTTTGCAAAGTGCCATCAACGGCGGCGATCCGCTCAAGCGCGCTGGACACAAGATCAACGCTGGACGTTCGGCCTTGGCGCAGCATCGCGGCGAGCATATCTACAGGCTGCCCGATAAGATCGCTGGTCATCGCGTTTCCTTCGGCTCTTCCGCCATGCCCGGGACGGGCGAGAACACGACGGCAGGGTAAACATCACCGAGATCCAGACTGCGCAGCTTGGCGATTTCGACAGCGATCGGCCGGAAAGCGGCTAGCACGACACTGCGTCGCTCGGTGTCGAGATCAAGGCCGATCGCCTCGAAGAGTTCATCGGTCTCATCGGTTGCATTCTGCATGTTCGTTCCACCGTTCGTCATTGCCCGCAGCGTCATTCGGCGAAGCCGTTAGATTCGGAGATGAGCATGCACGCTCGCCGCCGTCTCCGGCCCCGTCACCCGACCGGCGGCCGCGATTTCGCCGATCTTGAGTATCGCGTATCGATCTGCCACGCTCAGCGCGAAGGTAACATTTTGTTCCACCAGCAGGATCGACACCCCTGTGCGCTGGCGCTCGCGCCGAAGAATGTCAGCCAGACGATCAATCACCGACGGCTGAAGACCCTCCGAAATCTCGTCGATGAGAATGAGGTGCGGCTCGACGAGAAGGGCGCGCGAAATGATCAGCATTTTTTGCTCGCCGCCGCTCAGCGTGCCGGCCTTTTGGTCAAGTCTTTGGCGGATGATCGGAAAATATTCGGATATCCGCTCGATGCCGGCCTGGAGCCGACGGCCGGCCGGCTGGACGAGACGCAAATTCTCCTCGACCGTCAGTTCTTGAAAAAGAGCCCCCTCCTGGGGCGAATAGGCAAGGGACAGCCGGGCGACCTTGTAAGGTTCCCGACCTGTCACATCCTGGCCGAGCAGATGAATCGCGCCGGACCGTGCGCGCAGGAAGCCAAGCGCCGTCTTCAAAAGCGTGCTCTTGCCCATTCCGTTCTTGCCTAGCAGGGCGAAGATCTCGCCCTCGGCGATCGTGAGCGATACATCGCGCAGGATGATTGCTTCGCCATATCCGCTGCTGACCCCACGGATCTCAAGGACATGGCTCATAGTCGCGTCTCCCCGGTTTCGGGCTTGACATGACCGGCGTAGATGCTTCGGACGATCTCAGATTCCACGACTTCCTGAACCGACCCGTCCAGCAAAACCTTGCCTTGATGCAGGACAAGGATGCGCGTGGATATCTCGCGGACAAATTCAAGGTCATGCTCGATGAGCAGAACGCACAGGGCTTCGCGACGTGTCAGATCGACCAGGATCGAGCCGATTAGCGTGCGCTCCTGCTTGGTCAGCCCGGCAGTCGGTTCGTCGAGGAAAAGAACCCGGGGCTCCAGTGCCAGCACCATCGCAAGCTCAAGCGCCCGCTTCTGACCATGAGAAAGATGCCGCGCTTCCGTCGTCAGTTGTGTATCGAGCGCCGTCGCCACAACGACGCGCATTGCAGCAGGCGGCAGCACAAGACGCTGATCGCGCCTCCAGAAGGCGGGGCGTTGAAGGCGGAAACGCGCCAGCCGCAGGCACTCGGCGACCGTCAGCGTATCGAACAAGCTGGTTGTCTGAAAACTGCGGCCGACGCCAAGCGCAGTGACGCTGTATGGCGGCAGCCGCCCGATGTCGGCCCCGTAAAAGAAGACCGTTCCAGCCGAACGCTCCGTTCCACTCGAGAGACAGCGCATCAATGTGGTCTTGCCTGCGCCATTCGGGCCAACGATGCTGAGGATCTCACTTCCACTCGCGGTGAAATCGACGCCGTCGAGGATGGTCGAGCTGCCATATCTCTTACCCAGCGACTTGACCGACACCGCCGGTTGGCCGGCGCCTTCTCCCACCGTGCTCGGGGGCTCGGCCAGCGAAAGCGCAACAGACCCGCTCTGCACAATCTTTGGCGCGTGACGAAAGCATCCGGACAGCCATCGCCCTGCCCGGGTTATCACCGGCAGGAAGCCCTCAGGCAAAGCGACGATCACGACGACGAAGATGATGCCGACGATCAGCTTCCAGACATACGGCAGATTGCCGGAAAGGTAAGCGCTGATGAAGTCGATGGCGACCGTGCCGAGTACCGGACCGATCAGCGTGCCCCGCCCCCCGAGGGCCACCCAGATGACGAGCTCGGTGCCAAAAACGAAACTCGCGATTTCGGGGGCGACTACCACCGTGTAACTCGCGTAGCCGTACCCGGCGAGGGCGGCGATCACGGCCGCGACCACCATGAGCAGGATCTTCAGTCGCGGCGCATTGATGCCGAGATAGGTGCAACGGCTTTCGTTCTCGCGCAGGGCTACGAGCACGCGGCCAAAATCGCTGTTAACGAGAAACCACCCTCCGACTGTCAGAACTACGAGAGCCGATCCCGTGATCCAGAACCAAGCCTCGACCGAAAGATCGAAGGCTTCGAATCCGACGAGACCGCTCGATGACCCGGTGAAGGTTCCGCCCGTATAGAGCAGCTGCACCACGATGATCGGTAGCGCCAGCGTTACAATCGCAACGTAAAGCGAAGACGCGCCGTGCCAGAAGGAAATCCAGCCAACGATCGCGGCGACCGCGGCGGAGACTGCAACGCCCGCGACGAGCGCAAGCAGGGCCATCTCGGTCGAGAAGCCGAAATGCGTGAAGGTTAGTGCCGCCGCATAGGCGCCGATACCGAAGAAAGCGGATTGCCCGAACGTCAAAATCCCCGTGTAACCCCAGAGAATATCTACGGTCAGGGCGGTGGCGGCATAAAGGAACGAACGCACCAGGATGTTGACCGTGTAGGTGTCAAACAAGAATGGGCCCGCGCCGATGATGGCAAGCGAGACGAGCGCTAACCCGAGCACCCAGAAAACGCGATTTCGCGCGAAGCGAGACCCGGTTGCAGTGACCGACATCTCAGCCACGGGAGAAACCCTCCGGCCTAAGGCGAAGAATCAAAGCAGCCAGGACGACAATGGTGAGGCCGCCGATTACCGGGCTGACGAAGGTCGACACCAGGACTTGCGCGCCGCCGAGCACGACGGCCGCCGTGGCGAGGCTGGCGAGCGACACCGACGAGACGAGGACGAGCATGAACGCGTTTACGAGCCAGGGAATGCCAAGATTGGGATCGACGCTCGACAACGGCGTGATGAGCGCTCCGGCAAGGCTTGCCAGCGCAGAGCCGAAGCAGAATGTGATGAAGCGGACCCGATCGCTGTTGACCCCGAGCGCCATGGCCAGCGGCTCGTTCATGATCACCGCCCGCGCCTCGAGGCCCAGCCTGGTGGCGTTAAGGAGCCGGTATTGCGAATACGTTTCGCCGAACATGGTGATAGCGCCCGCGATCGGCGTCTGAACGAACTGGATCTCGCGGCCGAAGCCGATTGTGATCAGCTGACCGATGACGATGCTAAGGCCCCAAGTAGCGAGGATGGCATCAAGGGGGCGGTTGTATATTGGTCGAACCACCAGCCGTTCGATGACGGCGCCGATAATCGCCCCGAAAAAGAAGGCCACGGGATAGGCGAACCAAGGATTGAGGCCCAGCCAGGTCACAACGAGGGCTGAATAGGCCCCGATGACCAGAAAGGCGCCGTGGGCGAAGTTGACGATCTTTAGAACGCCGAGCACCACGAGGAGACCTGCCGCGACCGAAAATAGAATCGACGCCGTCGTCGCTATGTCGAGGACGAGAGAAAACATTGCAGGTCAACGCCTAGCTGAAATGGACGAAGCTGTTGGAGTCGACGCGGCGAGAACAAGACAGCGCTCGCCGCTCTTTTGTGGGGGCCGCCGCAAGCTGTTACGGCGCGCTAAACTCCTGCCTTATTTTACTTCAGCTTGGGGCACTGCTCGCCCGGGCTGACGCTCTCAAACTTCTTGAGAACCTTCACGCTGCCGTCGGCCTGAACCTGGCCGAGATGCATGTTGAGCGGCGCGTGGTGCTGCTGGTTCATTTGAATTACTCCCCGCGGGCCCTCGAAGCTCACTTGCGGGAGAGCCTTCAAGACGGCATCTGCCTCGACACTACCCGCCTTCTCGACGGCCGCCTTGTAGAGATAAACGCCATCATATTGGGGGGCTGCGAGATCGTTCGGCGCCTTCATGTCATTGCCGAACATCTTCTGAAGGCCGGAGATGAATGCCTTGTTTTGCGGGTTGTCCAAGGTCGACAGGTAGGATTGGGCAATATAGATGCCCGCGGCATCGGGGCCGATCGCCTTCGCAGTGCCCTCGTCAACGGCGAAATTGCCGAAGAGCACCTCGATGCCTGAAGCCCGCAACTGTTTGGTTAGCGTCACGTTCGGCGCGCCTCCGGCGGTCGCGCTGATCATCGCATTGGCATTCGAGGCTCGCAGCTTGCTGAGAACGGGCGTCCAGTCAGACGCATCCATCGGCAGATATTCCTCCCCGACGACTTTGCCGCCATGGCTCTCGATGTATTTGCGGGTGAACGCGAGCGTCCCACGTCCAAAAACATAGTCGCTGCCTACCAGGAAGAATGTCTTTGCGCCCTTCTCACCGGCGAGATAGTCGAGAACCGGCGCCTGTTGCTGGCTCGGGACCCAGCTGTCTACGAACAGATAGGGGCTGCACGACCCTCCTTCATAGTAAGATGTGTAGATGAACGGCTTCTTGCCGCGAGCGATGACGGGCAGGCCTCCATTGCGGGCGGCGCTGGTCTCCATTGTGATGATGACGTCGACGTTCTGCTGGAATATGAGGGAATTGAAAGCCTTTCCCGCGCCGTCTGCGCCGCTGCCGTCATCCGCGACGACGATCTCGACGTGCTTGCCGAGGATTCCACCGTTCGCGTTGATTTCGGCAGCCGCGAGTTGCGCCGCCTGCACCACCGAAGGGGCGACGACGCTGTTGGCGCCGCTCAGCCCTGTCGGCACACCGATTTTCACGACATCAGCAGCCTGCGCCTGCGGGCCGATACCGATGAGGAGCCCGAAGCACAGCATGCCCACAAATATCTTTCGGCTGGTGTCGCTCTGTCTCGAACCTGTCTGCGTAACGAACATTCCTTGTCTCCTTGCGTAGCCGTTCTGGTGCGTTGTCTCGTGTGCAACCGCTTGTCCGGCTTACGTTCGGACAAGCGTTTCCTTGAGCGCGTCTCGGTTGAGCCGGACGCCGAACCCTGAAGCTGATGGGACCCGAAGCTGTCCGCCATTCGGCGTCGGAGGGTCGATAAAAAGGACCCGCTCGACCTGCTCGGTGCAGACATTCCATTCCGCCAGCGTGCCGTTGCGAAAGCCGGCCACGTGGTGAAGACAGTAAATTCCCCCGCCTCCTGCATCTGAAAGCGGCCGGTTGTAGATTTGAGAAAGATGCGCGACACGCATCGTCTCGGTCATGCCGCCGTTATACATGCTGTTGGGCATGAATATATCGAGCGCATCATGCTCAATGAATTCGCGGAAGCGTCGGCCATCGCCATCCATCTGGCCTGCGGCGACAGGGATACTTGTCCGCGAGCGCATTGCGGCGAGATCGCGCGGATCGTTATTGAGTAGCGGATCCTCGAACCAGGCGATGTCCTGGTCTTCGAGCAGGCCACAGAGCTGTGTTGCTTGATGCCCTGAAAGACTTTCGTTGGCGTCGATGGCGATCGCGACGTCGTCGCCTAGCCCGTCCCGCATGGCCCGGACGCGCGCGACGTCGACGCGGAGCCCCTCCTTGCTACCAACGAGCATCTTGAATCGACTGTGCCCCTGGGCAACGAGGGCCCTGCCGAACTCCACGAGGGCGTCAGCCTCATAGGTGAAATATCCGAACGTGACGTAGACGTCTGCTCGGTCGCGGAAGCCGCCGAGAAGTTCGGCGACCGTGCGGTGGCCGGAAAGCCCGATGAGGTCCCACAGAGCTAGATCGACGCAGGACAGCGCCATCCGATTGACGCCGTTCGTGACCCCGCGTTCGGAAAGAATGGCGGAAAGCCGAGCGTGGATGGCCTCCAGGTCGCGCGGGTCCATGTCCTTCAGCGCGGGGGCGATATAGTGCCGGACGGCCTCCGCTACAGCATGGCAGAGGAACCGTGCCGTCATTCCGACACCGACATAGCCGTTGTCGGTCTCGATTTCGCAAATCACGCGCGTCTCGGCCGGCCCGGGCCGATTGATGATCGGCAGCACGGTCTCGAACCGGTGAACGCTGACGCGTACGTCTTTAATCTTCAAGATTCAGCCCTCACCATCGTCCGCCGCGCCTAAATTTGAATTCAAAACCGAAATTCGTTATCCAAAATGGCGTGCCGTCACCGGACGGATATTCCGTGTAATCCGCAAGAATAAAGATGTAAAGGAGAAGAATATCAGATATTTGCACAATCGATAGTCAGCATATGGCTACGTTGTAAGCACTTATACTCAGTTACATTATCCGTGGTTGTCGGAGACGAGCTAGGAGATTATGAATTCAATATCTGGCTAAAAAAGAGGTCTCCCGTGTTAGATTCCACAGTTCGACCGCGTCAAAGTTTTCACATGGAGCTTGTGCCGCTTTTGCGCGATATGATTCTTGCGTGCGAACTGCAACCGGGCGAAAAGCTCTCGGAGCCCAAGCTGTGCAAACATTTCGGCGTCTCCCGGACGCCCCTTCGCGAGGCGCTGAAGGTGCTCGCGGCCGAAGGTCTGGTTGTCCTTCAGCCCAATCGTGGCGCCAGCATCGCCTGCATCACGCCGGCGGAGGTTGACGAGCTATTCCCGATAATGGGTGCGCTTGAAGCACTCGCCGGCGAGTGCGCCTGCAACCGCATGACCGACGGTGACATGCTGAAAATTCGAGCATTGCACGGGTCGATGGTGCACCATTATCGGTCCGGCGACCCTGCCACGGCGTCAAAACTCGGTCGGATGGTTCATGAATCCATAGTCGAGTTAGCAGCCAACCGGGAACTGACCCGCTTCTACAATTCACTGATAGTTCGAATTCATTCAGCGCGCTTCAAGGCGCATTTTGACTCGAAGAGTTGGGAGCAGTCGGTGCAAGATCATGAGCTTATCGTAGAGGCGCTCGAAGAGCGAAATGGTCCGCGCCTGGGAGCGATACTCAAGGATCACCTCAGCCATTTGGCGCAGATGGTCCATGATTCGTTGCAAGCGAGCATCCCCTCCCCGCCAAAGGTCGGCCGTCCTCGCAAAAAGGATCTAAAGAATCTGAAGTGACACCTCGATACCCGATATGTAATTGGCACCTCGATCCTGAAACCACCGCCCGCGCGCGACACACCGGGCTTCGCCGCGTCCCTCGAACAACCTCGTCCATTGGTTGGGCGGGACGGACAACCTCTCGCCACGACTGAACGGTTATTTTGCGATGACAGACAGTACCAATGCTACCGCATGAGCTGAGCGACCCACGCGCCACGTTGGAAGATTTCGCCTCACCAATATCTGCCGATTTTCGTGGGATTACGGCCCTCGCAGGGTTTTTCTGCGCTGTCGCGGCCAATTCGACTGCATCGGCGATCCCATTAAATGAAAGATTTCGTGGCCGCTATTTAACGGGCTTCATCCTGGCTAATTGACCCTGACCAGTCATGGAAAGGGTTTCCTATCGCGCTCCATCAGCGCCGAGAAGCCGGCGACGTCAGCCGCTAGAATTGCCGCCAAACGCCGTGTCGAACTCAGTGGACTTCGTGCACGCTGGCTGAGCGTGTTTCAAAAGCCCGCTCCTGCTCATCTGACGCGGCACCTGTTGTTTGCGGTCATCGCCTATCGGCTCCAGGCCGACCGCTTCGGCGATCTCGATCACGCAACGAGACAAGTGCTGGACCGAACGGTTGCGAAGGAAACTGGTCCGGCAATGTCCGCCCGCCTGGCCAGCTTTGACAAGAAACGGACCGAGCTTACTCCTGGCACGGTTCTGGTCCGAGAGTGGGACCGACGGTCCCAGCGGGTAATGGTGATGGCTGACGGTTTTGCCTGGAACGGCCAGACCTACGACAGCCTCTCCAAGGTCGCCTTCGCCATCACCGGCACCAAATGGAACGGCCCCCGCTTCTTTGGTCTCCGGGATAAAGGTGATCGATCGACGGTGGAGGCTCAGTCATGAAGGCGCCTTCAGTCAAAACGGTCCGCTGTGCGATCTATACGAGGGTCTCTACCGAGCACGGGCTGGACCAGGAGTTCAACTCGCTGGACGCGCAATACGAGGCCGCCTCCGCCTATATCAAAAGCCAGGCCCATGCCGGCTGGACCCTGGTCCGATCCCGCTATGACGATGGCGGATACTCTGGCGGGTCCACCGACCGCCCGGACCTACAGCGATTGCTGGAGGACATCCGCGCCCGCAAGATTGACGTCATTGTCGTTTACAAGGTCGACCGCTTGACGAGGTCGCTGGCAGATTTTGCCAAGCTGGTCGAGCTGTTCGATGCCCACGGTGTCTCATTCGTCTCGGTGACCCAGCAGTTCAACACCACGACCTCGATGGGTCGGCTGACCCTCAACGTGCTCTTGTCCTTTGCCCAGTTCGAGCGAGAGGTCACCTCCGAGCGGATCCGCGACAAGATCGCTGCATCGAAGCGGAAGGGGCTGTGGGTCGGGGGCAATCTGCCCCTGGGCTATGAGATGAAGGGCGGCAAGATCGCCATCGTCGAAGAAGAAGCAGAGCTGGTCAGATCAATCTACCGGAGATATCTGGAACTTGGCAGCGTCAACGAACTGTTACGGGACCTCAAAGAGCGCAACATCCGAACCAAAAGCAGACTGCTTTCCACCGGTGTCACCCGCGGCGGCATCCCGTTCGGCCGTGGTGCGCTGTACTACGTGCTGAGCAATCACTTCTATATCGGTGAGGTCAAATACAAGAATGAGATCCTGCCGGGCGAGCAACCTCCGATCATGGATCGCACCCTCTTTGAGGCAGTCCGGCAGAAATCCCTCGCCCAATGGTCCCACCGCACCACCGTACGCAACAAGTCTGATCACCTACTGACAGGGCTGCTGTTTGATGATGCCGGGCATCGTATGATTCCGACCCACGCCACAAAAGCCGGCGTTCGCTATCGATACTACGCGTCAACGCCTGTGCTACGTGGAGAAGCCAGGACCGCGTCAGCCGGATCGGTCTCCCGCATTCCCGCCGCTGATGTTGAAGACACCGTCGTAAAATCCCTGAAACAATATCTTGCCGCCAGCCAACGCAAGGCGACAACGAGCGCTGAGAATTGGGGGGATCGTGAAACCGTCGCGGAGCTGGTTACCGGAATTGTCGTACACAGGGATAGGCTGATCATCACGCTCAAGTCGGAGAACGCAGACGAAGAATCCGACTTCTCAGATGCCCGGTCACTCACGATTCCCTGGCAGAAACCGCCCTCCAGACGGTCCCGCCAGATCCTGCTCCCGCATAATGCATTGCGAAGTGACGTCCGTCCGGAGCAGTTCGAGCGCCGGGCGCGCCTAGTCAGCACGATCGCCCGGGGTCGTCAGTGGCTCGATGATGTAGTCTCCGGTCGGGTCGGCACGGTCGCAGAGCTTTGCGTGCGCGAGAAATGTAGCGTTCGGCAGGTCAACATGACCATCTCGCTGGCTTTCCTCGCGCCCAATCTCGTTAAAGCTGCCGTAGAAGGCCGCCTGCAAAGCTGCCGTAGAAGGCCGCCTGCCCCGCGGTGTCGGGGTTGAGCGGCTCCGTGATCCACCGACCGAGTGGAGCCGGCAATTTGAGACGCTCGGGCTTAATCCGGAATAGCCTAAACGCCCGCCATAAACTCCTGATTTGCTTCGATGAGACGGCTTTCGCTAGCTCTCACCACAGGAACGGCTCGAACGCAGGCTTGCCCGCGGCACCGTTGCAAACCGCATGCTCGCGGACCCGACCATCGCGCGGCTCATGCAAACGATCGCGGACTGCAAGGCACAGGAGAAGCAGGCACGGGCGATGCTGACCCACCTGCCTCGGGATCGGTAGGATCGTCGTCCGCCTACGGCTTGAGGAC
>WNFK01248349.1_pt1 | contig 11754 bp, 8 predicted proteins | sample 5400281 | NCBI WGS metagenome assembly WNFK01 (sample SAMN13153350, study PRJNA577476) | soil metagenome | isolation source: 20 cm soil on Douglas fir-dominated hillslope | place: USA:California | collected 2013-09-17
CAGTGTCCATTGGTTGACCTTCGATGAAATCAGCATCGCAATCGCGGCCGTGCCTTTGCCGCGGGCGGCGAACAGGATCGCGATGACGAACTCGGGAGCCTCTGAGGCCAGCGGCGCCAGCCACTGCACCAGCAGGAACCGGTCGATGCCTAGTTGGGTGCCCGCGCCGATCAGGCTTTCGGCGAACGGTTGGGCGCACAGCAGGATGACCGCGGCGGCCGCCGCGAACAGGGCGATGACCGTGGTGCGGCGGACACGATCGGGCAGGGCGCCGATGGCCGCGGCCGTGCCGATCAGCTCTGGCTCCTCGACGTCGCCGCGGGTGAGTCGGTAGAGGTAGAAGCCGAACCACCCCAACAGCGCCACACCAATGGTGATGTCGATGTGCCCGCTGACCGGAATACCGAACGCGACCACCCCGGCGATCAACAGAAATCCGAGTTCCACGCGGTTGCCCGGATCCAGCTGCAGCGCTGAGGTTTTGCCGTTGTTCAGCTTGCGCGCCACGGCCAGCGCGACCAGCACCACGACAGGCCAGCCCAGACCCATCAGCAGCCGGTTCGATCCGGTCATGTTCGCCGCGGCGTACTGCGCGTACACGGGGGCATGGCCGGCGGTGTAGGCGTAATACAGATCGACGGCGTACTCGGGCAGCACCGCAATCAGCGCCAACACCGCGATCGCAAGACCACCCGACACATCGATCTGGGCGGCCTCGGCCGCCCAGGCCAGCAGGAAACTCGCCGACACCACCGCCGCCCCGTAAACACACAGCGCCAGAACCGGATTCGGGTGCAGCCCGACAAAACGCAGCACCAACGCGGGCATGATGAACACGGTGGTGATCAGCGCCGAACGGATTAGGACGCGGCGGGGATGCACCACCGTGGATGGGTCGGTGCGTGTCGGCGTCGCGACGAACATGGGCTGTCCTTTGTTCGGCGACCGGATCGAGCGCGCGGCAAGACTCCGGTCGGCACTGTGGTGTCGTCCGAAGGTCTCGCTCGCCGGACCAGATGTCCGGTGGATGACCGGGCGGCAAGACCGCCAGTGTGTCGACCATCCGCTCCCGCCGCGTCGATGGCGACGGTGAGGAACTACTCCCCTTCACCGCCGACCGTACACACCAATCCGCAGGGGAGCAATGTAGGGAGCGCATCAAATAAATCCCGCCGGGCAACAGCAATTTGCTGCTCAGCGCGTCGGAATCTGGAAGTTCGGGTGTCCGATCTCGTTTCTACGGCAAACCTGTTGCTGCGGGCTTGCGCCGATTCCTCATATTGACTCGGCAGCCCGGCGTCAGCACCGCAGGGCTCGCCCGGTCGAACGGTCATCCGCCGCGCGTGATCACCTCGCCCAATGGCGAGCCAGGAACGGCCCCGGGCGCGCCCGCCGTCACCCGTTTGCCTGAGCTCGGTGCCCCCGTGACCGTCGATGCCGCGCGACGCGCGTTGAGAGAGCAACGCTTATTCATGGATATTAGAGATTACCCACTATCGGTGATGCCAGATGCACTGTGCTGCTGGGTCTTTCATCTCCCACCGATGCTGGACCATGAGCGAGCTAAGCCTGGGATAGCCGTCACGTGACGGAACCTTCCGAATGGGTTGGTCCGCGTCCACCAACGATTGGAAATGTCGCTAAGGGATGGATAGCGGCGTTCTGAAAAAATGACACGAACGTGAGACAAATGGTCGATGACATCGCGTGAGACAAGTTGCATCATCCCAGGTCTGAAAGGGCGCGGGGTGACACGGGGCTTGGGAAGCTACACTGTCGAGATGCACCGAAGATTGACAAACGAGCGCCTGTTGTTTGACAACGTACGTTAGTACAAGTAACTAATTAACCGTAAAAGTGCTGGTCAAGGCCGTTTTTGGCGTGTGAGCGTCGACTGTTGGTCAAAGTAGTCGACCGAAGGCTATTTGAGCGGATCCGTCAATGGGCAAACCGCTGTCGTCGGTCCGCCGGAACCAATGTGCCAGCGTCCCAACTACATTGACGACTTGTCGCGCTTCCCAGTCGCGAAATCGGTGTTATCGGCCGAAGCCGGGGCAAGAACGCTGTCGGGGCCGGGGATGGGACACGGCGTCCGTTTAGGGGCGCTCCAGCTGCGGCTCCGCCGTCGTCATCCGGTGCCAGCGATTAGAGACCGAAGCCAACTGGTGTCATCGGTGAGCCGCTCCTCAAAACGGTGGTGGGTAGATGCCGATGGAACGCTCTGTAACCTGCGTCGCTCATCGCCGCCGCCGGAATCAGGACAGCCGAGGGGCGTGGCGAGGGGGAGGCGTTGCCGACGTCTCGTCTGGTCTTTCGGACGATTCCAGGCGAAGAACCCCCATCATTGACCAAGCGCAGACGCCCTGCACGAAGTAGGTCCTCGAAACAGCCGAGATCGACCATGAATAGGTCGTACTGGTGCGGGGCGACCTCGGGGCCGCCCGTTCTTTTGCCTTTCTGGCAATGTAGATGAAGGCGGGAATGACCGAGTGAACGTCTAGGTCCCGGGCGCGGCATTCTCCCGCGAGCGCAGCGAGCCTGGGGAAGTCTTCGCGCCGTAGGCCGAGCGAAGCGCCGCCGGTGTGCTAGTGAGAGCCGGGCATCGGCCTACCATCGAAGGTGCGGAAAGACTTGAATCCCTCTTTCCTGCAAAGGCTTCGCAACAATACTGTGGTCGGGCGGAAAATTGGCTCAGGGTGGAGCACCGTGACGAGACATAAACGTCGTCTTCGCCTGTATTGCGACTGATGTAGTTGCGCATCCGTCGACCGGTGCCGCCGCGATGCCTGCTGCCACGAGCCTCCCAGCAGCACGGACTACAACCCGTACCCTGCCAGTGCGGCAGCAGCTGCAGAGGCATCACGGCGGCCGTAGTGTCTCAAACCCGCTGTCTAGTTTCACTTTCGCGTCATCTCCGTCGTTAGCAGCAGTTACAGTCGCCGCAGCAGCGTGCAGCACGCCGACCCACCGTGGCGCCCGCGTTGTCAGTAGTCCCAGTCAGCGGGTACGCAACGGAAGACGTCACCGGCGGCTGCCACTCGGCAGACCGACGGGAACGGCAGGTGAGTGGCCACCAGCGACTCACCCGTCGCGGCTAGCTCTCGCAGCAGCTGAATCCGGACGCGGACTGCCTCCAGGGGGTCGTGTTCGAATCCGTTGTGCCATTTGGGATTTTCGAATCCTGGCGCGAACACGGCATCGCCGGCGAACGTGAGCCGATCGCCACCGGACGCCAGCCGCACGATGCTGTGCCCGGGTGTGTGGCCACCCGTGCGAGCGACGAGCACTCCCGGTGCGACTTCGTACTCCGTCTCGAACGTCCGCATCCGGCCGCGGTACTCGTCCAGAAATCGGGAGGCGATGGAGCGAAGCGCATCCGGCACCGGCGCCGGCATGTCGGTGAGGGAGAAGTCGGGTGCTTCCCAGAACTCGGCCTCGGCGGTCGCCACGTGGACGCGCAGATCCGGACGGAACCGCTCCTTCAGCCCCGCGGTGAGCAGCCCGCCCACATGATCCATGTGCAGATGGGTGAGCACCACGTCGGTCACGGCGGCGGGATCGATGCCGGCAGCCTCCAATCGGTGGACCGTCTGCCCGGCTCGCGGAAAGTCCGGGAATTCCACCCCGAGCCCGGCGTCGACGAGGATAGTTCGGCCGCCGCTGCGCACCACGACCACGTTCAGCGGCCAGTCAAGCACGTCGGGCGGCAGGAACCTGTCATGCAACCAGTGCCCGAACTCAGTTGCGTCGGCATTGGTGGCCAGCGTCGTGGCCGTGATCGGTAGTACGCCATCGCTGATCACCAGCACCTCGATGTCGCCGACCTGGACCGCGTAGCGCGATGGCACCAATTCATCGAGTCCCTGACCACCGAGGTGGGAGATGTTGTCCAAGCTCATGTTTCGCCTCCTGACCGCCCCAAGGGCGGCATCGTGGAAATGTTCGTGCACAGACTTGAACGCAGGCCGGTCAGCGAACTCATCCACGTCGAGGTCTTGTCGCTGGCGTGGATGAATCTGCCACGGGCCATCCGTTCTCCTGCTCAGGGACGACTGCACACTGCAGCCGTTCCACACGGGAAAGGTGTCGAGATGAGAATCGTCGTCGTGGGAGGCACGGGCCTGGTGGGCTCGAAACTGATGCGGGCGTTGAACGATCGTGGCCACGACGCGGTCGCCGCGGCGCCATCCGTTGGCGTGGACGCGGTGACCGGTAAGGGGTTGCCCGTCGCACTGGCGGGCGCCTCGGTGGTGGTCGACGTGTCGAATTCGCCGTCGTTCGAAGAGACCGCGGCGACCGAGTTCTTCCGCGCGTCAACGACGAACCTGCTCGCGGCCGAAGCTACGGCCGGGGTTGCCCATCATGTCGCGATTTCGGTGGTGGGTACGGAGCGGTTGGCACCGCAGAGCGGATATTTCCGGGCCAAGCTGCTGCAGGAGGAGCTCATTGGCGCGGGCTCAATTCCCTACACCATCGTCAGGGCCACCCAGTTCTTCGAATTCCTCACCACCATCGCAGATTCCGCGACGGTCGGCGACGTGGTTCGACTGCCCGAGGCGCTGATCCAGCCGATGGCATCCGTCGACGTCGCCGAGGCCGCTGCGATCGCCGCCGGGCACAATCCCGCGGCGGGGATCGTCGAGGTCGGCGGCCCGAAGGCATTCCGATTGCCCGACCTCATTAGGATCGCACTGACCGCCCGCGGTGACGTCCGTCAGGTCATTTCCGATCCCAAGGCCCAGTATTGGGGCGTCGACATCGACGAACACACCCTGATCCCAGGCTCCGGTGCAAGCCTCTTCGACACGACGTTCGAGGACTGGCTCCTCGAGACCGCCGCCAGGTCGTAGCGCCGCGAGCCCGGTAGGCCCTCCTGGACGACCGCGACGAGGCAGCCCGCAGTGAAACCACAGCCGTCACTAGCATTGACATCTGTGAACCTGCGTGGTCGCACCCTCGAATGCCGAACCCTCGACGAGCTGATCGGCGGGGTGCGGTCCAGCTCGCAGGTGCTGGTACTTCGAGGGGAGGCCGGCGTCGGGAAATCTGCGCTGCTCGACTACGCAGCAGTTCGCGCAGAAGGATTCCGCACCACGCGCGTAGTCGGCGTGGAGTCAGACATGGAGCTCGCGTTCGCCGGGCTGCAGCAATTGTGTGCGCCGCTGCTCGACCACCTCGGCGAACTGCCGGAACCGCAGCGCGGCGCGCTCGACGTGGCCTTCGGGCGCGGGTCGGGAACCGTCCCCGACCGCTTCCTCGTGGGTCTCGCCGTGTTGAGCCTGCTGGCGGCGGCCGCGACCGATCGACCAGTGCTCTGCATCGTCGACGATGCCCAGTGGCTCGACCAGGTCTCGCTGCAGACGTTGGGTTTCGTGGCACGACGCCTGCTGGCCGAACCGGTCGCGATCGTCTTCGCCGTTCGTGACCGCCCCGACGTGCTGGCCGGGTTGCCCGAGATGGACGTGGCCGGGCTGTCCGACGCCGATGCCAGAGAGCTGCTCGACTCGGTGATGCAGGCGGGCATCGATCCACGCGTGCGTGACCGCATCGTCGCCGAAACCCGAGGGATTCCGTTGGCCATCGTGGAGGTGCCCCGCAGCGCGTCGGCGGTGGAACTCGCAGGTGGGTTCTGGATAACGGGCAAGCGCTCGTCGACGGCCGCCCTGGAAGAGGAGTTCATGCGCCGCATCCAGGCTTTGCCCCTGCGGACGCAGCGGCTACTAGTGGTTGCAGCTGCCGAACCCACCGGTGATGCCGCGTTGTTCCTGCGCACGGCTGCGGCGCTGGAGATTCCAGTCGACGCGCTGGGGCCCGCGGAGGGCGCAGGCGTCATCGAGTTCGGCCCGCGCATGCACTTCCATCACCCCTTGATGCGGTCGGCGGCCTACCGCGCAGCTGATCTCACCGAGCGTCGCGTGGTCCACCGAGCGTTGGCCGCGGCCACCGACCCAGTTGCAGATCCCGATCGCCGAGCATGGCACGCCGCCAACGCGGCGCAGGGTCCCGACGATGCGGTGGCGGCCGAACTGGAGGCATCTGCGAATCGAGCAGCAGGCCGGGGCGGCGTGGCCGCTGCCGCCGCGTTCCTCGAGCGAGCGGTGGCCCTCACCGCTGATCCCGCGCTGCGCGGTACGCGCGCCATCGCCGCAGCGCACGCCAAACGGGACGCGGCCACCCCGGAAGCCGCCTACGACCTGCTTGCCATCGCCGACCTTGCGCCACTGTCCGAATTGCAGCGGGCCCAGGTGGTCAGGATGCGGGCGCAGCTGCAGTTCACGCGCAGTCGGGCGGGCGCGACGGGAGCACCCCGAACCAGTGAGGCGGCGGCGTTGTTACTCAGTGCAGCAGGGAGACTCGATGGCCTCGACGACGAGTTGGCTCGAGATACCTACCTGGAAGCGCTCACCGCGGCCATGTATGCCGGTCGACTCGGGGAGCCCGACCTGCTGACCGAGATCGCAGAGGCGGGCCGCGCCGCCGTCTCCCCCATCGCGACACCGCAGCGTCCCATCGACCTGTTGCTCAGCGGGATGACGAGCAGGATCCTCGACGGCCCCGGTGCGGGCTCGGCTCACCTGCGGGCTGCGTTGGAATCATGGAATGCACACGCGCAGAACGCTACTGGACCCGTCCAGCGGTGGCCATTCCCCATCGCCCAGGAGTCTGCGGCGCACGAAATGTGGGACGACGCCGTGCTGCAACAGATTGCCGCCGACATGGTGCGACGTGCACGCGATGGCGGCGCGCTCGCGGTGTTGCCGTCGGCGCTGGTGTACCGCGCGGGGGTCCACGTCTACACCGGCGAGTTCACCTCGGCTGCCGCGCTTCTCGAGGAGGCCGACGCGATCACGGCCGCGACCGGCTACACGCCGATGAAGTACCACTCGCTGACCCTGGCCGCCTGGCGCGGTGTGCCGGGCGCTGCGATCGAACTGATCGACGCGGCGGCCGCTGACGGCCTTGCCAAGGGGGAGGGCCGCCTGATCGGTGTCAGCGGCTTCACCGCGGCCGTGCTCTTCAACGGCCTCGGCCGCTACCAGCAAGCACTCGAGGCCGCTCAGAAATGCTGTGAATACGAGGATCTCGGATTCCACGGGTGGTGCCTTTTCGAACTCATCGAAGCCGCAGTTCACGTCGGCGACCTGGACTCGGCTGGCGCCGCGCTTCCGCGCCTGGAGCAGCGCGCCGGGAGTAGTGGAACCGAATGGGGATTGGGTGCGGTGGCCGCCGCCCGCGCCCTGCTCACAACCGACGAGCACGCCGAACAGCTCTTTGTCGAGGCCCTCGAACGCCTCCAGGCCGCACACATCGGCCCGCACGTCGCGCGTACCCGACTGTCCTACGGCGAATGGCTGCGCCGCGCCAACCGCCGAACCGATGCCCGCACACAATTGGGCCAGGCCTACGAGCAGTTCACCCGCATGGGCGCCGAAGCGTTCGCCGAGCGGGCGCGCCGGGAGTTGATCGTGACCGGGGAGAAGGTCCGTAAGCAGCCGGTGAGCTCAGGCGACGGACTCACTGCGCAGGAGGCGCAGGTTGCGCGGTTGGCCGCCGCGGGGCACACGAACGTGCAGATCGGCGCGCAGTTGTTCATCAGCGCGCACACCGTTGAATGGCACCTGCGCAAGGTCTTCGTCAAGCTCGGCATCACCTCACGCAGGCAACTGCGCGACGCCGCGCTGTCCGGGTAGCGCCGCCCCAACCAATCCACGGCCACACTACGGAATCCCCCGGGGTAGGACCACGAACTTCCAAGGGTCCGCGAAACCCAGCCTGCGACCAGTCTGAATTCGGCGGTGCAACCCACACGGTCACCAGACAGACAACGCAACGGGAGGTTCGATCATGACGGCAACAGGTTCACTCAAAGTAGTGGTCATCGGCGGCACGGGGCTCATCGGCTCGAAGGTGGTGAGCATGCTCGGCGAGCACGGCCACCAGGCCATCGCCGCGTCCCCCGCGACGGGCGTCAACACCGTCACCGGCGAGGGGGTGACCGAAGTGTTGACCGGCGTCGACGTCGTCGTCGACGTCTCCAACTCTCCGTCCTTCGACGCCGGCCCCGCCATGGACTTCTTCACCACCGCCACCGGCAACCTGCTCACAGCGGCGGAGTCGGCCGGTGTGTCCCACTACGTCGCGCTCTCGGTCGTCGGGACCGATCGACTGCTAGCCAGCGGATACTTCCGCGCCAAGCAGGCGCAGGAGACGCTCATCGGCGACTCCGGCATCCCGTTCTCGATCGTGCACGCCACCCAGTTCTTCGAGTTCGTCGGCCGCATCGCCGATTCGGCCACCGACGGTGACACGATCCGGATCTCCTCGGCGCTCTGCCAGCTGATCGCGGCCAACGAAGTCGCCACCGCGGTGGCACGTACTGCCGTCGGCCAGCCCGTCGGCGGCGTGCGCGAGGTGGCCGGCCCCGACCAGTTCCCGCTCGACGAGTGGGTCAGGGTCGAACTCCGCGCGCACGACGACACGCGGCGCGTGGTCACCGACCCACAGGCGCCCTACTTCGGCGTCGTGCTCGACGACTACACCCTGCTCCCCGGTGACGATGCGCTCGCCTTCTCGACCCGCTACCCGGACTGGCTTGCCAACCGCGTGGCGACTGCCGCCCGGTGACCCCCACGCCGCCGAAGTCCAGCAACCTGACCATGAACATCGCCACCGTTCCCGCATCCGACGCCGAACTCGCCGCCCGCTTCGCCACCGACGCCGCGCCCCTGTTCAGCGCGCTCGCCCGCCGCGCCCGCCGACTGACCCAGTGCGACGCCGACGCCGAGGACCTGTTGCAGGACACCCTCTTACACGCCTACCAGGGTTTCCGATCGTTCCAGGACGGCACCAACCTCAACGCGTGGCTCTTCCGGATCCTGCACAACCGGTGGATCAGCATGCACCGCTACCGGGAGCGACGCCCAACCGAAGTTCCCCTCGACGATACGACCACCACAACCACGGGATCGTCTGCCGCGCATCGATCCGCCGAGGCGGAGGTGCTCGACACTGTGCCCGATGGTGATGTCAAGGCCGCGCTCGCGTTGCTGCCCGTTGGCGTTCGGACGGCCCTCTACTACGTCGGAGTCCAGGGGTACACATACGCCGAGACCGCGGCTTTGATGAGCGTGCCGATCGGCACGGTGATGTCGCGGGTGTCACGCGGCCGACAACGACTGCGCATCGCCCTGTCGCACCTCAACTACGGCCGCGAGGAGTACGGCCATGCCGAACAACGCAGTGCGTGACTGTGCCGTGCCGGCCTCGGAACTGAGCGGCCTTCGCGCGTTGGTGACCGGCGGCACCGCAGGCATTGGTGGGGCGTGCGCTCGATTACTGAGCCAGGCGGGTGCCTCGGTCGTCATCGCTGGACGAGACCAGCATCGCGGCCACGCCGCGGCCGCCGAACTGGCTGCCCGCTACATCAGGACCGACCTTGCAGATCTGGACTCCGTGCACGCGCTGGTCCGGCAAGTCGGCGAGGTCGACGTGCTCGTCAACAACGCTGCGAGCTTCCCGTCGGCGCCGACCGTCACCCAGGACGTCGCGGGATTCGCACGGACCTTCGACACCAACGTCCGCGGAACCTACTTTCTGACGGCGGGCCTGGCCCAAGGCATGCTGATCCGAGGACGCGGCGCCATCGTGAACGTCACGTCGATGGTCGCGTCAAAGGGGGTGGCCGGCGCCTCGGCCTACAGCGCGTCCAAAGCCGCGGTCGAGTCGTTGACCCGAACCTGGGCCGTCGAATTCGCTTCGCGTGGTGTGCGTGTCAACAGTGTCGCCCCAGGTCCCACCGATACCGCGGGTGTCGTCGCCGAGTGGGGCGACGTCAACGACGAATTGGGACGGGCTCTACCGCTGGGGCGGACCGCGCGCGCCGAGGAGATCGCCGAGGCCGTGCTGTTTTTGGCCTCACCGCGGTCGAGCTTCATCACCGGGGTGACCTTGCATGTCGATGGTGGCGGCACCGCAATCTGAATCATCAAACGGGAGAGGAAGTTCCGATGTCCAATACCTATGACCCTCAGTGGGAGAACGCCCTGACGGTGGTGCAGGAGGTGACCCCGCCGGTCATCCCTGGCGACGCGCACGTGATGACCGTGACCATCACCTACCCACCGGGCAGTGGAGGCGCACCACCGCACCGCCATCCCAGTGGACCAGCCTTCGGTTTCGTGCTTGAAGGTGAATTGCTCTTCGAACTCGAAGGCGAGGCACCGCGCGTGGTGCGGGCAGGGGAGGCGTTCTGGGAACCCGGTGGCGACGTCATCCACTACTCGGATGCCAACAATCGCGACGACGTCGAACTGCGGTTCCTGGTCACCATGATGTGCGTACCAGGTCAGCCGATGCTGACGCTGGTCAGCGAACAGGAACTGGCCACGCGCAAGCACCTTCGCCTGCCAGCGCAGCCCGGTCCCGAATCCTTCGATGGGGAGCAGTGAACGATGTCGCGAATCCTGCTGCAGACAACCATCGCGGCGCATCCCGACGACTGGGACGTCAGCCGATTCTCGCTCCTCGCAACCGAACTCCGCGCCGCGGGCCACGAGGTCCTCGCGCGCAACCGGTGTGATCGCGCTGGCGACGATCCGGTACTGGTACACCTCAACGATCTCGACTTCGACCAACTCTGGCTCCTCGCCGTCGACGTCGGCGAGGGACTCACCGCCGCCGAGGCCGACGCGGTGATCCGGTTCCGCCACGGCGGGGGCGGTGTCCTCACCGCGCGCGACCACCAGCAGTTGGGGAGCTGCCTGTTACGGCTGGGCTCACTTGGCCGGGTCAACCGATTCCACGACGAGTCCATCGACCCGGAAACCATGCGCGACGCAGTGCTGGCCGCCGAACCCGCCCACGAACTATTACGCACCACTCAAACGGCCAGCGGACACATCGAGTGGTTTCCGTCCCATCCCCACGAAGGGCTGGTGACACCCGAACGTCCTCACGCCGCCGTCGTCGCCCAAGGCCGCAGCCGGGTCACTGGCCGGCGCTTCAACCTCGCGGTGGCGTTGGACGGCGAATCAGCGCCCGACGGCCGTCCGATGGGCCGCGCCGTGGCCGAGTCGACCTTCCACCACTTCTCCGACTACAACTGGGACCTCGGCAGTGGCGCGCCCTCCTTCGTGTCCGAACCGCCCGGCACCGAAATCGCAGCCGACCCTTCACGTCTCGCAGTGTTCAAGGACTACGTGCGCAATCTCGCGACATGGCTCCAGCCGACCACCAAACGCTACGAACCGACCACGGACTCGTTGGCGAGGTCAGTCATCAGTGAGATTCAAATCTGAGTCGTCATCGCTCGCTCGCCTCCACCAGCTCCTTAGGTGAGTGATCGAATCGGCTTATGCAATGAAGATTGACAAGCTCGAACGACACGCCGAAATCTTGTCAAAGTAGCCCGGCGAGTCCTGTCAATCTTCGCTGCATCTCGACAGTTTTTTTCCAATTAGCGCACCCAGCTACCGCGCGGGCGCTGGAACCAACCGTTAGCCTGGTCCCAGCACTCACTACGACCACCGGATCGGCCTGTGTCGGGCGCGTCGCCTCATCGTCGTGAACAATGCGGCCCTCGCACCACCCCACGGGGTCGCATGCCCCGACCATGCTTTGATGTCGGCGCTGATGGGCAGACAGCGTGCGTGCCGTCCCCACGTCGTACCTTCTCTGGACTCGTCACAGGATGCGGTAGCCGATCTCGGCGGCCGCGGCTTGCGCGATGGACCACACGAGCGGGTGAGTGAGTGG
>WNFK01219456.1_pt1 | contig 11751 bp, 16 predicted proteins | sample 5400281 | NCBI WGS metagenome assembly WNFK01 (sample SAMN13153350, study PRJNA577476) | soil metagenome | isolation source: 20 cm soil on Douglas fir-dominated hillslope | place: USA:California | collected 2013-09-17
CGGCCGGAGCGATCGACCGCGTCGATGGTGACGGCGGCAAGCCCAAGCTTCTGTGCGGCCTCGATGACGCTGGCGCCACCGCCACGCTCGTCTTCCATCTTGTCGCGCAGATCGGCGACCGATTTGCGCGCGCGTTCCATCGCAATTTCCTTCTTCAGATTCGAAGCGACGCTTTCATATGAGGGCTCGACGCCCGGTTCGATCTTGTCGATCTTGACCACGGCCACGCCGAACCTGCCTTGCACCGGCTGGCTGATCTCGCCGGATGGCAGCGAAAAGGCCGCGTCCGCGATCGCGGTATCGATGATGGCGGATTTCGCGATCATGCCGAGGTCGACGTCGGAAGCGCTCAGCCCGCGCTCCTTGGCCAGATCCTCGAATGACAATCCGGACGTGAGGCGAGTACGCGCCGCCGCAGCCTCTTCGGTGTTCGGAAAGACGATCTGCGACACCTGGCGCCGTTCCGGCGTGCCAAGTTTGTCGCGCCGTTGTTCGAACATCTTCTTGGCATCCTCGTCGGAGACGGTGGCCCACTTTCCGACCTCTTCAGGATTGATCACGACAAAAGATATCTTGCGATATTCGGGCGCGCGGAACTGGGCCTTGTGATCGTCGAAATAGCCGGCAAGCGTCTCCGGCGACGGCGGATCGATGGTTCCGGCATGTGCTGCGTCTAGTTTGACGTATTCGAATCCGCGCTGTTCGTCTTGAAAGCGGCTGAGGGCCTCGATCAGGACTTTCGGCGGTTCAAGACCGGCCGAGATCGTGCCGGCGATCTGACGCCGCAGCGACACGCGCCGCTGGTCGGCGATATAGCGCGGTTCGGTGAAGCCGAATTGCCGGATCGTGGCCTGGAAGCGCCCGGGATCGAATGCGCCGGTCACGCCCTTGAAATTGGGATCGCTGAAGATCATGCGCATGATCTCGGCGTCGGATTGTCCGAGCCCCAACCGTCGCGCTTCTTCGTCCAAGGCGGCTTCGGCGATGGTTTGCTGCAGCAACTGGCGGTCGAGGCCGAAGGCGCGGGCCTGATCCATCGTCAAGGGGCGGCCGAACTGACGGCCGATCTGCTGCAGCTTCTCGGTATAGAGCTGGCGGAATTGTTCGGCCGAAATCTCGGTCCGGCCGACCTTGGCCAGCGTCGATTGTCCGAAACCCTTGAAGATATCGGCGATGCCCCAGACACCGAAGCTGATGATCAATACGCCCATCACCGTGGCCATGATGATCTTGCCGAGCCAGTTTGATGAGGCTTTCCGCATTCCTCGAAGCATAGGTCCAACTTGTTTTGCAGGAGGGAACCGGGTCGCGCCCAAGGGGAATTCGGTTTCGAATTCCGCGACAGGGCGTCACCGAGTTGAGAACGCATCATAAAGTGGCAGCCGCCCGCTCGCAACCTTGGCGGGGAGCCTCAAGCAGGGACGAAGTGACGCCGTTAACGGCTGGCGCGCCGCAAAACCGGTATCTGGAACTGGCGCGCCAGCTCTGCTAGCGCATATCGACCGAAACTTTCTCGAAACTTTCTCGAAACTTCCTTGGGGAATCCTGCCATGACCGACGCCATCCGGCCGCTGATTGCCGGTAACTGGAAAATGAACGGCCTCAAGGCCTCCTCGGCCGAATTCGAGGCCATGCTTGCCGGTGCCCCGGGTGTCGCCGCCAAGGCCGACCTGCTGGTTTGCCCGCCCGCGACGCTGATTGCCGCCTTCGCTGAAAAAGCACGCGGCTCGAAGACCTTCGCGATCGGTGCGCAGGATTGCCACCCCAAGGCGTCGGGGGCCCATACCGGCGATCTTTCAGCCGAAATGCTGGCAGATGCCGGCGCCAGTGCCATCATTATCGGTCACTCCGAGCGGCGGGCCGACCACGGCGAGAGCGACGCGCTGGTGCGGCAGAAGACTGAAGCGGTTTGGCGTGCCGGCTTCATCGCCATCGTTTGCATCGGCGAGACCCGGCAGCAGCGCGATGCCGGGCAAGCCCTCGAATCTGGTGGTGGCCTACGAGCCGGTCTGGGCGATCGGCACCGGCCTGACCCCGACGGCGGGAGATGTTCAGCAAATTCATAAGTTTATCCGGGACTTCCTGATTGCGCGATTTAACGGGGAGGGGGCCCGAATCCGCATCCTCTATGGCGGCTCGGTGAAACCCTCGAACGCCGCTGAATTGATGGCAGTTGCCAACGTCAACGGCGCGCTGGTCGGCGGCGCCAGCCTGAAAGCGGCTGACTTTCTTGCGATTGCCGCCGGCTGTCCCTAGCCAGGCGCTGCCGCCCGGGCGCGCTTCCAATAGATCATCGTTCCCGAGAGTCCGCCGTGCGGCTTGAAGGCGTAATCGGGAATCACTCCCGCCAACTGGAAGCCCAGTCTCTCGTACAGACCCGCGGCACCGCCGTCGGCCGCGGTGTCGAGCACCAGCAGTGTGCGTTTGCGCTCCACGGCCATGCGCTCGGCCACGCGCATTAATGCCGTCGCCACGCCACGGCCGCGGTGACTGATCCGGGTCATCATCTTTGCGATCTCGGCCCGGTGCGGCTGGTTCGGTGGACAGTCGAGCAGCAGGGTCACCGTTCCGATCAGGCTTTCATCGTCGAAGGCGCCGAGCACAATCCGTTCGCCGCGGGCAGCCGCCGCAAGCGAGCCGCTCCAGAACGTGTGAGCTACCTCTACCGCCAGCGGATGCATGAAACTGACCGAGCCGCCGTTCGCCACCGTCTCCACAAGGATTTCGCTCAACGCCTCGCGGATATCGGGCGAGGCGTTCAATGCCCTGATTTCGATCTCCGGCATCTCGGCAAGCTCCAGGCGAATGAAAACGGATTTCCGAACCGACACTCAAATTCGATCATCAGGCCGTGAAGGCCGCGAGCGCCTTCTTGATCTGGGCAATTCGTTCGACGTCCTCGATCTGAAGATGGCGGCCTCGCTCAAGGATCTCCAACGTGTACTCTTCGTAAGAGAGCCCCAGCCGTTCGGCCCTTGGCATGCGAAACAGGATCACGTCGCGCGACGCGCTATGCCAGGCCGCGCGATGCGCAGCCTTCCAATAGAAATAGTTTCCGATCGGCCCATAGCCCCATTCGGGTTTGTGCTCTTCGTCCAGCGGCGGCCCGCCATTGTGGCGCGCGGTAACACTGTTGGCTTCACTCTCCGGCTCGGCTGCAGGGGGTTTGATGTCGATCTCCGACATGTCAGTCAGCTCCGGGCGAGCACGACGACATAGACGCACCAGGCAGCGGTTTCGTTGGCGAAGGTCACTTCGGACGGCGAGCCAAATCCAAGGCAGTCGCCGGTTCCGAGTTCGCGCCGCTCGCCGGCTTCGATGATGACGAGCTGGCCTGCCTGCACCCAGACGGCCTGACGAATATGCGCGTAAGACGAGGCCGGCAGCACCACCCGCTGTCCGGCCGGCAGCTCAACCCTGATGATTTCGAGGGGATGGTCGGGCCGGCTGAACACTTGCTTGCGCAAATAGCCGGTGTCGGGGTCGCGCCAGACCGGCTGTTCCGTGGCCCGGGTCAGCCGTCCCTGGTCTTCGGCCCGCAGCAGCAGGCCTGCCAGGGTCAGGTCGAACGCGCCCGCCAGCCGAACCAGGATCACGGCCGTCGGGCTGACCTCCTCGCGTTCGATCTTGCTGATGGTCGCCTTGGACACGCCCGAGCGTTCGGCGAGATCCGCCAGCGACCAGCCGCGACTTTCGCGCTCAAGCCGCAAACGGCCGGCGATGCGGGAAGCGGTGTTGTCCAGTAAAAGAGACATACATCTACTATATTAGAAAGGCAACGGCAAGGCAATAAGCTTGCATAAAGTTGTTTGGCTCAAGGACAGATTTAGTCGCCGCAACCCGACCCAGGATGCGATGAAATGATTATATTCGGGGGGGTCGCTGCAGGGGTGACAATCCCCCGTTTAATCGTGTAACACCGCGCGACTTCAAACCCCGCAAGCCCAATCGAGCAGCCGAACCTCGGCGCTTTTGGTTTGCGACGGAAGGTAGAGATGCAGACTGTCGTTATCGTAGTCCACCTGATGATCGTTGCGACGCTGATCGCGACGGTGCTGCTGCAGAAATCCGAAGGCGGCGGCTTGGGCGTCGGCGGCGGGGCCGGCTTCATGTCGAGCCGCGGCACCGCTAATTTGCTGACGCGCACGACCGCGGTTCTCGCGGTGGGCTTCTTTATGACCAGCCTGCTGTTGTCCTGGCTCGCCAGCTACGATCGCAAGCCCAGTTCAATTATCGACAATAGTCCTGCCTCGCAGTCGCAACCGGCAGGTCCGGCGACGCCCGCGCCGCCATTGTCGCAGGGCGGCGGCATTCTGGATTCGCTGAAGAAGGCGGACGAGCGGCAGCAGAATCAGCCGGCGCCAACGGGCCCGCAGGCGCCCCGTTCGCAATAAAGCAGGGTGGCCATGCAGGACGGTAGCTACCGTCCTGCATCAGGAACCCCCATCAACCTCCTGATAACGCTTTTAATTTCAGGTCACCCACAGCCTGACAGAATGTTCGCTCGGGAAAGCGATTCGCTTTGGCGAATCGCGCCGGTAGCCTTAAAGGTTAAGCCCCATGGCGCGGTATATCTTCATCACCGGCGGCGTGGTTTCCTCGCTCGGAAAAGGTCTGGCTTCAGCGGCGCTTGGCGCCCTGTTGCAGGCACGGGGCTACAAGGTCCGGCTCCGCAAGCTCGACCCCTATCTCAATCTCGACCCAGGAACGATGTCGCCGTACCAGCACGGCGAAGTGTTCGTGACTGACGATGGCGCCGAGACCGATCTCGATCTCGGGCATTACGAGCGCTTCACTGGACGTCCCGCCACCAAGGCGGACAACATCACCACCGGACGGATCTATCAGGACATCCTCACCAAGGAACGGCGCGGCGATTATCTCGGCGCCACGATCCAGGTGATCCCGCATGTCACCAACGCCATCAAGGATTTCATCCTCGACAGCAATGACGATTTCGACTTCGTGCTGTGCGAGATCGGCGGCACCGTCGGCGACATCGAGGGGCTGTCATCTGACGCTGTTGCCGTTCATCCCCAGCGCGGGCGAACTGAAGACAAAACCGACCCAGCATTCGGTCAAGGAGCTGCGCTCGATCGGCATCCAGCCGGACATTCTGCTGTGCCGCACCGACCGGCCGATCCCCAAGGAAGAGCGGCGCAAGCTCGGCCTGTTCTGCAACGTGCGTGAAAGCGCTGTGATCGAGGCGCGCGACGTCGATAACATCTATGCCGTGCCCGAGGCGTATCATGCCGCCGGACTCGACGACGAGGTGCTGGCGGCGTTCGGCATCGAGCCGCGAATTCCGCCGCAGCTGCAGAGCTGGCACGTCATCAACGAGCGGGTGCGCAACCCCGAGGGCGCGGTGACCATTGCCATCGTTGGCAAATACACCGGCATGAAGGACGCCTACAAATCGCTGACCGAGGCCTTGTCGCATGGCGGTATCGCCAACAAGGTCAAGGTCCATCTCGACTGGATCGAGAGCGAAGTGTTCGAGAACGAGGACCCCACGCCCTTCCTTGAGCACGTCAATGGCATTCTGGTGCCCGGCGGCTTCGGCCAGCGCGGCGCGGAGGGCAAGATCCGCGCGGCGCAGTTCGCCCGCGAGCGCGACGTGCCCTATTTCGGCATCTGCTTTGGGATGCAGATGGCGGTGATCGAGGCGGCGCGCAATCTCGTCGGCATCGAGGAAGCGAATTCGACGGAGTTCGGCCCGACGCCCGAACCATTGGTCGGCCTGATGACGGAATGGCTGCGCGGCAACGAGCTCGAGAAGCGATCGAACGCCGGCGATCTCGGCGGCACCATGCGCCTCGGGGCTTACCCTGCGGTGCTCAATCGGGGCAGCCGGGTGTCGGAGGTCTATGGCGGCGCCACCGAGATTTCGGAGCGTCACCGTCATCGCTACGAGGTCAACACCGCCTACAAGGACCGGCTCGAGCAGCACGGCCTGCGGTTCTCGGGCCTGTCACCTGACGGTGTGCTGCCGGAGATCGTCGAATACGAGGACCATCCCTGGTTCATCGGGGTGCAATTCCATCCCGAACTGAAGTCGCGCCCGTTCGAACCGCATCCCTTGTTCGCGTCGTTCGTTCAGGCCGCGGTGGTGCAGTCGCGATTGGTTTGACGGGCCGTTCGATCAACTTGCCTTCTTGACGATCTTGCGCAGGGCATTGTCGATCCGGGACTGCCAGCCCGGGCCCTTGGCTTTGAAATGCGAAATGACCTCGGGGCTGAGCCGGATCGAGACGGCAACCTTCGTTGGCGCTTTCTGCGGCCCGCGCGTTCCCTTGAATTGAGCAAGCAATTCGGGAGGCAGGACTTCGGCAGGAGGTCTTGCCTTGGCGAAGTCCTCCTTGGTCCATTCCGGGTTGTCGTCGTCGAACACCGGCTCTTTTGATTTACGGGACATAGCGCCTCATCTCCTTCATGTGCGCGCGTCGAAGGCTGATCGGCCGCACCAATCCATTTCGGGTGGTGAAGGCGAGGCTATACGCGACGCCATCGATAAAGCCATATGCGCGATAGCGGACCTCGCCGTAGTCGTAGCGGTCGTCCACGAAAGTCACCTTGATATCGAGATCGACCCAGCGCGCTAGCGACACGCGATGCTTCGACAGATTGATCACATCCTTGGCCGGATCGTAGTCCGCCATTATCGTATATACAATTTGTTTGCAAATGGGTCAAGATGGGCAGAGGTGCCATGTGATCATCCCCTCAAGACAGCATTCCGTCCAGTCGTTATAAGCGGCCGAACAATGAGGGAGGACGACCGATGATCTACGAAACCCGCGTTTATCGCTGTCTGCCGGGCCGGCTGCCGGCGCTGCTCAAGCGCTTCGAGAACACCACGCTGAAACTGTGGGAAAAGCACGGCATCAAGCAGGCCGGGTTCTTCACCACGCTGGTCGGCGAATCCAATCAGGAACTGACGTACTTGCTGGCTTGGGAATCGCTCGCCGATCGCGAGAAGAAATGGGCCGCCTTCCAGAGCGACCCGGAGTGGATCATCGCCCGCGCCAAGACCGAGGAAGACGGTCAGATCGTCGGCAACATCGTCAATCAATTGCTGGTGCCGACCGTATTCTCGTCGGTGAAGTAATCCGCCTTTCGAAGGGGTGAGGTCGCGCCGGATGCCTCACGGTCTCGACCATATCGTGCACGCCGTCCGCGATCTCGACGCGGCGGCGGAATTCTATCGCGACGCCGGCTTCACCGTCGGCGCGCGCAACCGCCATCCGTGGGGCACCCACAACCGAATTGTGCAATTGAAGAATTGCTACATCGAAATCCTTGAGGTCGCCGAGCCTGAGAAGATCGTGCCACACGGCGCCCGCTCGTTTTCCTTCGGCGCCTTCAACCGCGACTTTCTCGCTTCGCACCAGGGATTCTCGATGCTGATCCTCAACTCTAGCAACGCGGCCGACGATGCGCGCGCGTTCGAGGCGGCCGGCATTGGCGGTTATGACGTGTTCGATTTCGCCCGCGAGGGCGCAAAGCCGGAGGGAACGCCGGTGAAGCGCTGGCGTTCTCGCTGGTTTTTGCCAGCGATCCGGCCTCGCCGAATCTGGGTTTTGCGGCGTGCCAGCACCATTTCCCGGAGAATTTTTGGGACCCGGCATTTCAAATCCACGCCAATGGCGCGCAAACCGTGGCCGGCGTGGCGATGGTCGCCGACAATCCGACCGACCATCACATCTTCCTGAAAGCCTTCAGTGGCGTGCAGGATCTGCATTCGAGCTCGATCGGTGTCAAGGCGCGCACCGGTAACGGTGATATCGAGATCATGGAGCAGGTCGCGTTTCGCGACCAGTTCGGCATTTCGCCTGACGTGGACGGCGAGGGGATGACGCTCAACGCGCTGCGCTTCGAGGTCGCGGACATGGCACAAGCCGAAGCATCGCATCGGCAGAATGGCGTTGTCTCGCGGCGCCATATCGGGCGGCTCGTAGTGCCGCCGGGTGTCGCCCATGGCGCAACCCTGATATTCGAGACCGCTAAATAGGGTTGATCCCCTGGCCGGTGCCCGGCATGGTCGCGCCCGAAAAAGGATTAGAGCCTTGAACGCCAACATTTCAGCCGCGCCGGTGGTTACGGCAGGCGATGTCAAATTCGGCAACGATTTGCCGATTTCGATCATCGCCGGCCCGTGCCAGCTCGAGAGCCGCGCCCATGCGCTCGAAGTCGCCGGCGCCCTGAAGGAGATCGCGGCGCGCTTGAAGATCGGGCTCATCTACAAGACATCGTTCGACAAGGCCAACCGCAGCAGCGGATCGGCTCCGCGCGGCATTGGCCTCGCGCAGGCGCTGCCGATCTTTGCCGAGATCCGCTCGTCGCTCGGCATGCCCGTGCTCACCGACGTTCACGAGGCCGTGCAATGCGCCGAGGTGGCGCAGGCCGTCGATGTGCTGCAGATTCCGGCATATCTGTGCCGGCAGACCGATCTGCTGCTGGCGGCGGCTGCAACCGGCAAGGTCGTCAACATCAAGAAGGGTCAGTTCCTGGCGCCGTGGGACATGGCGAATGTCGTTGCCAAGATCACCGGCGCCGGCAATCGCAACGTGCTGGTGACCGAGCGCGGCGCATCGTTCGGCTACAACACGCTGGTGTCGGACATGCGCGCGTTGCCGATCATGGCGCGCACCACCGGCGCGCCCGTGATCTTCGATGCCACCCATTCGGTGCAGCAGCCCGGCGGCAAGGGCACCTCATCGGGCGGCGAGCGCGAATTCGTGCCGGTGCTGGCGCGCGCGGCGGTCGCGGTCGGCGTCGCCGGCGTATTCATCGAAACCCATCCCGACCCCGATCGTGCGCCGTCTGACGGCCCCAACATGGTGCCGCTGCGCGAGTTCGAAGGTCTGGTGAAGACGCTGATGGCGTTCGATGCACTCGCCAAGAATCTCGAAAAGAGTGTAGCGCGTTGATGCCGCGGACCGGGGTTGCGGCCACGATGAACCGCGTATGCCGCCGGTCCTGAATATCATTGCGCTTGCCACGTTCGCGGCGAGCCTGTCGGCACGGGCGCTGGATCCGGTGCTGCCGCACGTCGCCAGCGATTTCAACGTCAGCATCGCCGCGGCGGCAGGGTTTGCGTCGATATTCGCGTTTACCTTCGCCATCGTCCAGCCGGTGCTGGGCGCTGCGGCGGATTTGTTCGGCAAGGCGCGTCTCGTGATCGTATGCCTGGTGCTGCTGGGCCTCGCCAATATTCTCGGCGCGCTGTCTTCGTCGTTTTCGCTGTTGTTCACGACGCGGATTCTCGCAGGGGTAGGCGCCGGCGGGGTCTTTCCAATCGCGCTCGGGCTGACCAGCGATCTGGTTGCGCCGGACAAGCGTCAGGTCGCGATCGGCCGCACGCTGGCGGGCGCGATGACCGGCAACCTGCTCGGGGCGTCGCTGTCGGGCCTGATCGGCGATTTCCTCGGCTGGCGCGGCGTGCTCGCCGTGCTTGGCTCACTGGCGGTCGTGGCATCGGTCGCCGTCGCCATTGGTTTTCGTGGCGGCGTACTGAAGCGGGCGCCGGCAAAAGTCGATCTTTCGGTGCTCAGGCACGGCTATCGCACCATCTTTGCCAATCCGAACGCGAAGGTCTGTTACGCCGCGGTGTTTGTCGAAGGCTGCTGCGTGCTTGGCGTGTTTCCCTATGTCGCGTCGTTTCTGTTCGAACTCGGCGTCACCAGCCTTTCCATCAGCGGCCTCGTGATCGCAGGCTTCGCGGTCGGCGGACTGTTCTACACATTGAGCGTGTCGCGCTTTCTGCCGCGGCTCGGCGTCAACGGTATGATGATTTCGGGTGCCATGCTGATGGGCCTGCAACTCGCCATCGTTGCCTTCGGCCCGCCCTGGCAGCTTCAGGCCGGCAACTTCATCCTGATGGGCTGGGGCTTCTACATGATCCACGGATCGCTGCAGGTGTTTGCCAGCGACTCGTTTTTCTTCTTCATGGGCCAGACCATAGGACCGATCGCGTACGGGTTTGGCATTCTGAATGTCGGCAAGATACCGACGTTGCTGGCAAGCGCCGTCATCATTGTCGTGCTCGGTTTTGTCTGCGCGCGTCTGTTGAGACCGACCAGGCCGACGGACGCGGCGATAAAATAGGCCTCGTGGCAGGGGCTTTTTGCCATTAGGCTTTACAGCGGCAAAGGCTTGCTTCGGTCCGGATTTTATTGAGGCTGCGATTTCCCTCTGTTTGACTGGAAATGCGCGACCGAATGCGTCATCAACATCCAAAACGGTATGATGATCCGCGCGGGGTGCAGATTTTTTGATTGAATGGGATTACGATGACAATCGTAACAAATAACTGGCGCCCCAATTCGCCGCGCTATCATCGTGTTGCGCGCTTTGTCGACGAACTTTTCAGTCGGGCGAACAAGCTGCAGGCGCCAAGCTTCGATCCAAAATGGAAGGACGTCAATCTGACCACACCAGTCGCCGGCCTGGAGCGTTTTCAACCCGCCCAGGAGTGGCTTGATCGGACGAGTCCTGCCAAGCAAAGTGGGCATCCGTGATGCGCGCACCGCTGATCGCCGTCGTTCTCTCGAGTGTTGGCGGGGCGGTTTGCGCTCAACCTGCGAACGAGACAGTCACAGGCCTGGAATCCTGCTTTCAATCGGCTGGCCGCGCTGACTCGATTTGCTCGAACCTGCCAAATGATGCGGTGCAGCGCCTGGATTGCCTTCAGAAGGCACGCACCGCACAGCTCGAATGTCTGCAGCGCGTTCCGCCGCCCACCTCTGCTGGATCCGCAGCGCCGGAAAAGCGCACAGGAACCGGCTCGACGGAATTGCCTGCAGCGACCGTCTTGCCAGACAAGCCCACGGCGGCAGTTTCGCCGGAGCCGCCTGCAAGATCGGCCGATGCCTCGTCAAAACCACCGGATGCAAACTGGATCGTAAGTCAAACGACCTCGCCGATAGATTACACCCCACTGATCGCGGTTGCGATCCGCTTGCCGTTTAGCGTGAAGCATGCGCCGACCACTCTTGCCATGCGATGTCGTGGAGGACGCACCGAATTCCTGGTTCGCACCGAGGGGACATGGCGGGTATCGCGCGCCAGGGAAGTGCAAGTCGATTATCAAATCAACGACCAGCCCGTCGTCAGGCTACCCTGGACTATGTCCGCGGATGGCAGGACCGCGATCTACAAAGACGATCCAGTCGCGCTGTTGCAGTCGCTACCGGAAGGCGCGCAACTGAAAATCAACGTGCTCGATGAGCCGGGTGCGAGCCACGAAGCGGCGTTTGAACTCGCCGGATTGGATGCCGTCCGGGAAAAAATTGCGGCGGCGTGCAAATGGCCGCCACCAGCAAGCAAGATGTCAACGGAGAAGCACTAACGAAGATTGTCGAAATCAAGATTGGTCCAGATCAGGATGCTGGCGCGGCGGCCGCCACGTCTGCTTACGGCCGGACATAGCTCCAGCCCTTCTCCTGCAGCTCGATCAACCGAACCACGCCCGACGGCACGATGACGGCCTCAGAGAGCACATTGATCGGGTGGCCCTCTTTCTTCTCCATGCCTTCCTTGGTGTTGCCGCAGGCGGAGAACTGAATCTTGCTGGGAAATGCGGAATCCTTCAAACTCTTGATGCGGTCCAGTACCGGCGAGGTATCGGCGCGCAGCATGTGCAGGCCGGGGCCATAGGTGACGACATCCACGTCCACGTCCTCACCCTTGGCGCGATAATACTCGATGACGTTGGTGGCGTTATTCAGCGCGAGGTTCATCACCGCCGGA
>WNFK01244016.1_pt1 | contig 11750 bp, 9 predicted proteins | sample 5400281 | NCBI WGS metagenome assembly WNFK01 (sample SAMN13153350, study PRJNA577476) | soil metagenome | isolation source: 20 cm soil on Douglas fir-dominated hillslope | place: USA:California | collected 2013-09-17
ACGCTCCGGCAGGCGGTGGCCCGAGTCGACCAGGCCCGCGCGCTCGCCCGCGTGGCCGGCAGCTTCCTCTACCCGACCATCACGGCCGATCCCAGCTTCTCGCGCACGCGCTACTCCGGGAACCGCCGGAGCACGATCACGGGCCTGAAGGTGCAAACCGGTAGAACGCTCAACGACTACCGGATCCCATTCGATCTGACGTACGAGATCGACGTCTGGGGCCGCGTTCGTCGGTCGTTCGAAGCCGCCCGGGCCCAAGCCGCAGCGAGCGCCGATGACCTGGGAGTGGTCCGGCTCACGGTCGAGACGGACGTGGCCCAGCACTACTACTTTCTTCGCTCGCTGGACGCCCAGGCCCAGATCCTGACCGAAACCGTCGTGTCGTATCGGGAGCAGGTCCGTGTCCTCTCCGTCCAGCTGAGGACCGGGCTCGTGAGCCCGATCGTCCTGAACCAAGCCCAGGCCCAGCTCCAGGCCGCGCTGGCCCAGCAACGCGATGTCGGGCGCGCCCGCGCCGACCTGGAACATGCGCTCGCAACCCTCTGTGGCCGCCCCGCTCCATCGTTCACCGTGGCGGCCAACCCGCTGCACGAGGCGTCGCCCCCCACCGTGCCACCGGGCTTGCCCGCCCAGCTGCTGGCGCGTCGGCCGGACGTGGCCGAGGCCGAGCAGAATGTCGTGGCCGCCAATGCCCAGATCGGCGTGGCCACGGCGGAGTTCTTTCCGCGCTTCACGTTGACGGCCACCGCCGGCCTGCAGAGCGCCGACCTTTCGGCGCTCTTCACCTGGCAGAGCCGCGCCGCATCGGTTCTCCCGAGCGTCTCGATCCCGATCTTCGAGGGTGGCCGGCTCAGGGCCAATCTCGAGGCGATCAAGGCCTTCTACCGGCAGACGGTCGCCGCGTACGTGAATCAGGTGCTGATCGCCTATGGAGACGTGGAGGACGCCTTGACCGACTTGGCCGCCTTCGCCGACGAGGTCGGGTTCTTGCGCGAGGCAGTCAGCGCATCCCAGAACTACCTTCGCCTCGCGCAGTCGCAATTCAAGTACGGCCTGGTTGATTACCTCATCGTCATCGACGCCGAGCGGACGCTCCTCGCCAACCGGCTGTCACTGGCGCAGGCCGTGAATCTCCACATGGCCGCCAGCATCCAGCTCGTCAAAGCCCTCGGCGGCGGGTGGGACCCATCCGAGGACGGTCCGCCCCGATGAGCAGAGACGTGGCCGTGACGGCTCAAAACGTGTACTGCAGCGCGCCGTACAGGAAATCGCTGTCCCGCGACGGCCCGGTCCTGCGAAGAAATTCCCCGGCGAAGAAGCGGCTGTAGCCCGCGTAGCCGAGGAGGTGACGGGTGAAGTTGTAGGTGGCCAGCAGGTCGATCTCGGCGCCGACGTAGCGAGCGGTGGTCCCGGTCCCAGGGCGCAGCACGTTCTGGGCCTTGTCGTAGAGTGCGTCGCGGTCGGACGCGCGCCAGAAGAAGTACTCCTGCAGCGACAGCGTCAGATCACGCACGGGGGTCAACGCCGAACCCGCGCTGGCGCTGACGATGTTCTGCCGCCCGATGTAGTCCATGTAGCCGAGGTACGAGTGGTTGTTCGGAAAGAGCGGGTTGAAGGTCCCTACCTCGCCGCCGCGCTTCCGGTCTCCGCTCGCGTAATCGAACTCGGCGTAGACGCGCGGCGACATCCGCGGGACGGGCAGGATGTAACCAACGACCGTGGTGAGCATCGACGCGACGACGTCGCCGCGGCCCACCGTCCCCACCTGGGCCGCCCCCTCCACCTCGAAGTCCAGCCCGGTCTGGTCGATCTTGCCCCACGTCCGCCCTCCGAACGTGTGTCGCCGCTCACGCCCGGCGGTGCCGTTGAAGGTGGCCGCCGCGTTCTCGGCGCCGAGCCAGTAGAGGTCGAGATCCACGGGCAAGAGGTGAAGGGGACCGGTGGCGAAGACGCCGAAGAACCTCTGATCCGGCGTGGACTCGTTGAACCGGTACTTGTCGACCACGACCGGCTGGGCCCAGAACGAGCTGACGGTCCAGTCCGCGACCCGGATGATCCCCATCCCGCCCTCGAAGGTCCGCGGCTCCTGGGTGAAGTCGCCGGGCCCGACGAGGCGCTGGGAGCCGAACATCAGCTCCTGCCGCCCACCGCGCAGCGTCACGCTCGCCTGGTTGCCGAGGGGGAGCACGATGTCCGCGAACCCGTTCAGGAGGTCGAACTCGTCGACGAACGACGGCGTCCGCCCTCCCACGAGATCCCGGTCCAGCGCGAAGGCGCTCTTCCCCTCCACGAACATGCGGAAGTACGGGGTCACGTGGAGGTCCGCGATCAGCCGCACCCGGGACAGGAGATAGGCGTCGGTATCCTCCGGCTGGGAGCTTCCGAAGAGGAAGTGCCGGAAGTACTCGCCCCGCTCGCGGAGCTGTCCCCCCACCGTGAGCCATGCGCTCGCGTCCCGGGTGAGCGGGATGAACTTCAGTCGGTCCCAGACGTCATCGGTGGCGCCTAGATCCGCTCCGCGCAGAGCCGACCAGTCCTCGTTGAACCGTCCGGCCGATCCGATCTGATACTCGGGCCGCGGCGGCTCGCTTCCCCCCGCGCCGACCTGGGCCCAGGCGGGCGGCGCCGCGCAGACGGCGGCCAGCAACACCACGGTCAACCCCGCGGTCGCGCACCGGACCCGATGGCGTATGGCCGAGCCTCCTTCGGGAGTGTACTGCCACTCGTAGGAGTGCGGATGCCACTGCGGGGCAGCGCCGCGCCCAGACGGTGAGCCGCCGGACCGGACCCCGCGCCGCCATGGCATACTCGGGGCCATGGCGGACGAGTGCGGCCCGGCGGCGATTCCCCTGCTCTACGGTCGCGGCACGCTGCCGCTCACCCCGCCGCGCGGCTGCGTGCCCACCGTCATCGAGAAGCGCGCGATGCCGGTGCTGGCCGATCCCGCGGGCGCGGTGCGGCGCGCCCTGGCCCAGCCGGTCGGCGCTCCGCCGCTCGCCGAGCTGGCGCGGGGCAAGCGCTCCGCCTGCATCCTGATCTGCGACATCACCCGGCCGGTCCCGAACGGGCTCTTCCTCGCGCCCCTGATCCGGACACTGCTGGAGGCGGGGGTGGCCGCGGCCGGGATCACGGTGCTCGTCGCCACCGGCCTCCACCGGCCGAACGAGGGCGCGGAGCTGGCCGAGCTGGTCGGCGACCCGTGGGTGCTCGACACCGTGACGGTCGTGAACCACGACGCCACGGTGGACCGCGACCACGTCCTCCTGGGGCGCACGCCCGGCCGCGCCACCGTCGTCCGCCTCGATCGCCGGCTGGTGGAGGCCGACCTCAAGATCGCCACCGGCCTGGTCGAGCCGCACTTCATGGCCGGCTGGTCGGGCGGGCGCAAAGTGATCGCGCCCGGGGTGGCCCACGCCGAGACCATCACCACCTTCCACAACTCGGCGTTCATGGCCCACCCGCGCGCGGCCAACTGCGTGCTGGACGGCAACCCGCTCCACGAGGAACAGCTCGCCATCGTGGCGATGCTGGGCGGGGCGCTCGCGCTCAACACCGTGATCGACGACCGGCGGCGGCTGGCCTTCGTCAACTTCGGCGAGGTGGTGCAGAGCCACCTCGATGCGGTCGAGTTCGCACGCGGCTACGCGCAGGTACGGGTCTCGCGCCGCTTCCGCACCGTGGTCACCAGCGCGGCCGGCCACCCGCTCGACAAGACGGACTACCAGACCGTCAAGGGCATGGTGGGGCCGCTCGACATCCTGGAGCCGGGCGGCGAGCTGATCGTGGCCTCGGCGTGCTCGGAGGGGCTCGGCTCGAAGCATTATGTGGAGGCGCAGCGCCGCCTGGTGAACCTGGGCCCGGACGGCTTCGCGGCGAGCATCGCGGGCAAGACCCACGCCGACATCGACGAGTGGCAGACCCAGATGCAGCTCAGGCCGATGCGGGTCGGGCGCGTGCGTCTCTACACCGACGGCCTCGACGCGGTCGGGGCGGGCCTGACCGGGGTGGAGCGCGTCCACGATCTCCCGGCCGCGGTGGCGGAGAGCATGGCGCGCCAGCGGGATCCCCGCGTGGCCTTCGTGCCCGAGGGACCCTACGTGGTGCCGGTTCACGAGGAGGCGTGATGTTCGACGCGGTCATCGTCGGGGCGGGATTCGCCGGGATGTACATGCTCCACCGGCTGCGGGGGCTCGGGCTCACCGCGCGGGTGTACGAGGCGGGCAAGGGCGTCGGGGGCACGTGGTACTGGAACCGCTACCCCGGCGCGCGCTGTGACGTCGAGAGCATGGACTACTCGTACTCGTTCTCGGACCAGCTGCAGCAGGAGTGGCACTGGACCGAGCGCTACTCGGCCCAACCCGAGATCTTGAAGTACGCCAACCACGTGGCGGACCGGTTCGACCTGCGTCGCGACATCCAGTTCGAGACCCGGGTGACCGCCGCCGTCTTCGACGAGCGGACGGCCCGGTGGAACATCGAGACCGACCGCGGCGAGCGGGTGTCGGCCCAGTTCTGCATCATGGCCACCGGCTGCCTCTCCGAGGCCCAGGTGCCGGACATCGAGGGCGTCGGCTCCTTCGAGGGCCGGTGGTATCACACCGGCCGCTGGCCCCACGAGGGCGTCGACTTCACCGGCCGCCGGGTCGCGGTCATCGGGACCGGCTCCTCGGCCATCCAGTCGATCCCGCTCATCGCCCGGCAGGCCAGCCACCTCTTCGTCTTCCAGCGGACGCCGAACTACAGCATGCCGGCCCAGAACGCCCCGCTCGATCCCGAGTACGAGCGCCGGATCAAGGCCGAGTACGCCGACTTCCGGCGCCAGGCCCGCGAGTCCCGGGTGGGCTTCGTGGTCGACCGCAGCGGCGACTCCGCGCTGACCGTCCCCGCCGAGGAGCGCGAGCGGGAGTACGAGAAGCGCTGGAGTCGGGGCGGCCTCGGGTTCTCGGCCGCCTACACGGACCTGCTGACCAGTAAAGACGCCAACGACACCGCGGCCGAGTTCTTCCGGGCCAAGATCCGGTCCGTCGTGCGCGACCCCGCGGTGGCGGACGCCCTCTGCCCGCAGGACTACCCGCTCGGCACCAAGCGCCTCTGCGTCGACACCGGCTACTACGCGACGTTCAACCGGGACAACGTGACCCTGATCGACGTGCGCCGCACCCCGATCGCCGCGATCACCCCCAAGGGGGTGCGCACCCGCGAGACCGAGTACGCGGTCGACGCCATCGTGTTCGCCACCGGCTTCGACGCGATGACCGGCGCGTTGCTCGCGATCGACATCCGGGGGCGGGCCGGCCAGCGGCTGCGCGACAAGTGGGCCGCGGGCCCGCGGACCTACCTGGGCCTGACGGTGGCCGGCTTCCCGAACCTCTTCACGATCACCGGCCCCGGCAGCCCGTCGGTGCTGAGCAACATGATCGTGTCGATCGAGCAGCACGTGGACTGGATCGCGGACTGCGCGGCCCACCTCCGCGCGAGCCGCCGCCGGTGCATCGAGGCCACCCCGGAGGCGGAGGACGCGTGGGTCGCCCACGTCAACGAGGTGGGCCACACGACGCTCTACCCGCTCGCCAAGTCCTGGTACATGGGCGCCAACGTCCCCGGCAAGCCGCGCATCTTCATGCCCTACATCGGCGGGGTCGGCGTCTACCGGCAGAAGTGCGACGAGGTCGCCGCGAAGGGCTACGAGGGCTTCGCGCTGCGCGCGTGAGCCCGGAAGCTAGCTCGAGGCGGAGGCGGTGGCGGCGCGCCAGATGCGGCGCGCGTCCTTGTCGATGTTGAGCGCGACCACCGCGGCGACCGCCAGGAGCCCGCACGCCATCACGTATGCCAGACCGTAGCCCCCGGTCGACTCGAACAGCGCGCCGGCCAGCCAGGAGCCGAGCGCGGAGCCGGTCTGGTGCACCAGGAAGATCAGGCCGAAGATCGAGCTGACCGAGAAGCGCCCGTAGATGTCGGCGGTGAGCGCCGAGGTCATCGAGCCGGTGCCGGCCAGGGTGATCCCCCCCAGGACCGCGACCACCAGGAGCGCGCCCGGGTTGTCGCGGATGAGGAACAGCCCGGTGAAGATGGCGATGCGGCCCGCGTAGATCCCGGCGAGCACCGGGCGACGCCCGAGCCGATCGGACAGCGCGCCCAGCATGATCGTGAACGCGATGCTCGAGCCCCCGAGCACGCCCAGGGCCCACGAGGCGACCATCGGGGTGTAGCCGTGGTCGGTGAGCATCGGGATCCCGTGCGCGGAGAGCAGGCTCATCGAGAACCCGCAGGTGAAGAAGGAGCCCGCGAGCTGCCAGAAGGCCAGCGTGCGGAGCGCCTCGCCCGCGGTGACCCGCTCGACCGACGCGGCGGGGGCGCCGGCCGGGCGCGGCTCGCCGTCGGCGGTGAGCCCGACCGACTCCGGGGAATCGCGCAGCACCCAGAGGCACAGCGGCAGCGAGATGGCCAGGATCAGACCCGCGATCACCACGTAGGTCGTGCGCCAGCCGGTGGTCAGCACGAGCCAGGTGACCGCGGGCACCAGCAGGCTCATCCCGGTCATCGACGCGCTGCCGAGCACCGAGAGCGCGGTGCCGCGCCGCCGGCTGAACCAGCGCGCGACGACGCCGGAGGCGATCACCGGTCCGGTCCCGGCCAGGCCCAGCGGCACCAGCACCCCGTAGACCGCGGCGAACTCCCAGACGTTGCGAACCATCGCGGTCAAGATCAGCGAGGCCACCAGGAGCAGAGTGCCCGCGGAGGCGACCACCCGCACGCTGAAACGATCGAGGGCCATGCCGGCCAGCGGCATGAAGACCCCGTAGAGGAAGAGGCTCAGCGCGATGACCGCCGAGAAGCTGGCGCGGTCGAGGTTGAGGTCGGCCACGATCGGCTTCAGGAAGGGTCCGACCGCGTGGCGCACGCCGGTCGACATGAACGTGGTGACCGAGAAGGCGCCCACCACCCACCAGCCGTAGAAGACCTTCTGGTCTCGCATGCCCGTCCGTCGACTATAGCCCAGGCGGCCGGGGCGAGCTAGAAGCTCGGCTTGGTCGAGAACGGCGTCAGCTGGAGCTCGTGCGTCCAGCAGGACCGGTCCTGGGTGTGGAGGTAGTAGAACGCCTCCGCGATCTTCACCGGGTTCATGACGATCTCGGGCTGCTTCTGCGCCCGCGGCAGCGCGCGAGTCCCCGGGGAGTCGATGAGGCCGTCGATCACGACGTTGGCCACGTGCACGCCGTGCTCGGAATACTCCTCGGTGAGCACCTGGGCCAGCGTGCGCATCATCACGCGCGGGTAGTAGAGCGACTGCCCGGTCAGGCGCTTGCGGCCGCGCAGGGACGACGAGTTGTTGGAGATGAGGAACGAGCCGGCTCCCCGCTTCCGCATGGCGGGCAAGACCTCCTTGGCGACCAGGAACGGTCCCCGGCTCGCGATGTGCTGGGCGGTCTCGAGGATCTCGAGGGGGACATGCTCCAGCAGCTCCTTGTCGGGTGGCAGGTCGCGCCCCTCGAGGTAGCCCGCGTTGTAGACCAGGACCTCCGGGTCGCCGACCTGCTCTCGAATCGTGGCGAACGCCTTCGTGATCGACGCCTCCGAGACCAGGTCCAGCTCCACGATCAGGCCGGTGCCGCCCTCGGCGCGGATGGCCTGCTGGAGCGCCTCCGCATTGGCAGCATGACGGGTCGTCAGCACGACCACGAAGCCCTCGCGGGCGAATTTCTGGGCGATCGCGCCGCCGACCCCCCAGCGCACCCCGACCGGCAGGTCGCGGTCGTCGAGCGCCTTGCCGTGGGCCAGCTTGGTGTTGCGGCCGTCGGCCTGCCACTTGGAAGTCGCCCCCACCACGACGGCGACCGGTTGACGGTTCGGGCTCATAGCGGATCCTCCTTATGAATTGTCCTCTGCGCCGCGGCCGAAGAACTCCAGCAGCAGCCGGTTCACCTCGGGCGCGTTCTCGTAGGCCGACCAGTGGCCGGCCTTCGGGATGCGGTGCACGTCGAGCGCGGGGACGACGGCCTGGATCTCGCCGATCAGCAGGCTCGCGGGCCGGAACGCGGAGTCGTCGCGCTCGCCCCACAGCAGGCGGATCCGGCCTCCGCGCCGCGCCACCTCCGCGAGATCGCCGAGCAGCGTGCCGCCGCCGCTGACCTTGCGACTATCGAAGCGGGTTCTCCGCACCAGGTCCACCTGGATGTCCACCGTCTCCTCGGACACGCTCGCGGGGTCGCTCAGCATGTTGACGAGCAGGTTGTGGCGGCAGATCTCGCGAAAGAGGCGCTCGTCGCCGGCCGCTTCCTTGTAGCTCTTGATCGGCCGCTCGCCGAACTTCCGCGTCGGGAAGCCGCCGGGCGAGATGATGGCGAGGTGGCTCACCCGCGGCCCGAGGCGACGCGCCATGTTGGCCGCGATGGCGGCCCCGAACGAGAACCCGGCGAAGCGCAGCGGGGCCCGACCGGGCAGCGCCTCGAGAAGCAGCGCGTGCACCAGGTCGAGATACTGCGCGCCGGTGGTCTCGCGCGGCACCGTGGCGGAGTCGCCGTAGGACGGGTGGTCGAGCGCGTGGACGGTGAAGCGGGCGCCGAGCGCCTCCACGTTGCGGACCCAGTGCTTCCACGAGCCCATGCCGCCGTGGAAGAGCACGAGGTCGGGCCCGTGGCCGGACCGGTGCACGGCCAGGCGGGGCGTCGGATCGGGGCTCACGGGGGAGCGGCGGTCAGGAGAGCCGAGGCCGGACGCGCTCGGCGAAAGCGGCCATCTGTGCGTCCAGCTCGCCGCCGTCCGCGGCGAGGAACTCCAGGACCAGCTCCTCGACCCCGCACGCGGCCAGCTCCGCGAGCTGCTCCACCAGGGCGGCCGGCTCGCCGGCCACCACGCGCCCGGCGTGGGCGGACGGCGGCGCGCTCTCTCCCGATCTCAGGATGCGCACGTCGTTGCGCAGGGTCAGCGCGGGCGGAGTCGCGCGGCCGCGGGCGCGGCTCTGGCGCGCCAGCTCCGCCACGCCGTCCCGCAGCTCCGCGGGGCTGCGATTGATCGGATGCCACGCGGCGCCGAACTCGACGGCGCGGCGGAGCGACGCCCGGCCGTGCCCGCCCACCCAGATCGGCGGGTGCGGCTTCTGCACCGGCCGGGGCTCGAAGTGGAGGTCGTCGAACTGGACGTACTTGCCCGCGAAGGAGGGCGACGGGCTCGTCCACAGCTCCTGCATCGCGCGCAGGTACTCGTCGGTCATCGGCCCGCGCTCCGCGAAGGGGACGCCGAGCATCGCGCTCTCCGCCGCCACCCACCCCGCCCCCACCCCGAGCACGACGCGCCCGCCGCTCAGCGCGTCGAGCGACGACACCATCTTGGCGGTGACCACTGCCTGGCGGTAGGGGACGATCAGCACCGTGGTTCCGAGGCGCACCCGGCTCGTCACGCCGGCCACCACCGCGAGGGTGACGAGCGGATCGAAGATTGTCTGGCCGAAGTTGCCCACGTTGGCGCGCGGCACCACCACGTGGTCGCTCACCCACACCGAGTCGTAGCCGAGGGCCTCCGCCCGCACCGCCGCGTGACGGATGATCTCGGGCGTGGCGAGGTGGCGGCAGTTCGGCAGCCAGACCCCGAAGCGCATCAACGGTTCAGGTGTCGGAGCGGCAGCCCGGGGCGCGGCCACTCGAAGGACACCAGCGTGCCGCCCATCGACAGGGTCGCGTAGGCCGTGCGCAGGTCCTTTCCGCCGAAGCAGACGTTGGTGACCATCATGTCGGGCAGCGTGTACTGGTCGACGCGGCTGCCGTCCGGCCAGATGTCGCTCACCGCCCCGGTGATCAGCGTGGCCACGCAGACGTGGCCCTCCCCGTCGACCGCGAGCGAGTCGAACATCTGGTAGCCGCCGAGCCCGACCACCACCGTGCCCTTCTCGCCGCGGTAGGGCCCGTTGGCGGACTCGATCTGCCCCGGCCCGGAGAGCTTGAACGCCCAGCAGCGCGCGGTCGGGGTCTCGACCACGTAGAGGGTCTTCTCGTCCGGCGAGAGCCCGATGCCGTTGGGGCGCTCGAGCGGGAAGATCGCCTCACGGATCATCGATCCGTCGGCCTTCGCGTAGTAGACGACGCCGCGGTCGCTGTCGCGCTCGCGCGTCTTGCCGAGGTCGGTGAACCAGAAGCCGCCCGCCCCATCGAACACCAGATCGTTCGGCCCGCGCAGGCGCTCGCCCTCGCAGCGGTCGTAGAGGGTGTCGAACTTGCCGGTCTCGGGATCGACGATCTGGATGCTGCCGGTGGCATAGTCGTCGGCCTGGGCCACCGGGAAGAGCTTGCCCGGGCGCTCCAGGAACTTGAGCCCGCCGTTGTTGGTGACGTAGATCTTGCCGCCCGGGCCCACGGCCGCCCCGTTCGGGCCGCCCCCGAGCTTCGCGACCACGTGGACCTTGCCGTCTGGCGTCACGCGCGAGAGCGTGCGGCGCTCGATCTCCACCAGGACGACCGAGCCGTCCGCCATCGCCACCGGCCCCTCGGGAAAGCGCAGCCCGGACGCGATCTGCTTGAAGGCGGGCGTGTGGGTGGCCATCAGGACTGCACCGGCCGCATGAGGGCTGCGCAGCGATCGAGCACGGGGAGCACCTCGTCGGCCTTCGCGGCGGGAAGGTTGAACAGCAGGCGCGCCACGCCCGCGTCGCGATAGCGCTTGATGAGGTCGCCGTCCTCGGCCACCCCGAACACGGTGATCGGCACCGTGGCCGGATCGCGGCCGGCCTCCCGGGCGAGCGCGGCGAACTCGGGCAGCTTGCCGAGCACGTCGCCATACGCGGGCCGGCGCGCGTGCGGCACCCACCCGTCGCCGTAGGCGAGAGCCCGCCGCGCCCCATAGGGAAACGCGCCGCCCACCAGCACCGGCGGGTGCGGCTTCTGCACCGGCTTGGGCCACGTCATCATCGGCGGGAACTTCACGAACTCGCCCGCGTACTCCGGCTTGGACTTCGTCCAGATGAGCCGCATCGCCATTCCAGCCCGCCCCGACGCCGAACAGGAAGCGCCCGCCCGAGACCTGGTCGAGGCTCGCGACCGCCTTGGCGGTCTGGATCGGGTCGCGCTGGACCACCAGGCAGATCCCGGTCGCCACCCGGAGCCGCGTGGTGGCGGCCGCGGCGGCGGCGAGCGTGACGAAGGGATCCATCACGTCGTAGTACTTCTTGGGCAGCTCACCGCCCGCCGGGAAGGCGGAGGCGCGCGAGAGCGGGATATGCGAGTGCTCGGGCGCCCAGAGCGACTCGAAGCCGCGCTCCTCCAGCGCCCGGCCGAGCGCGGCCGGCCCCATCGAGTAGTCGGTGAAGAAGATCGCCGCGCCGAAATCCATGTGTCGGCCTCCTTGCCCGCATCCGTGCTAGCATGCCGACCCATGTCTCGGCAAGCGCTACTGACCACGGTGGTCGGAAGCTACCCGCAGCCCGATTGGCTCGTCGATCACGCGCTGCTGTCGAAAGGCGTGCCCCGCGTGCGGCAGCGGGAGATCTGGCGGGTGGCCGAGCCCTGGCTCGAGCAGGCGCAGGACGATGCCACCATCGTGGCGATCCGCGAGATGGAGCGGGCCGGCATCGACATCGTCACCGACGGCGAGATCCGGCGCGAGAGCTACTCGAACCGCTTCGCGACCGCGCTGGAGGGCGTGGACGTCGAGACGCCCGGCGTGATCCGAAACCGGCTCGGCCAGGAGACGGTGGTGCCGCGCGTGGTCGGGCGCGTGCGGCGGACGCGGCCGGTGGAGCTGCGCGACATGCAGTTCCTCCG
>WNFK01229154.1_pt1 | contig 11746 bp, 11 predicted proteins | sample 5400281 | NCBI WGS metagenome assembly WNFK01 (sample SAMN13153350, study PRJNA577476) | soil metagenome | isolation source: 20 cm soil on Douglas fir-dominated hillslope | place: USA:California | collected 2013-09-17
TGCCCTTTCGGCGTGATCTGCACCGCGCGGGTGCCCTCGATCCTGCGGACAAACCCCTCCGCAAAACTATGCGCGCAAAGTGCGGCGCCGACGACACCCGCCAGATGCGTGCGCCGCTCGCTCCAGTCGAGACACGGACGGCACAGCAGGCGTCCCGACTTCATCCCGCTTCGCTCCCGCATGGCCGAAACGTCGATCCCGACCCGCTCGAGAAATGCCAGGCCGCGCGCGGTGATAACGCCTGACTCCGCCGAGAGCTCGGCATATCCCGCCGCGGTCAGTGCGTCGGACAGGGAAACGCCAAGACGACCGGCAAGGTGGTCGTAGCACGTCCGGGCATCGCGGAGCGCCGTATCGCGCGGGCCAACCGAAAGGTGCTTGCGCGGCGGCTGCAGCTCGGACGCCACCCGCATAATCCCCTCGATCATGCGGGCCACACCTGTCGACGCCAACCGGTGATAGCGATGCCGTCCCTGCTTTGCGACGGCAAGAAGGCCGGTCTCCGTCATGCGCGCCAGATGCCCGCTTGCGGTCTGCGGCGCGACCCCGGCTATTCGCGCCAGTTCGGACGCCGTCAGGGCGCGGCCGTCCATCAGGGCGTGAAGCATCGCGGCGCGCGCGGGATCTCCCGCCATCGCCGCGACCTCTGCAAACGCTGCCGTACTCGCCATTGCGCCGATTTCTCCTGTGGAACCGGATCATAAGGCGTCGCTTGCCGGCGATGCTTCGGTCCTCGCCGTAGCATCCTTGCGCGGCTCCCCGGTACTCAGGTGGCGCGCGCCCGACGCGCCCGCATGATCCCGCGCAGTCGCCCGGCGGCAAAAAGGCAAACGACCGATGGCGACATTGACTTACTCCGAAAAATTCCAGGGATGGCGGATCGTCGGTGCCGCTTTCGTGCTGGCCGTGTTCGGCTGGGGCCTCGGGTTCTACGGTCCGCCGATCTATCTGCAGGCGGTTCGCGACAGCAGAGGCTGGTCGCTGCCGCTGGTGTCGGCGGCGGTCACCGTCCACTTTCTGTTCGGTGCGCTCGTCGTCGCGAGGTTGCCGGGACTTTATCTCCGCTACGGGCTTCCGGCGGTCACGAAGGCTGGCGTGCTCGCGCTGGCGGTCGGCATTTCGGGTTGGGCGGCTGCGGTCGAGCCGTGGCAGCTCTTTGTGGCGGCGCTGTTCAGCGGCGCCGGCTGGGTTGCGATGGGCGCCGCGGCGATCAACGCGATCCTGGCGCCGTGGTTCATTCGCAGGCGGCCCGCCGCCCTCGCGATGGCCTATAACGGCGCCAGCATCGGCGGCGTGGTGTTCTCGCCGCTCTGGGTCGCTGCCATCGGCACATGGGGCTTCCCCGCCGCGGCGGCGGTCGTCGGCGTCATCGTGACGGTCTGCGTCTGGATCCTGACCGACGTCTATTTTTCCAGAACGCCACAACAGATGGGACTGGCGCCCGACGGCGACGAGCCCGCGATCGCCGCAGTCTTCCGTGCGTCGGCTGCGGCGAGATCGCTCTCCGGCACGAGTCTCTGGCGGAACCGGGGATTTATCACGCTGGCAGCCGGTACGGCGCTTGGCCTGTTCGCGCAGATCGGGCTGCTCGCCCACCTGTTTTCACTGCTCATCCCCGCCGTCGGCCCGCAGTTGGCCGGCATCGCAATCAGCGCCGCGACCATTGCCGCGATCGCGGGACGCACGCTGGTCGGCTGGTTGATGCCTGCCGGTGCCGACCGTCGTCTGGTGGCCTGCGGTAGCTTCGCCGTCCAGATCACAGGCTCCGTCGCGTTTTGGATGGCGGGCGGCACACATATTCCTTTGCTGGTGCTTGGAGTCATCCTGTTCGGGGTCGGCATCGGCAACGCAACCTCGCTGCCGCCTCTGATCGCTCAAACCGAATTCGCAAAAGAGGATGTGTCCAGGGTGGTTTCCCTGAATGTTGCGATTTCGCAAGGCACCTACGCGTTCGCGCCGGCCGCCTTCGGGTTGATCAGGGAGTTTGCCCCGCAGGCGGGCGTCATCGCGGCCGCCGCCGCGCCGTATCTGTTTATTGCCGCCGCGCTGATCCAGGCGATGGCGGTTGCAGCGTTTCTCGTCGGTCGTCGGCGACCGGCCGCGGCTTCAGCCGCTCACTCGCCGGACTGACGCCGGGCTATGCATTCCAAGAGCCGCGGAATCTGGTTGTGCGCGATGGCCGCGATCCGCCAGCCGGTGTGCGTTTCCGCAAGCGTGTATACCGCCTTAAAATCGTAGAGCGCCTCACCCGCGCGACCATGCACTTGCATCGTCAGGGAAGCTTGCGTCAGGCGTGGCGAGAGCTCGACGATCGACAGATCACGAATAGAGCCGGACGGCGCTTCGAGTTCGCGATGCATCGCGAGAACCTTTTCGACAGCCGCCAGGCAATCCTGCCGGTTCGAAAGCTGGATCAGCGCGACTTCGTCGGCATCGCCAGCGATATGGCTGGGATACGCAAAGTGGTCGGCAATGGCGGCAGCGTCCAGTCGCTCAAACGCGTCGCGATAAGACTCCAGCATTGCCCGAACCGCCACCGCGGTTTCGTTGGACGTCATCAAACCCACTCCACGCGTCGGACCGGCACAACGTATGTCCCGGGAATGTGACCGCTGGATTACATCGATAGGATTCTGACATCGGCACTGGAGAAGGCGGCCATGCCCGTAGCCGGGCGATGCGGCCAAAGAAAAAGGGAGGGCTCTGAAAAAGAGAGCCCGCCGACTGAGGCGGGCGAAGTTTCGGGAGGAAGAGCGTTCCACAGCCGGAACGCAATTCCGAACCTCGGATGATTCGGTCCTTCTCGCCAAGGTTGAATTTGGGAATTGTGTCTAATTCTAGACCCCTGTGTCATTTGAGCACTATTGTCGACCAACCCTATCTCACGGAATTTTCTCGGGTCTCAGTTGCCTGCCATTCGCTCGGCGGTGCGCAGCGCGAGCGCCTGAATGGTGAGCGAGGGCGCCTCGCCGCCGCCGGAGGAAGGAAATACGCTGGCATCGGCGATCCACAGATTGCGCCAGCGATGGCTTCGTCCGAAGGCATCGACGACCGAGCTTGCGGGATCATCGCCCATGCGGCAGGTGCCGAAGACATGGGTCGCGACGAACCAGTCCCAGCTCGAATAGTTCTCATAGATCCGTTCCGCACCGCTCGCAGCGAGCAGTTCGTACGACTTCCTGGCCATGAAACGAAGCCGCGCGATGTCGGAGTCGGCAAGGATGGAGGCGATGCGCGCCAGCGGCATTGCGAAAGCATCGCGCGCGACCGGGTCGAGATCAACACGGCTGTCGCGATTGGGCAGCCGCTCGCCGATCGCGCCGACATGTAACGCGTGACCCCACAGCTTGCGCACCGATTGCGCATGGGCGCGTCCCCAGCCCGGGGCCGCCCGCAGTGCGAAGGCGGCGAGCCCGCCAAGCTCGCTCTCGCCCGCAGCGTTGTAGAGGCGACATCCGCCGATCACGCCGGGAATAGCGTCGGGCGCATTGAAATCCCACGAGATGGCATCGCTGGGCAGGCCGCGGCGGCCGTGCTGCGGTTCGGGATGCAGTGCTCCGACGGTGACAAAGAGCGTGTCCATGAAGTTCTGCCCGACCTGGCCGCTCTCATTGGCGAGGCCGTCGGACGCAAGCAGCAGTCGCGGGGTTTCGACGGCGCCGCAAGCCAGCACGACCTGTTTGCTCGCGATACGTTCGATGCTGCCGTCGGGCCGCCCGACGAGAACGGCCGCGACATGATCGTCGGGCCCGGCCTCGATCCGGATCGCCGGACATTCCGGTCGCACCGTGCAGCGTCCGGTATCCAGCGCCGCGGCTATGAAGGTGACGTCAGCGCTGCCCTTGTCGCCGCGCGGACAGCCTTTGTTGCAGCCGCCGCAATAGTTGCACGGCGCCCTGCCGTTCCAGGGCAACGACAGTGCCGCGCGGCTGTTGGCCTGCCAGTCGAGGCCGAGTGCCTTGGCTCCCTTGCCGAGCGTTTGCGATGCGTAGGACAAAGGATGCGGCGGTAGCGGAAATCCGCTTGAGCGCCAGCGAGCACGCCATAATCGAACGGCCAGTCCGCGGCCACGCCGAAGCGCGTCCTCATTCTCATCGCCGCCGGGTGGAGGCGATGCGATTCGCCGGTGAAGTGCAAGGTGCTGCCGCCAATGCCGCGGACGTGCCGGTAGCTGTCCATCAGCCGCGTTCCGCCGTTCGCCAATGGTCCTAGCCCACGGCTTCCCGATGCGAGCAAAGGTTCGCTCCCGAGCTTCTGGCCCGGCGCGAATGTGACCTTGCCCGTGCTGCCCGCCTTTTGCGGAAATTCGCGCGCGTCCCAGTCGGCCTCGGTGAGGGGATAGTCGATCGACGGATCGAAGCGCGGCCCTGCGTCGATCAGCAGCACCGATCGTCCGCGTTTGCACAGACCGTACGCCACCGCGGCCCCGCCTGCGCCCGCGCCAACCACGATCGCATCCCAGCTACGGTCGTCGCTCATGCGGGACGTTTTTGGAAATCGGCAAAGCCGTCAGGCTGCGGCGGACCGGTATAGGCAAAGGCCGACTTGATGGCAGGGGCTGAGTAATAGGCCGTGCCCAGGTGATATCGGAGCGTCAGCACAAAGGACTGAATTCCATCGTCATGCGACGCGAACGCAGAGTCGAGGGCCGCGAGCTTGCCTGCTTCGTCAAGTGCCAGAAAATTCGAACCCCCTTGCGATACCGCGCGCTTGTCGAGCCAGACGACGCCATTTGCGATCTGGGCCTGCAGATCCGGCATCGCGAGTACCAGGTGGTGAAGTCCCAACGCGGCCGCGCTTGCAAGTCCGTCACCCGGGAACATCACGTCGGCAATGGCAGCGATGGAACGAGCGATGTGCTCGCGCGCGTCCGGCCGACGGAACGATGCCAGGAGGCGCCACGCCACCGCCGCCCCGCCAAACGAGAAAAATCCGAGAAGCGCGAGCACATGCCGTCGCTTCATGCAGCTTTCTCCCTGATCGCGCCCGAGGGAACACCAGCGCCGTATTGTCATACGCCCGCGGCTCGCGTTCTTCACCCACCGGCCCGGCGAACGCCGCAGCCTTCGCCGCCTCCACCAACAGTAGAGCGCGAGGGCTCAGCCAGCCGCCTTCGTGCAACGAGTCCAGCACTTTCACGCGAGACCCTTGCGGAAACCGCTCGGGCGAAGTGATCTACCGCAGGGTCATGGGCTGCAGCCCTAGTCGAGTATAGTTGACGGCCATGTAGCCGGTGAGGTCATCCCGCTGGACCGCATCGGGATACAACAATGCCACCTCTTGCGCCATCACGCCGACATAGACAGTGTCGCTCCACACATACTTGAAGCTATAGACGCCAAGCCCGTCGCCGCGCTGAGCCAGCAAAGCGATATCGCGTTTAAGCCGCATATCCGAAGGAATAACTGACGAAGCGTAGGTGGCGGCGGCGTTGTTGCCCCAGGCACCGCCGCCGTGGCCACCGGCATATCCCCCCGCCCATGGCGAGGATGATCCCGGCGCGAACCGCCAGCTCATTCCCGCCATCACCGTCTGGAACTGGGCATGGACAGTGGCCGCCTGGCCGAGCGTGACAGTACTGGGACCGGAGATGCCCGTCGTCGTCGACGAAATACCGATCCTCCCCAGATCGACATATTGATAGCCAAGGCTCAGCATCAGATTCGGCCGCAGCAGATATTCGAAGCCCGCGCCGACCACCCAGCCGATCTTCTGCTCGGACGTCTGCGAAAAGGTTCGCAGTCCCAGGGTGCTGAACGTGCTGCTCAGTTCGACATTGCCGTAAGCGGCGCCCGCGGTGCCGAAAAACATCCACTGGCCCGCGCTCCAGCCGAGACGGCCACGGACGGTCCCATAGTATTCGATCAACGCTGTGGTGCTGGCAAAATCGCTGGCGGGCAGCGGAACAATCGGAGGGCTATGTGTTAGTCCGCCGCTCATAGAACTGTTGAGATGCGTTGCCTGCAAATCGGTTTCAAAGCCGAACACCGCCGCACCCTGTTGCCAGTTGTAACCGGCATGGCCGCCGGCCAACCAGCTGCTGGCGTTCGCGGCATTGGAGCCAAAAGCCGGATTTGCGGGAGTAACAAATCCGGCGGCGGCTTGCTTGCACGACAATGCGAGCACCGCAGCCATGAAGCAGACGGATAAGGAAATCGTTCGCAATCGATAAATCAAAAGCCCCTCCTGGGGTCAAACTTATAACCTGGACGCCGGGCACAGAACGCAATGAAGCCTGAATATCAGGCGGGCTCATCTTTGACTGTCACCGGTCAGCAACAGTGGGAAACCGTATGCGGCACACCTGATGCTCAAACTACCCAGCGATCTCTGTGATTGATGATGGGCCCCCGGCTTGTCCGTTAGAGCATGATCCGGAAAAATGGGTACCGGTTTTCCCTCGCGACAAACGCGAAGCGTTTGCGCGGAGATCATGCTCCAACAAAAAGCTAGAGCGGGAAGACGATTCGAAGAAAAGTCATCCCGCTCTAGCGGGCACTTTCCGGACGTTGCTCCCGCCGCAACAAATCTCCGTCTTCGAGGGTAACCCGGGTCCATCAACGCCATACATGCAATGTTAATTGCGGCTCGCGTTAATCCTTACCGTAGCTTGTCGTGGCGTGGCTTCGCACTTGGGCTTCACGCGTTTCACCGAAATCTAAAACCGAATTTAATGGTGCCGGCGGATTGCGAACCTACATCAGCTTGACAGCCACAGTGTTGGGCTGGAACACAAGGAGCGATGACATGAGTGATCGTGATCAATGGATTAGCTGTTCGCATTGGGGAATGTTCCTAACTGGAACGAAACATTCGAAAAAACATCGGTAGGTCGAGTTCGATGCGTTATGTTTTGGCCTTAGGCCCTGTTGATGACCCTGTGTGCTTCTGCCAACGCCACAACAGCGGTGCATCACTCAAAACATCGACATGTGATCGTTCGTCCCGACCAAGATGTGGCCGTCCCTCCGGGGTGGTACAAATTCCCTGGCTATCCTACCATCCCTCCGGAGGAGAACACGAATCTGGACCCGTCCAACTTCGGAGGCGGTTGACCTTCGGAGTGGTGGCACGCTCTCGGTCGTTGGGTTGCTGGAGTCGATTGACGCGCTCGTGCTTTTCGGATTTCTCATTCTGGTGGCGAGTTCAGATTTCATTTCATCAGCACGAGCCTCCCTTGGTTAGACTTTCCATAAGCTGATATCCCCTCTCGCCGTCCCCAAAGGTATTGCGCACAGCCACCGCCTGCTCGTAGCAGGAGCAGGGGATGGAATTGATTGCCGCAACAGCATCAGAGTCAGCGGCAACCTGGCGGGCGATCTGCAAAAAGCCCTTAATGATCATGATGCCGCCAACTCCATCAGGTGCTTTCTCATCAAACCAGACTGCACATACGATCTCTGTGTTCGCGATGAATTGCTTGGCCAGATCGGCGGTGACGCTGGCCTGATCATGCCATCCAAACCATTCAGCGCGCTGCTGTTCATCCATCAGCGCGAGGTTGGCCTTGGCGCGTTCAACTATCTGCTGCCTGAAGCTCGCAGGATTGCGCAGTTCATCAAGGCCTATCGCAAGAAGAAAACAGATTTCAACATCAGGGTATATGGAGAGATGCTGAAGGCGCAGCTATCAGAAAGCAGTATCATCCAGCGCCTTTCCTGTTCGATGCGTCTCACCCGGCAATCGAACTTCCATCAGAGCGGACGATTACCGGGACCGACTATCAGCAATCGCAATCCTTGGGATGAAAAGTGGTGACACCCAGACGAGTGTCACGACGGTCCTCGGATTCACCATTTCGGGTGTATGGACTCCTCCAGTTGCTTAATATTTGCTTAAGCTTGTGCTTGGTTTGACGTCTGAGTTCGTGGACAACCAATCCAAGTGCTGGTTCGCCCCAAATAAAAACCGAGGAAGACGTCTCATGTTGCTGAAGTTACGCAGGATAACCGCCGTGCTCGCAGCGGCCCTCACACTCGCTGCTGCCTCCATTCCCACCAACGCCGAAGCACAAGGCTTCTATGGTCCTGGGTACGTTGGTGCGGGTGGCTGGGGTGGCGGCGCTTGGGGCGGTGGCGGTTGGGACAACGCCGGTTGGGGCGGCTGCGGCTGCTGCTGTCGAGTCTGGGTTCCGCCGCCTCCGCCTCCGCCGCGGTGCTGTTGCTGCGGCGGTTATGGCGGCGGCGGCTATGGTGGCGGCGGTTATGGCGGCGGTGGTTATGGCGGCGGTGGTTATGGTCGCGTCGGATATGGTGGCGGCGGTTATGGCGGCGGTTATGATGGTTGGTAATTTGTGGTTCAAAAGCTGGCTGCCGTAGAAATCAGTTTCTTGGCCAAGAGCCAGCACGCGAGTCGGCCGCCGGGCTGTGTCCGTGATTCCAATCGATGATGTCGCCTACCAGGCCAACTTCTGTGCCCCGCCGGTAAAGCAGACCTCACCGTTGCGCGCATCGACTTCCGAAATTAGCGGAAGTCAGCCGCCAACGAGCGTTGCCGCGCGGAGATGCTGAGGTGGCCTTCAAAAATCCTCAACCTCTGGATATAAGCTTCGGTTTCGCGAAACCCAGAGACTAAGAAGCGAATGGCCGTCGACGCAACGATTGAGACCGCACCGAACGTCGTCATCCTCGAGGCGTCACGCGCGCGGCGGGGATTTGCAATTTCTTGGATCGCCCAAACCCTCGTCACGGCGGCGCTCATCGGAATCTGTCTCCACGCCGAAGTCGTCGCCTATGTGGCGCGATACGCCAGTCAGCAGGAGATATCTAAGCTCATCACGATCGTCTGCAGCTCAAGCAGGCGGTCGACAGCGCGACGGCGGAACTGCGGCAGTCTCTGCAGCAGGAGCACGACAGGGCCGAGGCGCTCGAAGCCGAACTGGTGAAGGCGTGGCGGTACGTCGGGAAGCTGTTGTCGATGCGCGGCGGCGAGGCGGACCAGTTCAGCCAGGCGGTCGACAGCGCGACGGCGGCACTGGCGCAGTCTCTGCAGCAGGAGCACGACAGAGCCGAAGCGCTGGCAACCGAACTGGCGGAGGTGCGACGGGCCGCAGAACAGAAACCTGCCCCAGACCGCAGTGCAACCGGATCAATCAAACCGGGTGAACTCGCTCGCGATGAGCGCAAACCGCGCGGGGGCTACGGCTGCCAGCGCTTCCGGACCTACGATCCGGCATCCCGAACCTACATGGGCTATGACGGACGACGGCAATCCTGCCCGTAAGTTCGGGCGGCGTTTTGGAGACAAGTCTAGCTGACCTGCCGCCTTGGGCAACAAAATGCATCCATGGCAGCATTAAAATCTCTTCCGCTTAGTGACGATGAACTCGCCGTTCTCAGAAATCTGGGAAAGGTTATTCTCGCCAACTATAACAATGAAGAAGTTTGCACACCGGAGCCGAGCGCAGCAGAATTCAAAACGCTCGCAGGCATCTTCGTCAGCGTTGTGGAGATGGGCGGCGATGGTCGACAACCCTGAACTGGGCCGATATCACTTATCCCTTAAAATGGAATGTCGTCGTTCATGTCCTTGATGTTGCCCGTAACTGCGAGTGGCACGCCAACAATATCCGTGATGACGAAACGTAAGTAGCGTTGCGAGAAATGGCGGCCCGATATGTCGCCGAAACGGACGATATCGAAAGCAAAGAGCTGGCGACGCGGCAAATGAAAGACGCCGCCAACTGAGGCGGCCTTGCCGTTAGTTGGAAGTTTCTTTCGGTGAATATGTAAAGTTGCCTAGCACCAAACCTAGTTTCGCGGCCCGTTCTTTTCGTTCCCGCGCATTGAGATCATTCTCCAGCTTTTCGGAGGCTGCTAACTCCCTTTGGATTGCTTGCCTGCGACGCTCATCAGATAGCGATGCAAGTTTGGCGCGTTCAGGCACGATAGCTCCCCCGTGTAACAGAACTGTCACAATGGTATCCAAGATAGGCTTTCTGTAGGCCGGGCGGTCAATTTTGAACATCTCCGCTCAAAGCGGGAACGGTTTGCCGGGTCTGGAATTATGGGATCGTGTCTATAGCCCGGGGCACAAACACCCTTCCTACCTGGCCTAAGCGTTCCCCCTGCGCTGGGGCAAGCGCGGGGCTGGAACAAACATCCGGACCGCCGAATTTCAAGACCCGTAGGCCTCCTTGAGGATTCTGACGATATCGACGATGAAATACGACCCGCACACTAGAACAAGAGCAATCATCGCTCGACGCGCCCACATGATTGGCTTTTCAGGCCGGCGCGCCCACATCATTGGCTTTTTGGGCGATCTTTCCAAATCTCGGACTGTGTTGTGAATGCGCGGTTTAGTTTGCATAGGTGCCTCCGCTTGGTCACCACTTGCTAATGTGAAATTCAATTCTTGTGTGTGACGTACTTCACAATTGGCAAAGCGGTTCTGCCACAGCAAGATTGGGCTTCGGAAACCCAGCGACGGCACCACCACAGAAGAAGGGGTCAGCCGACGTGCGCGATGCGGACCCACGCGAGAAAATTGAAAGGGCTTGTGCCTTTTGGGGGCGGAGCCGTTACAACATTCCAATGCAACTGGACAGCCGCCGCCATTCACGCGGCCTTCCTCTTGGCTAGGGTTGTCGTTCGACAAAACAAAAGTCGCGGCAGATGGACTCTACCGGGGCAATTTTATTCGACTGGAACGGAGTTAGGCGCGTTTCGCGATGTAGCGCGTCAACTCTCCCGGGACCTTCTTGGTGGTGACCTCGAGGCCGCGCCTCTCGGCTATCTTCAATGCAGCCATCGCGGGGTATTTGCCGGAAGGCCGTTCGGCTGGGACTGGGGGGAAGTCTGCTTCGGGGCTGGCTGGGCCGGGAGCTAATCCGAGAGCCGTCGCAACCGGATCACGAGAAGATCAATGAAATATGGAGTTTCTGAGGTCAGGGAGGGCTCTGAGAAAGCCCTCCCTCGTCCGTGCTGATCTTTTTCGCGCAAAGGCCCGGGGTGACACCCCACCCCTCCCCGCGTGACGACCAAACTTGTTTGACGCCGCCTCGTGTAATGACCTCGCCGCGCCGAACCGGCCGGCGAGCAATGGAGTGCGCGGACAGTAGCAGCCCCGCGCCGGTCGCCAACCGCGTAGTTAACTTAACCTTAACATCGCAAAGGCGCCGCCGATCGCCCGATAACGCCTGCGCGGCATGGACGCTGCAAAGCCCGTCTTGCAAAACAACAAAGGGAAGGCGCGTGGACGAAAGCGGGACAGAGATGTCCCACCGAGCCCGACGCGGGACGAGGTCAGGCCATGAAACATCCGTCAACCCGCGAGTTTTTCGCATATTGGGACGAGAAGCGCGCCGGCGCCCGTGCGCCGGACCGCAGCGAGATCGAGCCAGGCGCGGTGCGCGGGCTGCTCGGCGATATCTTCGTGCTGTCCTGCGATACAGCCGCCGGCCATCCGTTTCGCGTCGCCGGGACCCGGGTCTGCGCCCTGCTCGGCCGCGATCTGAAGGATCAAAGCTTCTCCGCGCTGTTTGCGGCGGAGGGGCGCCGCGAAATCGACGACATCATCGCCGTGGTGGCCGAAGAAATGCTGGCCGCCGTTGCCGGCATCACCGCGACATCGCAGGATGGCTCGCTGGCGCATCTGGAATTGCTGCTGCTGCCGTTCAACGCCCGCGCGCACACGCCGCTGAGCTTGACCGGATTGCTGGCGCCGTTCGAAAGCGAGCACAGCCAGCTCAAGGATTTCAAATTGACATCGTGGCGCTATCTCGGCCACCAGCCGGAAAAATTGG
>WNFK01163454.1_pt1 | contig 11745 bp, 14 predicted proteins | sample 5400281 | NCBI WGS metagenome assembly WNFK01 (sample SAMN13153350, study PRJNA577476) | soil metagenome | isolation source: 20 cm soil on Douglas fir-dominated hillslope | place: USA:California | collected 2013-09-17
AGGGGGAACTTAGATTCATAACTCCCTCGTTTAATTGACAGCATCCAGAAATCTTTTAAAAGAAATGACAGAAAAGAAATATAAATGGCATAAGGTTGCCGATAGTTTGGGCGAAGTTGAATTTGCTGCCAACAATATCGCTGTAGTTGATCTGGACGGAAAGAATATTTGTGTAGGAAAATTCAATGATAACCTGTTTGCTTTTGCTTACAAATGCCCTCATGCCGGCGGCACACTTGCAGATGGTTTTATTGATGCGTTGGGGAATATTGTTTGTCCACTACATCGCTACAAATACAGCATGGCAAATGGCCGCAATGTAAGCGGCGAAGGTTATTATCTGAAGCACTGGCCGGTGGAAATAAAAGAAGAAGGGATATTTGTTGGAATTGAAGAAACCGGAGGATTATTTGGATGGTTGAAATAAGAGGTTTATTGATTCTCACAGATGACACAGATTGTCACAGATTATTATCTTTTCTGCGTTCTTCCGTGAAATCTGTGAGCCAAACATCGTATGGCTATTCTAATTTTTTCAGCGTTTTTAAATCATTAGCTGTGGCTTTTTTCAAACTGATAGCGACACCACCGCTTGCTGCTAGTTTTTGCGCCAGCTTGGATTTACTATTTACAATGACTTTATAAATGTAATAGCTCTGCGGATTTGTAATATAGTGGGCATCTTTTCCATCTTCATATATTGTTGCCACGTAATAATCCTTTGAATCAAGAAAGTTGAAATTAATATTCGCTGTTCTTGGGTTTTCATCGGTAATTCCTCCTACAAACCATTGCTCTTTTCCTTTTGCTTTGCGTGCAATAGTGATATAATCTCCTGGTTCAGCTTCCAGAATTTTTGTATCATCCCAATCAACTGCAACGTCTTCGATGAATTTAAACGCATCTGGAAAACGTTCATAGTTGTCAACAATATCCGCCGCCATTTGTAAAGGACTATACATAGTAACATATAAAGCCAGCTGTTTTACTAATGTTGTTTTTACAAATCGTGGATCCCCTTTTTTATAATAGTCGAGTTTGGTTTGAAAAATTCCCGGTGTATAATCCATCGGGCCACCCATCAATCTTGTAAATGGAAGTATGGTTGTATGTTCCGGATTATTTCCACCAAAAGTTTCAAATTCTGTTCCTCTTGCTGCTTCCGCCGCGATCCAGTTTGGATAGGTTCTTTGTAATCCTGTTGGACGAACTGATTCATGTGAATTGATCATGATCTTGTATTTCGCTGCGGTTTGAACCACTCTTAAGTAATGTTCTATCATCCATTGACTATAATGATGTTCACCGCGGGGGATAATATTTCCGACATAACCAGTCTTCGCTGCATTGTACCCATATTTATTCATAAACTTATAAGCCGTGTCCATCCACCGTTCATAGTTTGTAGCAGAAGAAGATGTTTCATGATGCATAATTAGTTTCACTCCTTTGGCATGTGCATAATCGTTAAGCATCTTCACATCAAAATCAGGGTAAGGGGTTACAAAATCAAATACAAATTCTTTCGATTTGCCAAACCAATCTTCCCATCCCTGGTCCCAACCCTCCACAAGCACTGCATCAAGATGATGCTTAGCAGCAAAATCGATATACTTTTTTACATTGGCATTATTAGCAGCATGTGTTTTATTAGGTGTTAATTTTTTATAATCGGTAATCCCTAAATGCACATTGTCAACATCAGCATAACTCCAACTTCCCTGGTCCGGGCAAAACATCTGCCACCATACACCAACATATTTTACCGGCTTTATCCAGTTGGTAGATGCATATTTTGTTGGTTCATTTAAATTCAGAATTAATTTGGAAGCTAAAATATCAGCGGCTTTATCAGATACGACAATCGTCCGCCACGGTGTATTAAATGGTGTTTGAATATATCCTTTATTCCCCTGTGCATCCGGAGTGAGATGGGTTTTAAGAATAAAATTTTTCACATCTGCATCCACATTCATTCCGGGGTACCCAATCAATGCGGCTTCGGAAATATTTATATACAGTCCTTCTTTACTTTTCATCATTAATGGTGTCTGCAATCCCATGGGAATAATAGTTTGCGAGGCATTCCCATCATAGCTTTTATCGAATAGTGCAGGTATTTGAGAAAGATTTGAAGTTGTATAGCTATATTCTTCCGTATCGTAATCCCCGGCGATCCACCATGTTTTATTATCACCTGAAAGAACAAATTGCGTTTCTTCTTCTTTGACAACAAAATAATTCAGGTTTTTCTGTTGAGGGAATTCATAGCGAAAACCAAGACCATCATTGAACAAACGAAAACGAATCTTAATNNNNTTTTAGGTTGCGCAAGTGTTACCGTTAGCTCGCTATAATTATTGACAATTGTTTTCAGTTCACCCAATACCGGGTGCCAGCTTTCATTGAAAGAGTTTGTTTTCTGTTCCTTATTCACAAATCCATCCAATAGTGAAATGGTATTTACCAGTGTAAGACCAAGTTTACTCTGTTTTACAACCGTAATATTTTTATAGTCCAAACTATAATAAGGCACACTATCCTTAATCTCAAAATGTAATTGCAATTGCTTATCAGGCGATTGAAGAGTTTGTGCGGCGAGAAATAAGTGTACAACTATTGAAATGAAAAAAAGTGATCCCTTTTGCATAACTAAAAATTTAAGATTGGAATGCGATATTAAATCAAATGCCGGATAACAAGTAAGATTTTAAACCAAGTGGGAAAATGCCGAATTTTTGGTCTATAAAATAGCTTTTCTGTTTTTCTCAAGGTGATTTTTCTCTATATTTGCTGCCCCAAAAGGAATTCCCCTTTAGCTCAGTTGGTTAGAGCATCTGACTGTTAATCAGAGGGTCGTTGGTTCAAGTCCAACAGGGGGAGCAGATATAAAAATAAAAGGATTATACTTTGATAGTATGACCCTTTGTTATTTGTGCGGCTGAGCCTTAATTATCAGCTACGTTGAAATATCAATTACGTTTCTCCATCTACTGGAAATCGTACTTCTTTTTAAAATATTCAATAAGCCCTACAGCTTTTATATTCACGTTTTTTAGCATATTCCGATGTGCTACAATCGCCCTGATATATTGCAAAAGCGTATTGAAATATTCATCCAACATAGGCTTGTTATCTTTTCTCAATATTTGAAAGGAAGTTGAATCAATATCGATATTAGGTTGATCAAGTAGCTTTTTGTTGAATGATGCATTAGCAGAAAAATCCACGATTTTATTAAATATGTTGCGAAGGTTATCCTGTGATTGCTGATAAACGGTGCTTTCAAAGTTTCCAATAATATTACAACGTGCTACATAACTGGTGATACTATCGGCGTCTTCTTTTCTCAGAAGTCGAAATCCGCCTGCATTGAATAACTGATCTAGTGTTCTTTGTTCGGGACCGAACCCATTATTAAATTGGGAATTTTTTAGTATAACCAGCAATGAAGCTGGTTTTTGATCTTGTAAAAGGCTATCATAACAGGATTTGAACAGACCAAGATTATTGACTTTAGCAGTTTCTATCCTGATAACACGATTCATTTTTGCGGTGTCTGTTTTTAGATCTTCATAGAAAGATTCAATGTAGTTATCCGCTCTTTTGTGTTCAATTCTGTGCTCACGTAAATTTTCAACTAAGAAACCAAGGTAAACTGCGAGAAACAACATCAGGAACTCCCAGAAGTAATGGGTCCATTTTTTCCGTGAGGTATGTGAGTGATGGTGGACTTCCATAATGCTAATTGATTTTACATGAAAACAGGAGTTCTTTGCCCATACTCAAAACTAATTGTTTCCGGTCACTCACTTTGATTTTATAGCAATTGAAGATTTGTTTTCCAAATAGTTGCAATGTCAGCAAACTTCTCGTAGCTGCATCTTTCGCCAATAAGGGGAGCAGGTAAAGGAATCATCAAAAATTGATTCCTTTTCTTTATTGTAAAGAGATTCTGTCAGGATCATCCATGACTCACAATCCTTACAACATCTACAACGGAATTGACTGCTGGTCCGACATTCATTACAGCAGCAATATAATAATAATGATACCCCGGAAATACTGACTCGTGTTTAAAACTATATTTTAAATCTGCACCACCGGGGATCTCAGCTATGGGAGCAAAAAAATCATTGTCCTCAGAATGATAAACTACAAAATGATTTACCCCTGCAATGGAAGTCATGCCCCAGTTTATAACTATATTTTTTGCCTGGCGATGGCATCTTAAATAACTGAAAATTTCCTGGGATGAGGATATTCTCGTTTCAGAATTCGATTTCACTGAATTACTAATTTCTGAAGCGGAGCCAAAACCAGTAAATAACAGGATTGGTAATAAAAGAAATTTAATGAGTGGCACAATGGTTAGTTTAGAGTTTAAAATTATGCAAACAATAAGCTCTTCATAAAACCTTGTTATCCACAACCCGGATATTTGCAAATGCAATCAATAACAGAAAAGCTCATGCGGTTTTACAAATCACTTCATTCGCCAAAAAACTTACCGAAGGGTGTTGAAGTTTTGTTCCCCCAAAAAGATAAACAGGTAATAGAATTGGTTAAGAAGTTTTTTGAAAAATATTTTAATGATAGTCGACCACGTCGATTGATGCTGGGTATTAATCCCGGAAGATACGGCGCAGGAATTACGGGTGTAAATTTTACAGCTCCAAGACAGTTAAAAGAAAATTGCGGAATTGATCATCATCTTAACCTTACGTCTGAATTGTCAGCTGAATTTATTTATGATATGATCGGCGAATATGGAGGGGTAAAAAAGTTTTACAATGATTGGTTTATTGGATCAGTATGCCCGCTGGGCTTTATTAAAAATGGAAAGAACATCAATTATTATGATGATAAAAAGTTGTTGGAAGCCGTAACTCCATTTATAGTTGAATGCATTCATAAACAGGCATCCATTGGCTTTAGCATGGAAAAATGTCTTTGTATTGGCGGCGAAAAGAATTTTAAATTTTTATCAGGTCTAAATAATGAATACAAATGGTTCGGAGAAATAATTCCCTTGCCACATCCCCGTTTTATCCTTCAATACCGCCGCAAACAGAAGGATAAATACATTCATCAATATTTGTCGGCCATGAGACTTGCCGGATAAATAGTTTCCCTTAGCTTTGCCACTCTTTAATTTTTGAATATGAAGATCTGCATGGTTCGCGCCCATTCCGATAGCTATCGGAAATAAGAACCGAAAATTTCCGGAATCAGGTAAGCAACTTCCTGTTGCTTTACTTAAACCCATATTTTTAATTTTCCTTCAGTTTGTCATCCAGAGCGAAGCGAAGGATTCAAAAGATTTTCAATCATGCAGAACCAGCCTGTACATAAGAACAAGTTTTCTCATTTTATTTCATTGATCGGGCAATCTCTTCGCGGAGGAGAATATGATTATACACAGGGCAGTATTCGTGTAGCGATAGTTTTATTGGCAATTCCAATGATCCTTGAACTAAGTCTTGAAAGTGTATTTGCAGTTGTAGATATATTTTTTGTAAGCAAGCATATAGGATCAAATGCAACGCAAACTGTTGGCCTGACTGAATCCGTTATTACTATTATTTATTCATTGGCGATCGGCTTGAGCATTGCGGCTACTGCAATGGTGGCAAGAAGAATAGGAGAAAAAGATCCTGCAGCCGCTGCACATGCAGCGATGCAAGCTTTGATTATGGCCTTGTTCGCTACAATTATCATCAGTATTGCAGGAGTAATTTTTGCACCGGACATATTGTGCATTATGGGAGCAGCACCTGATGTTGTAAAGGAAGGAACCGTCTTTACCCGTATCATGTTAGGCGGAAGCATAGTGATCATTCTTCTTTTTTTGATCAATGGAATTTTCCGGGGCGCAGGGAATGCCGCTATTGCAATGCGTAGCCTCTGGCTTGCGAGTTTGATCAATATTTTTCTTTGCCCGGCGCTAATTACTGGCTGGGGACCATTTCCCGAACTTGGGTTGAAAGGAGCAGCAATTGCAACAACCATTGGCCGCGGTATCGGCGTTTTATATCAATGTTATCATCTATTCTGGAATAAAAAAGGTATAATAAATCTCGGCAGAGAACATTTCATCATCGATTTCTCTGTAATGAAGTCATTGATAAAGATCGCATGGCCCGCCACATTTCAATTCATCATTGCATCGGGAAGCTGGATCGTACTTGCACAATTGGTGGCTACAACCGGCGGTACACATGCGTCAGCTGGCTATCAAATTGCTATCCGCAATGTTGTGTTTTTTATTTTACCTGCATGGGGATTAAGTAATGCTGCCGCTACGTTGGTTGGTCAAAACCTCGGCGCTAAAGAACCGGGCCGTGCAGAAAAAAGTGTATTGCTAACAACAAAGTATAATGCCATTTTTATGAGCGGCGTTATGTTGCTCTTTGTTTTTTTTGCAAAACCTATCATCAGCATTTTTACAAGAGAGCCGGAAGATCTGCAGTTTGGTGCACTCGCTTTACAGATCATTGGCACCGGTTATATTTTTTATGGCATAGGTATGGTAATGATCCAATCGTTGAATGGGGCCGGTGATACTAAAACACCGACATGGATCAATTTCTTTTCGTTTTGGATGTTTCAAATCCCGTTTGCCTACGTTCTTGCAAAAGGATTTAACATGGGCCCAACAGGTGCGTTTATTGCTATACCCGTTGCTGAAACTGTGCTGGCTTTAGCAGCATGGTATTATTTCAGGAAAGGGAAATGGAAAAAAGTAAAAATTTAAAGGCCTCTCCCTCATTCCTCCTCTCCATTGGAGAGGGAGGCCTGGCTATTAATTAATTTCAGTATTTGTAGTAACAAATCATCAATATAACAATGCTCAACATTGATATATTGATAATGTGGCAGAATAAAATGCCGGGTTTTGCAATACTACACCGCCCCTTCTCCATCGGAGAAGGGGAAGGAGGAAGAGGCTTTTATTTTTATCTTTAATTAATAACTTACCGCATGGATAATCATGTAATACACCAAAACAGGATACGGCAGATATTTTTTTTGATAGTTATTGTACTGCTGGGCCTGTTATTATTTCTTGAATTATATACTTTCCTGCCTGCCTTGCTTGGCGCTATTACATTATATATCGTGATGCGGAAATGGATGTTTTATCTGACGATAAAGAAAAAATGGCGAAAGTCATTGACAGCAGCATTGCTTATGTTTCTTTCATTAATCATTATTTTACTTCCTATCGGTGTACTTATTAATATGCTTTCTACCAAGATCACTTTTGCTGTACAGCATTCAAACGAGCTAATTGGAGCATTGAAAAAAATTGCCGCCGATATTGAACAGAAATTTAATATCGAAATTGTAAGTGATGAAAATATAAACAAGCTGGGAAACATAATTTCCGGCGGCATTCCAAAATTGCTCAGCGCCACTTTTAATATACTTGGCACCATCTTCTTTATGTTCTTCATTCTTTATTTTATGCTGGTGAACGGTAAAAAAATGGAAACCGGTATATATGAACATATACCGTTAAGAGATGAGAATGCAGAAATACTGGGAAAAGAAGTAAAGAACATGGTATTAAGCAATGCAGTTGGTATTCCTGTTATTGCAGTTTTGCAAGGTGTGGTTGCGTTAATTGGTTATCTGATTATCGGAGTTAAAGAACCATGGTTTTGGTTTGTGGTCACCTGTATCACAGCGATGCTTCCTGTTGTTGGCGCTGCGTTGGCTTATATACCGCTTGCCATCATCTTTTTTGCTAACGACGATACTGGTAAAGGAATATTCATGCTGATATACGGATTTGGGGTTATTGGTACTGTAGATAATATTTTTCGTTTTACCCTTGCAAAAAAAATTGGAAATATACATCCCCTCGTCACTGTATTCGGCGTCATTATCGGGATAAGCTTATTTGGTTTTATCGGGCTTATATTCGGGCCATTACTTATCTCGCTATTCTTATTATTATTAAAGATCTATAGTAATGAGTTCATAACAAAGCAACGCCAGGCGCATCACCACCATCACATGGAAAACTGAGTTTTCCATAAGTAGATTTTCTATATGCCGTAAATCATCTTGAGTATTTACCACAGATAGACAACGATTATTACTTTTTACGCTTGCATTTTGGTAAAGAGGATAATATTTTTACGTTTAAGCCCGTTTAGAAACCCGAAATCCGTATCCGTGTCCAGGTTTATAAAAACCATATTATCCTCGTTGCCTGCTGCTTTTATGCTGCTCCCCTTATTAAATACAGGAAGCAATTCAAGCCTGGCAAAATTTCAATCCAAATTCCTCTTCAATAATTCAATCAAATCAAATTCATTTGATCCTGAAATGGAGCTGATATATGACAGCCTTCAACTTGAAAAAGCAGGGTTGAAAAAAGAAGCATTCAACTATGCCTATACAGGTTATAAAAAATTAGAAGAAGAAGGCAAATTAAATAAGGAAGGACTGATCACTATTTGCGATCTTAGTCAATCATCCAGAAGAAAAAGACTTTACCTGATCGATCTGAAAGAATGTAAACTTTTATTGAATACTTATGTTGCTCATGGAAAAAATTCCGGTGGTGAGTATGCAAGAAAATTTTCTAATCGACCTGAATCAAGGCAAAGCAGTCTTGGATTTTACAGAACCAAAACAACTTATTACGGTGGCCATGGTCTTGCCTTAACACTATCAGGGCTTGAGCCCGGCTTTAATGATAAGGCAGAAAGAAGGAAAATAGTTGTTCATGGCTCCTTATATATTGGCGATAACTATAAACGCTGGGGTAAATACATGGGTCGCAGTTTTGGTTGTCCCGCTGTTCCAATGAAACAATCTAAAATACTTATCAATACGATTAAAGACGGAAGTTGTCTATTTATCTATCATCCAAGTAAAAACTACTTGTCTGGATCTAAAATATTAAACGGCTAGTTGGACGTATAATTCGGATGGATGAAACAAAAAGCTCAATCTGTACCCTATGATTGGGCTTTTTTGTTTTTATGAATTGACAAAATAATGTGCAGCAAGCTGAGAAAATACACCGATCAGAAATCCATAATAAATTTCTTTTTGACTATGATCGGAAACAATAAGCCTTGAAGTACAAACTACCCCGGATATTAATACTGCAATTGATAAAAAGAGTGAAAAGCTGCTGCTGTCAGTAAACGCAAGTAGTGCGATGAATGTGGTCATTACACCAACCCCTATTGCATGCATACTTACTTTCATTATAATGTTTACCAAAAAACCAAAAACTGATGCATTGAAGATCGCCATGCTCATTTTTAAAAACATACCAGTTCCAGAAATAAAAAGTCATGCAAATGATATAAGGAATTATGCGATCCTTTTGGGTTTTTAAAAAAACAGAATCAATAAAGTTCAAAGCCCGAAGCAGGAGTATACTTGCCAACGGCAGGAAAGTACAGTTTACAAAAACCTGTAATAGTATTCGCAGGTTGATCCAATCATTAATACCAGCAAATTGATAAGAGTGGATCTGAATAATAAAATAAGTAACGTAAAGAGGAATAAATAAAGGATGGAAAACGTAAGAAACAAATTTTGCAAGTACCCGTATCGATAATGGCTGCTGAGGTGTTTCCGGTATACTGACTTCCTTCAGTTGATTTTCTTCGGTTATAATTAATCTGTCGGGCATGCTATAGTTCTTTTCGCAAACGAGCCACGGGAATATTCAGTTGTTCTCGGTATTTGGCCACTGTTCTGCGTGCAATATTATAACCTTTTTGCTGAAGCATTTCTGTGAGATGTTCATCACTTAATGGCTTCTTTTTATTCTCGGCTTCGATAAGATCACTGAGAATTTTCTTTACTTCTCTTGTTGATACTTCTTCGCCACTTTCTGTGCTTAATGATTCGCTAAAGAAAAATTTCAACCGGTAAGTACCAAATTCTGTTTGTACAAATTTACTGTTGGCCACCCGGCTTACTGTAGAAATATCAAGTCCTGTCTTTTCAGCAATGTCTTTCAGGATCATCGGGCGAAGAGTGGTTTGATCACCTGTAAGAAAAAAATCATGCTGGTGATTCATAATAGCCGTCATTGTATCAAGCAAGGTGTGTTGGCGCTGTTTGATGGCATCTATAAACCATTTGGCAGAATCGATCTTTTGCTTAATAAATAAAACTGCTTCTTTTTGACGCTTATCTTTTTTTGTACCACGATCATACTCTTTCAGCATATCACGGTAACCTTCGCTGATACGCAGTTCCGGTGCATTCCTTGAATTCAGGGTTAGTTCCAGCTTTCCCCCATTATTCATTATAAAGAAATCGGGCACCACATAACTCTCTGCTTTATTTATTTCACCAACATTGCCACCTGGTTTTGGGTTCAACCGGATAATTTGCTGCATTACTTCCTTTAATTGCTCATCATTAAGATCAAGGCCCCGTTGTATTTTTTCGTAATGCTTTTTAGTGAACTCATCAAAGTATTTTGAAATGGCCTTAATTGCGATGCTTACATTCTTTCCCTCATCCTGCATCCTGTTCAGCTGAAGTAATAAACATTCCTGCAGATCTCTTGCGGCTACCCCGGGAGGATCAAAGTGCTGAATACGTTTTATCAGGCTCTCAACCTCTTCTTCTGTTGTCATTATATTCTGGCGAAACGCAAGATCATCAACAATGGCGGTGGTCTCTCTGCGTAAATAGCCATCTTCATCAATGCTGCCAACAATTTGTTCTGCGACCCTTTGCTCTTTTTCATCCAATTTCAATAAACCAAGCTGATCAAGCAGGGTTTCATAAAAACTTGTTTCCGTTTTAAAAGGAATTGTCTTTTTATCGTCATCGTCGCTGCCGTAATTATCATCGCGGAGTTTATAATCGGCAATTTCATCGTCACCATCCTGTACATAATCGCTGATATCTATATTATCATATTCAGTATTGCTGCCATCGGGTTCTTCAAAATTTTCTTCCGCGCTTTCGGTAAACTCATCCTTTGCCTCTTCATATTCATCATGTTTTTCTTCCTCAAGTTCCAGGGCAGGATTTTCTTCCATTTCTTCTTTTATCCTTTCTTCCAGGTTAGCTGTAGGCACTTGCAGCAGTTTCATAAGCTGAATCTGCTGGGGCGATAGTTTTTGTAGTAGCTTTTGTTGTAAACTTTGACTCAGAGCCATGGTTGCTTATTGTGGTTCCTCAGGTTAAATATGCCTTTTTGAAAAAATCGGGCCAAATATCAAAAATCAGGCCGTAAATTTACATACAAATAAAATTAAGTTGCTGCAACGAATAAATATCATTCTTGTTGTCTTGTTAATGTTAACTGGAAAAAATTTTTCACAGGACACTTCTTGTAATATAACGAAACCTGTTTCTTTCGGAATATTTGTTTGTGGCGTAAGCGTTGATCCTGATTTGACCTCAAACCATTGCATAAAATTACCAATTGATTACAATGCGTTACAAAAATTTCACTATGAGAGCGGGGTTCGTTTAGATTATTCTTTAAAAATAAATGATTCAAGGTTTTTATTTAACACACCAGTGCTATCATCATTTTATACAGAGCACCTCGGTTTCTTTTGCAAAAAAGAAATTCAGTTGGAAAAAATTACTTCTGTGCCTTTTCGTTTCAGGCTGGGCTCTCTTGACTATGTAAATAGATTAGAAGGGAAAAAATAATAACACGATTATTTAGAACTCGTTTTCTTCGGTAACCATTCCATTTCAGGAACCTTTGCCGGAACTTTATAATAGTTATTT
>WNFK01006552.1_pt1 | contig 11744 bp, 9 predicted proteins | sample 5400281 | NCBI WGS metagenome assembly WNFK01 (sample SAMN13153350, study PRJNA577476) | soil metagenome | isolation source: 20 cm soil on Douglas fir-dominated hillslope | place: USA:California | collected 2013-09-17
CGAGCTTTAATTTCCTGCAAGCGAGCTTCAAGCTTTGAGCGGCCTTCGCAATACCATCTGCTTCGCATGCGCCGCGCGCGCTGCCTGGATGAACGACGAGATAGTCAACGCCTAGCAGCAGTGCGCGCTCAACTTCTTCGCGAAAGGAGAGACGCGATTTCTCGAGCAGAAGTTCGTCGGCGGCAGCGAGGTTTACCAGGTAATTGCAATGAATCAAAACGGGCGAGATCTTCGTCAAACGACGCGTCTCGCGAAAGAGGAGCACATCCTCGAGCGAAAGTGGTTTTGCCAACCAGCCGCGCGGATTGCGTGAAAAGAGTTGCACAGTATCGCAGCCTGTATCCCTGGCCACGATCAAAGCGTTATGCACTCCCCCTTTTATGGGAGCGTGAAATCCGATTTTGGGTTTGCGAGTCATTTCTCAGTGGTCAGTAGTCAGTGGTCAGTGGTCAGTGGTCAGTGGTCAGTTGTAAGAAACCTGGTCTTTGGTCTTGGGACTTTGGTCTTTGATGTCTGGTGGTGACCGATTCAACGAAAATTGATGCTCAGGCACAAGGCCAAAGACCAAAAGGCAAAGGCCAAGGGCCAGGTTCTTACAACTGACCACTGACCACTGACTATTCCTGTTCGTCCATTACCCGCAGCATATTCCCTCCTAATATCTTGTCGATGTCGGTTTCCGAATAACCTCGACGCAGGAGTTCCTCCGTGAGGTGTGGCAAATCGGCGACTGTCGCCAGATCCTTCGTCGTCGCCTGCACGCCGTCGAAGTCTGAACCTATACCTACGTGATCAACTCCCACCAACTTCACGATGTGATCGATGTGATCCACGATACGCGCCACCGTCACCGTCGGCAGACGACGGGCATACTCTTCCTCTCGCACCCGGTCGCGCGCCAATTTCTTGTGCACAGCATCGCCTTTTACGGCACTCGAAGCCTGCTGGACCAACGGTGCAATTTGTGCGTCCACCTGCTTCTTCTTTTCGCTCCAGCCTGGTTCGAGATGCTCGGGATAGAAGATAACGTTAACGACACCTCCGGTTTTCGCCAGCGCACCAATCATTTCGTCAGTGAGATTTCGCGGTACGTCAGCTATTGCCCGGCAAGCGGAGTGAGTGGCGATTACGGGCTTGGTAGAAGTATTTACGATGTCCCAAAAAGTCCTGTCCGAAACATGTGAGACATCGATCATCATACCCAAACGGTTCATCTCGCGAACGACACGTTTACCGAATTCGTTGAGACCTCGGGTGCGGCCCACTTCGTCGCCGGACGATCCGGCCCAGCTCGTACTCACGCTCCACGCCGGCGACATATAGCGCACACCCAGATTGTAATAGCGGGCGACGTTATCAATATGCTCGTCGATTGCGTAACCCCCTTCAAGACCCAGCAAGGCGGCGATCTTTCCTTCCCCTGCACTGCTCCGAACGTCAGCGGCGGAAGTTGCAAGGCTCCACGTTTCGGGATGCTTCTCCGCGAGTGCCTTTACGGCCGTTATTTGATCATCAGCTCGTTTAACGGCGTGCGGACCCTCTACCCAGATGGAAAAGAACTGAGCATCCAAACCGCCTTCTTTCGCCCGCACGGCATCGAAGTGGCCATCAGGAAGCAACTGTTGGAGGTCCACGTGCTCGTCAACGAGGCGTTGTGCGGTGTCTGCATGCATATCAATTGCGATGGCGCGGCGATGGATAGCCATTACGTCGTGATCGATCTTTTTCGAGTCAGATTGGGGTTGGGTGTTGTCGTTCATCTTATGTTCACGGCAGTTTGTAAGAAACGTTAGAAGCGAGATAATGGTAAGTAAACTATAAGCGTTGAGCATCCGCTTGCGCTTTGTCGGAATGGTGCCGGATTTAATAGTTTCTCGTATACGGGAGAGCATTTTCGATGTTACGGAAGCCACCTTCTGCGAAGCAAGGGCGTCTTGCCAAGCGCAGCAAAATTACTGTATTGTGCGGTTTCTGGCTAATCCACGCCTATCCTGATTGGAAGGATCAAAATTCTGCGGATCCACCCTTGTTGAAATGTTTCTGCACTGTTAAGGGCAAAGGCACCCTCGCCCCTTACCAAAGCTGATTTCCTAAAGGAGTAAACAATATGTTCTCAAAAGACGGCAACACGAAAGACGTAGCAACTCCGCGAATCTGCGACGTCGTTTGGCATAATGGAGAATTCATTAAATGGAATGATGCACGCGTGCACGTGATGTCTCACGTTCTCCACTATGGTTCGAGCATCTTTGAGGGCATCAGATGTTATGCAACGAAAAATGGTCCTGCAGTTTTCCGTCTGCCGGAACACATGAAGCGGTTTTTGAATTCCGCAAAAATCTACCGCATGGACCACAAGTGGACACTCGAACAGCTGTGCGATGGAGCTATCGAGCTGGTCCGCCGCAGTGGCATGGATCAATGCTACATCCGTCCTATTCTCTTTCGCAGTCTTGACGAAGAGCATCCGGCTTTTGGTGTTAATCCTTTTCCGAATCCGCTCGCTTGCTACATCGGCGCCTGGGACTGGGGCAAGTATCTTGGCGACGAAGCGATTGAAAAAGGAGTGGACGTTTGCGTTTCTACCTGGAACCGATTGACGCCAAACTCGATGCCGGCGATGGCCAAGAGTGGTGCAAACTACATGAATTCGCAATTGATTAAGATGGAAGCACTCCTCAATGGTTTTGCCGAAGGTATAGCGCTCGATGATCGTGGCTACGTTTCTGAGGGTTCAGGCGAAAACATTTTTCTGGTTAGCGGAGACGTTGTCCTGACGCCACCGTTGTCTTCATCCATTCTGCCGGGCATCACTCGCGACAGTGTGATTCAGATTTGCCAGGAACTGGGAATCACCATTAAGGAACGAACCATTCAACGCGCGGCACTGTATGTTGCCGATGAATTGTTCTTCTCAGGAACGGCAGCCGAGATCACTCCGATTCGTTCCGTCGATCGCATCACGGTAGGCAATGGTGGTCGCGGCCAGATAACTGCAAAGATTCAGAAACACTTCTTCGAGATAACTAAAGGCGAACGACCGGCGCCCGGCGACTGGCTGAGCCTAGTCAACACGGAGACGGCTTCTCGCCCTGACAACAACGGCTACAAGACCGACAACAGTGCGAAGGGCAGCTCTTCTTCTCAAGAGAGCGAACCCGTGTTGAAATACCAAACCGCCCTGAGAGACTAGACTTCCGACCGAAAAGATCCTGCGGGCAGCGAGCGCCATTGATGTGTTCGCTGCCTTTCTTGCGGTTATGCAATAGACGTTGACGAGCATCGTACCTACACGCTATATTCAACGTGGCGTTGGTCCAGATTAAACGACGCACCCCGCTTGCAATAAAGCACTCCTTTCCGCGCTAAATCACAACAAAAGCCCGGTCCTTAGTATTAAGACCGAAAGGTATCTCATGGCAGTAAAAATCGACGATCTCCTGCGCGTAGCCACAGGGCATCGTGCTTCTGACCTCCACCTCAAAGTTGGTGCATTTCCGGTCATGCGCATTGGCGGCGAGCTTCATCCAATTGCCGACGCGCCTCGTTTAAGACAAGAAGATACGCTGGATATGGCGTTTGCCATGATGTCCAACCGTCAAAAGCAACGCTTTAAGGAAGCATCGGAAGTGGACATCGGTTACGGCGTTTCCGGCTTGGGACGATTTCGCGCGAACATTTTTCAGCAACGCGGCACTGTGAGTATTGTACTGCGCGTCATTCCCGATCAGACAAAGGGAGCTGCGGAACTGGGATTGCCACCCGTCATTGAAAGAATTGCAGAGGAGCGACGTGGCTTAATCCTGGTGACCGGCGCTACGGGCTCAGGGAAATCAACGACTCTTGCGGCAATGATCGACTGCATCAACTCAACTCGCGGCGGACATATCGTTACCATTGAAGACCCAATAGAATTCTTACACCGCGACAAGCAATCGTTTGTTACCCAGCGTGAAGTCGACGTTGATACACGCTCGTTCGCAGAAGCGTTGCGAGGTGCACTCCGACAAGACCCGGACGTAATCCTCGTGGGTGAAATGCGTGATCGTGAAACTATCGAGACGGCCCTTACCGCTGCAGAGACGGGACACCTCGTGTTCTCCACCCTGCACACGCTCGACGCTACAGAAACTATCACACGCATCGTTTCGTCGTTTCCCTCCCACCAGCAAAAGTCGGTGCGGATACAGTTGGCAGGGATCTTGAAGGCCGTGATTTCAATGCGCCTGGTTCGGTCTGCCAAAGGCGCGGGCCGGGTGCCGGCCATTGAGGTACTCGTGTCTACTGCGCACATTCGCGATCACATTATGAACGAGGAAAAGACTTACATGATCCGCGAAGCCATAGCCGCGGGGACTTCTCAGTACGGCATGCAGACTTTCGATCAATCGCTGTTTCACCTCGTTCAATCGGGCCTGATCTCGCTCGAAGAGGCACTACACAACGCAAGCAATCCGGATGAGTTCAGAATGCGCGTTTCTGGCATTGTGTCGGCGGGCCAGACCGTGAACACCATGAGCCCTAACAGCGTGAGCACCCCCGCAGCGCAAAAACATGAACAGGAAACTGTCTTTTTGAAGCACTAGTTGCTGCCACAAAAAAGCCACAAGGCACAAATCAGTTTTTCAACAGCAAACGCAGTCAACGGGAGTGGCCCATTCTAATATGAAACCCGTCTGCTGAGTCCTCTTTAGCATTTGTGCTTTATGTGCCTTATTGCGCGATGTTCTTCGTTAGTTCACGCGCATCCGTCGCATCACACGGACGCCGGAGCGCCAGTCTTCGTTGATGTCGAACCGGTAGATCTCGATGTCATTCGCGATGCAGCGCGCTAGTGTTTGAAATGACGAATGCACTCTGAGTGTCGGTGCGACCAAATAGACCAACGGCGACTCATCTCTGATTCTTCTATCGCCGAACAGCCTTGCCTTAGCAATATGACCTCTACGGCGGTGCGCCTCCACGCGCCGCCAGTAGTCGGCTCCCTGTAGCACGTGCTCACGATCTTCCGAAACCTTAAGTTCAATCACCACCAACCGCCCATCGCGTCGCAGGGCCAACATATCGATAGGCCGCACACCGAGTTTACCTCCGCGAGCGGTTCTGAACTGGGCATGTACCGGAGCGATAATCAATCCCGGGTCAAGCTTTGTAATGTCGCGGCGCAGCAATGATTCCAACCACGCTTCGGCCGCATTGCGATAAAGCGCATGACGATGATCCAGAGCATTTGCCGATCGATGTTCTTCGAGGTCCTGCAGCAGGTTGTGCCAATCGGTCATACTTGTTTTGTCGAGCAGACGCCGGTGTAAACCTTCAATGCCAAACCACACGCGTTCAGTGCCCATTACGGAACGCACACGCGCGAACGGGAGGCCAAAATATCTAAGGGTTTCACCGTGGCGGGCATGAACTACATCGATAGCCTCCGGCGCGTGAGCAACAATCGCCGCAATCTGCGTCGTCGTCGCCGCAGCAGCAACTGGAGGAAAGCGCGCCAGTCTCTTTTTCCACAAATCGCGTCTATCGGGACAAGACGTTCCCTCCAACGCGGTCAAAGCATCATCCACTGTGTAGACTTTGATGACTTCTCTCAGACTCTCACGCAATAGAGCGAGGCGCAGGAATGTTGGCTTGAGTAGTTCATCTGAGACAATCAGCCAGAGTTGCTCCACGTATGGCGGCCGCACACGCTCTCCCGTTCGGATGAACCAGAGTAGCGCTGAAGCAAGCAGAGCATCCACGCCGGCCGGATGGCTTGCAGCGACCGGACCGGTGACAGCAATCCTTTCTCGCTTCCGGCGTAAGAGAATGCGGGCATAGCGTCCGGGTTGACCTCGTCTGATTCCGGGACTCAGTGACACCCTCTCGATCTTCGTTTCCGGTTGCACAGCAGACGAGAGTTGAGCCAGGCGATCACAACGGATTTGACGAGCTGCCTTGATGGTCGCGGCAATAGCGCTTGCCGAAGCGCGCGGAATTAACTCGATCAAGGGACGCTCAGCACCCATTTTCCGCGAGGCTTGCAAAGAAAGGATCTGGCCATTCCAATGCCAGGCCAGAATTCGCCAGGATCGACTTCCCTTTTCCGTCCAACACGAAAGCACCAATCGTCCGTGCGAGATACTAACGTCAATCTCGTTTCTTTTGAGAGCGTGGGCCTTTCCTGGTCCCGGAGCACAAAACCATTCTGCGTGTTGTGAAAAGAGTTCGGCGATCTGACGCTTTGCGGCGGCCAATAAATCGGGAGTTGTGAGACGTTGAAACATCGCGTGAGGAAGATGTTTTAGAAATGGACAAGTTCAACTGATAGTGAGTCACTAAACTTCAATTGCCTTGTTTCGTCGATACTTCTACCGTGTGCTACCATTTTTCGCAACTGAATTCGAACAAGGAGTACGTCGGTTAACTGATACTCGGCGCATATAGAAAGTGGCGAACAATAGAGCAGGAATGAAAAACGTTTATCTTGCAGGAGCTGTACGCACACCAATCGGCCGGTTTGGCGGCACAATCGCATCATGGACGGCGGCCGATCTAGGAGTGGCGGTAGCAAAGGAGAGCTTGCATCGCGCCGGCGTGTCTGCCAGCGAAATCAAGGAATCGATCTGGGGTTGTGCGCGGCAGGCGGGAGGTGGACCAAACGTGGGCCGGCAAATCACCTATCGAGCAGGTGCTCCGGAAACCGTGCCCGCTTTCACGGTTAATCAAGCCTGCGGCTCGGGACTAAAAGCAATCATCCTCGCGGCTCAGGAGATCATGCTGGGACGCGCTGAGACAGTGCTTGCCGGAGGGACGGAAAGCATGTCGCGAGTACCCTATTTTGCCGAAGGCGCGCGTTGGGGTATGCGCCTGGGCAATATGCAGTTGGTAGATGGCATGTACCGGGACGGCTTTAACGATCCATTGTCCGGATTAGTGATGGGAGAAACCGCTGAAAACCTTGCGCGCCGCTATGAGATCTCACGAAGCGAGCAGGACGAATACGCCTTCCGGTCCCAGCAACGCGCAGTAGCCGCCATTGAGTCAGGGCGATTCAGGGACGAAGTGTTAAGACTTGAAGTTAAGGATGCCAGAGGTGCGGTAGCAAGCTTCTCACGCGATGAACATCCTCGGACAGGCACTACGATGGAAGACCTCGCCAAACTGGCGCCGGTGTTTTCGGGAGAAGGATCGATTACAGCCGGCAACTCTTCAGGAATAACCGATGGCGCGGCCGCGGTGGTTGTAATGAGTGAAGAGGCTCTCGAGAAATCGGGCACAACACCCCAAGCGCGGATCTTAGACTATGAGATCGTAGGAGTCGCCCCTGAGATTATGGGAATCGGTCCGGTGCCTGCCATTCGCTTGCTGCTTGAAAGACAGCAGCTTAATTTAGATGCTATTGACTTGATTGAGCTCAACGAGGCCTTCGCCGCTCAGGTAATTGCATGCGATCGCGAGCTACAGTTTGATTCAGAAAAACTGAATGTAAACGGAGGCGCGATCGCGCTGGGCCATCCCATCGGTTGCACCGGTGTGCGCATAACTACGACGCTGCTTCATGAAATGCAAAAAAGAGACGCGAAGCTTGGGCTGGCAACTTTGTGCGTAAGCGGAGGCATGGGCCTCGCACTGTTGGTAGAACGCGTGTGATTGTGTCGCGACAAAACAAAGCCGGTTCCCGATTCTCGATCCCGTTTTCAATCGCCATTGGCTTGCTTCTCGTTCCTGCGTGCAAATCCACTGCACCTCGATCTGACCCTAACGAGATCTCTGCAAACGGAATAATCTCCTCCACGCCACCGTTTCAAACAAAGGAGCCCGAACGCTATCAGGCTGTGCGTAGTATCACGATCAGCAAGGTTGGTGGTGAGCCGGTCGTTACCAAGACTTTAATTGCCAAAGATGGAAACATGCGTCGGGATGAATACGAAACGGACACAAATGAAAGGATTGCCTATTTAGACCTGCCGGGCGGGCAATTTATTCTATTGCCGAAAGTCAGCCTTTATGCCGAACTTAACAGCGAACCAGGTGATGAACTCGACTCCTCTGTTCGGCAGGACGAGACCGAGAGCTCTCCAGAACGATTGCTTAATGCCACTCCTATCGCCGCGCGTTACGAGAAGATCGGAATGGAGGTTGTAAATAGCCGAAATACCAGCAAGTATCGAGTGCTTGTTAACACTTCGACCGGTGGAACCGTCAGCAATGGTGAAACCTTAATTTGGATTGACGAGGCCCTGGGTATGCCAGTCAAATCCGAAACGGTAGTGGCCACTGGCGATCGAACAACGATGGAGTTGTCGGGGATTCAATTGGAAGTCGATAAGAGTCTTTTTCAAATACCTGAGGGTTATAAAAAGGTTGCAGCGCGGGCAATTCGCGAACGGCTTCACACCCCATAAGTAAGATCGAAAGCCAACCTCGACGCCTTATGGGGGCATCCGAACCCAGGGTCAATTGTTATAATCATCAAATCTCCCTCAAACGATTGCGGTATCCAACAATATCTCGAATGAAAGGGTTTGCTAGTGAATACTAAATTTCTCAAGATGGCTGCCATTATCCTGGTATTGACAGGATGTTTACAGATCGATAGCCGCGCGCAGACACGAGCCAGAAGTTCGGCGCAGACGCCTCCCAGTCTTTTGTCTTCTTTGCCGGAGTCCGATGCCATTGCTCAGATAAGTGTGAAACGTCTATTGAACGATGTGATGCCCCGGCTGCTATCCGGCAACCCCACCAAACTCGCGCAGGCCAACGCTGACATCGATCAGTTTAAGAACCGTACTGGTATTGACCCTCGTGCCTTCGATCAGATCGCGCTTGGGGTGCGGTATAGCTACCCTTCTGAAAGAATTACAAAACTGCAAACTGTTGGTCTGGCTAAGGGTTCTTTCAGTGCTGGTGCAATGGTTGCCGCAGGCCGAGTGGCGGCAAACGGCAAGTATCGTGAAGAGAAGTATCAGGGCAAAACGATCTACGTCTTTACCCTCGATCAGGAGGTGAAGTTTCTCGGTCTCTTTGGCTTTAAGGTCAGGCAACTGGCTGCTTCGCCTCTTGATGCGAACACTCTGGCCATCGGAGATGCCGAAAGCATACGAACCGTTATCGATGTTAGCCGCGGCCACAAGCGTGCAAACGCAGAACTGATCGCTTTAGCCAGTCGTGATCCGAACGCGATTATCGGATTCGGCAGCAATGTCTCGCCCTCATTGCTGAGAAACTTCGACATTGGAAATGCAGCGATAGCCAGTGACCTGTCAGCATTACGTCAAGTTTATGGCGCGGTGGGAACTACGGAGAAGGACGTCGCTTTGTTTATCGGTGCACGCACCGTCAATGCTGATGCGGCACGAAATCTGGGCGATACGCTGGAAGGACTCAAACAGTTTGGGGCGTTGTTTATTAACCGCCTGTCCGGTGCTAAGGGAACGTTGGCCAGAAGCGCATTAACAAACTTGAAGATCGCTACCCAGGCTAATGAGCTGGAGATTCGGACAGCCGTCGCGCAGGCTGACATTGGGCCGTTGATGGGAAACTAAGGGGCAAAGAGCTCGTTGCCCTTTGCTCTTTACTATTTGGTCGGAAATTTTAGACCACCGGGTAGTCCCCCGGGTTGGGGAGCCGCTGCGGGCTCCTCTTCTTCCATCGTGGCCAGGACATCGTCGTAAACCTTTATTTTTCCGTCTCGCTTCATGCGTTCCTGCACCGCCGCGATGTAATCTTCAAATACCTGGTTCTGGCGTTCAGTGAGCATGGATTGCGTTAATTGCCCGCGCTGCTTTGCAAACTCCGCCAAGTCCGCCTCATTCCTTTTTGTAACACCAACGATAACCCAGTTGGCGCCCACTTTGATCGGCGCTTTATTCAACTCGCCCGCTTTCAGTCCGTAGAGCACCTCGTCGAGTGCGGGACTCGTTCCGGCTTTACCCAGCGTTGACCCGAGTTTGTAGCCTTCTTCGGTGCTCGCTTCAAAACCGGCTTTTTGGCCCGCAGCTTTGAGCGCGTCTGGGGCATTTGCTGAAGCCGCCAACTCCTTCGCCTTCTGTTCAAGCTGCTCGTTAGCTCGTTGTCGTTTCAAGCTATCGCTTAGTTTCGCCTTCACCTCATCAAAGTCTGGGATGCGCGGCTCTTTCTTTTCCACAAGCAGGGGTATGGCAAATCCACCCTTTACACCGGTGGGCTCACCGATATCATTTGGATTGTTAAGCTTTGCCAGTGTCTGCTCAAACTGCTGATTGCTTCCAATATTCGCCACATCATCGCCGGGTTTTATGTAAGGTGTTTCGCGAACCATTTCCGCCGGAGTCATATTTGCATCAGCGGCAAGTTCCTGCGCCACTTTCTGCGCATCCTTAGTTTCCTTCAAACGGTCATGTGCTTTTGTTGCCAGTTTAAAAGCAGCACCGTAGCCGCGCCGATTGCGAAGTGAAACGAGTAGTTCCTGTTTTGCTTCTTCGAATGTTTTGGGAACGGAGTCGCCGCGGCGCAGGATGTACCAGTTGCCGGCGTACTTGATCGGAATATCGGAAACGTCGCCAGGCTGCATATCGACAGCCCGGTCATACAGTCCGTGCGGTTTGTTCGGATTCACTTTCACCGGATTCGGCAGGAAGCCTCCGTTCTTTGCCGTGGCCGGATCTTCTGAGTTTCCGCGCGCGACTTCAGCAAATGCCGACTCAGTAGCCTGCCCGTTAATTCCACGCAACTTGGCTATTAAGTCCTTAGCCTTTTGTTCAACCTGCGCGTCGAGATCCTTACGGGCTACCTTCAGAAGAATCTGTTGCACTTTTACACCGGCTTGCTTGTGCTCCGGAGAAAGCTTGTCGTATTCATCGTGTAGATCCTTGTCTGCAATCGTCAGCTTGGAACCAACCTTTTCCTGGTCGATGTAGATGTAACGCACCTTCCTCTGCGGCTCGTCATAGCGATAGTCAGTTTTGTGGCTGTCGTAGAAGCTGCGCAACTCCTCATCGGTCGGCTGAATCTTTTCGCCGAGCTTGTCGGCTGATACTACAACGTAGCTGACATCAAAAGACGTATTCTTCCGGCGGTAGTCGTTCTGCACTTCATCATCGGACACTTTCACACTCGCGCTAACAAACGCCTTTAGTTTTTCCTGAGCAATCTCGTCGCGCAGGTCCCGTTCAAATTTTTCAACGTCGCCATAGCGCGCAGTGATACTCTCCTTGTAACGTTCGAGGCCAACAAACTGTCCCGATGCATCAGCAAACTGTTTGCGAATCTTATCGGCAACTTCGGCGTCGCTTGCGCCCAGACCCAGGCGCGTTGCCTCCTGGGCTATAACGTGCTTGCTGATTAGCCCTTCTAGAAAGCGCTTATTCCCACCAAGTTGTTCCAGGCTGATACGTCCTCCAAACATCTGCTGGTAGCTTTCTCTGACTTGGGCAAGATCGGCCACCGTGATCTGATCCGAGCCCACTTTGGCGATTACTTCTGTGTTTTTGGAGGGTTCGATATTGCGTGCCGTGCGGCCAGGAGCGTAGAAAACAATCAAGCTAACGGCCATTAAAACAGCAAAACCAAGAATGATGATATTGCGAGTCCGTTCCAGACGTCCGAGTTGTTTGAGCATTATTTAATACCTTTCCAGCAAACCGCGGATTGTAAGGGACACGCAGCGCGTGAGGCAACCGACGGCGAGATGGGTGAGTAGTCAGTTGTCAGTGGTCAGTGGTGACTGCTGGTCTTTGGCTTTTGGTCTTTGGTCTTTGGTCTTTGGTGTCCGGTCGTGC
>WNFK01166962.1_pt2 | contig 11739 bp, 17 predicted proteins | sample 5400281 | NCBI WGS metagenome assembly WNFK01 (sample SAMN13153350, study PRJNA577476) | soil metagenome | isolation source: 20 cm soil on Douglas fir-dominated hillslope | place: USA:California | collected 2013-09-17
GGGAATGAGCTCCGGTCCCGGGTAGAGGGAGGAGGCGGGATGGACGCGGATCTCCATGCGCCCCTGCGTCTTCTCCTTCACCTTGGCCCCCCACGCGTTGTAGTTGACGGTGTGGTAGTAGGTCGGCGCGGCCACCGTGGGCAAGTTCCACACGATGGGCTTGGCCTGGGCCTGCACGGGTGCGGGGGCCATCGAGGCGCCGCCGGCCACCAGGGCCGTCGCCAAAGCCGCGAGCACCGTCAGGTTCACCGTCTTCATTGACGTCTCCTTGCTAGAGGGGTTGGATCAGCCGGGCGATGATAGCAGGAAGGGCCGCTTCGGCCTTGCCTCTTTGGTCGTCGGCCGTCTCTCCGCCCTTGCGGTGCGGGATGACCACCAACTCGAGCTCGGGCACGCCCTGCAGGCGCGCCTGCGTCCGCGCCGCCGTCTCGAAGTTGTCCCAGACGATGGTGACGGTGTGGATCCCCCGCTTCTCCAGCGCGGCGGCGTCGAGCACACTGCCCGACGTGCAGGACCCTCAGAGGCCGATGCCTACGATGGCGGCGTGAGCGGTGGCCGCGCCGTCGATCAGCTCCCGCGGCGACGGCGCGGTGCCCGAGGGCTTGACCAGCCGCTCCACTTTGACGCCGTGACGCTCGGCGAGCAGCCACTCGAGATGGGTGGTGAACGGGATGTCGAGGTTGTCGTCGACGAGGGCGATCCGCGCGCCGCGCACCTCGCGCAGGCGTTGCGTGGCCGCCCGGGCCGACGGGGCGGCCGGCCAGACCGGAACCAGGATCTCCATGCGGAATGTCTCCTATCGCGGGGGGCGAATGATCGGACGGGTGACCGCGAAGCCTCCGAAGCCGCCCCAGCCCGGGAGCACGGCCCCGAAATAGCTCCGGCCCCCCGCCACCACGATGTGGATGTCCTCGGGGGTTGGCGTCACGGGCAGGCGTGTGGTCGGGTTGTCGAGGTCATAGCGCAGCGGATAGCGGCCCGCGTCGCGCTCCATCTTCCTGAACTGCTCGTGCACCACGCCGCACGCGCGCACGTCGGACAGCGACCGCCGCGCGTGCTCCCAGAGATAGTGGCGCACGTCCCGCTTGGACCAGCCACGCTTGGCGAACTCCTCCGCGTTGAGGGGGTTGAGGGTGATCAGAGTTCCCGTAGCAGAAGATGCTGTGCGGCCCCTCGCAGGCGAACACGGTCACCGCGTCGGAACCCGGCGCGCATCCCCGCTCGACATGGAGGGGGGGCCAGGGATTGTCCTCTTCCTCCTCGGCGATGCAGAAGGCGTACTCGCCGGGATGGGACAGGGTGGACTTGTCCGTATCCCAGGGGACGGCGCCCCCGAGGTTCCACAGAGCGAGCCGCGCCGCCCGCCCCACCGCGGCATTGGCCCGGTAGCCGTTGCCGAAGACGCCGTCGCGCGAGTTGAAGCCGAGCTCACGCGCGATGGGCCCGTTCACGATGATGAGCGACACGCACATGTGGGTGGTCTGGCTCACCCCGTTCAGATTGTGCGCGGGGTCCATCATGGCTTCCATGGCCGCCAGCGCCACCGGAAAGTGCTCGGGGCGGCAGCCGCCCATGACGGCATTGATGGCGAGCTTCTCGATGGTGGCTTCCCCGCCCTTGGGCGGGACGGGGCCGAGACTCTCCTGGGGATCGCGGCCGACGTGGGCAATCATTGCCTCGACGCGCCGCCGCGTGGGCAGGACTACGGGCAACCCGTCCGTCCAGCCCCGCTCGAAGAATAGCTCGACGGCCTCGTCGTAGTCGTCGAGGGACAACGACTCCGACACCAGCTTCATGCCGGTGGCTCGCCTCCGAAGCCCATCACCCGGGAGAGCTCGTGGGCCCCGTCGACCACGAGGGCGGCGAGGCGGGCCTGCTCCGCCTGCACGCGCTGGCTGGTGGCGCCGAGCACGAGACCGGCCATGACCACGCCGTGGCGGTCGAAGATCGGAGCGGCGATGCCTGCGGCGCCCTCGGCGATCTCGTCCACCGATACGGAGAGTCCGGTGAGCCGGGTCGTCTTGAGATACTCCTGCCGGCGGCCCGGCTCGAGATATGCGAGAAGGAGCTTGCCGATGGCCGAGCAGTAGAGGGGCCGGCGCTCACCGATACGCGCCGTGTAACGGATCGGGTTCTGGCTCTCGACCTTGGCGATGTAGACGGCGGCCGGGGCGTCTCCGGCGAGGGTCGCGAGGAGAGCGGTCTCCCCGCTCTTCGCCGCAAGTTCCTCGAGGAACGGCCGGGCGAGGTCGGGCAGCTCGCGGTTCGCGAGGGCGGCCATGGCCAAGGTGAAGGCAGCCGGACCGAGGCGGTAGCGCCCGTTGGCATCGCGCACGAGATAGCCCAGACGGGTCATGGGCCGGAGCAGGTAGAGGAGGCTGCTCTTCGGGGAGCCCAGCCGCTGCGACAGAGCCGACAGCGTAGCGCCGTCAGACCGCCGGGCCAGAGCCTCCAGGACCTCGAGGGCGCGGCCAAGAGCCCGCGGGCCCGCGTCGCGGCTATGCGCCCGCGGAAGGCCAACTGTCGACGGGGGCTCTGGCAATGTTCGCATTTGTGAACGCAGGTCGGAACGACGAAGCGCAGAGTGACACGCCGCCCATGATTCTGTCAACCACGGCAGCTTTTTAGACGCGGTGGGAGAAGGCGGCGCCGAGGAGCTCGCGGGGCGGTACGAAATCGCCGAATACGCCAAGAAGCGTATGCAGGAGATGGGGGCGACGGACGAGCACGCGGGCGGCAAGGTTGGAGAGCCGACGGCGGCTGATGAGAAGCTGGAGGGCCCGCGTCACGCGCGACTTGGCCGCGAGCTCGGCCCGGCGGCTCGTCCCGTACACGGCGAGGGCACCCACCGAGACATCGTCGCGGGTGAGCGCCGCATGGGCCGTCTCCGTGCAGAGCTCGGCCGACCGCAGCGCGGTGAAGATGCCTTCTCCCGTGAACGGATCGTAGAAGCCTGTCGCGTCCCCCACCAGCATGACCCCACCCACCTGTGGCTCGCTCACCCGATAGGCCAGCGGTCCCATGGCGGTGAGGCGGCCCTCGGCTCTCATGCCGTCGAGCCGCGGGGCGAGATGGCGGAGCTGCCTGAGCCGCGCGCCGAAGAAGGTCTCGAGGCGTCGCGCGAACGGGCGCGCGTGGCCGAGCGGCACCACCAGACCCAGGTTGACCAGCCCGGGAGCCACCGGGTTCAGGATGGCGTAGTCGGGAGGATCGAGATAGATCTCGCCGCGGTCCTGGATGCCCTCGAGCCCGCTCACGTACTGGATGAGGGCCATGCGGCGCAAGCGGTGCTGCCGCACGAGGCCAAGGCTCGACGCCACCGCGGAGGCCCGGCCGTCGGCCCCAATGACGAGCCGCGCGGGAATCGTCAGATCGCGGCCGTCCTCGTCCTGCGCGGTCACGCCCGCCACCGACCCCGCCTGGTCCAGGAGTCCCGTCACGCGGTGGCGCTCGCGCACGTCCACGGGAAGTCCTCTCGCCCGATCGACGAGAATGCGGTCGAGCACTTCGCGGGGAATGGCGAGGGCGTGATCGCGATAGCCGCGCCACCGACCCGAGGTGGGATACAGCCCCTCCAGGGTCGTGCCGTCGGGGGCGACGATCTTCATGCCGCGGAGAGGCTGGGCCCCCGCCTGGTCCACTGCCTTGAGGACGGCGAGCCGGTCCAGCACCCGCGCGGCTTCCGGCGAGAGATACTCTCCGCAGATCTTCGGACGGGGGAAGGCCGCCTTGTCGAGGAGGGTCACCGACCACCCGCGCTCGGCGAGGAGGATGGCGGTGGCGGCGCCCGCCGGCCCGGCCCCGACCACCACCACGTCGACGTCCTTCATCGCTTCGCCCGTACCGCGCATTGCCGGATGAGGCTCAAGTGGTGCACCACCCGCACGTCGAACAGAGCCGCCTTCTCGCAAAGGGCGGTAACCTCGGGAGGCGTGTAGGAGCGCAGGATGGACAGCGGCCCGTCGTGGCGAGCCATCGCGCTGCGGGTGAAGAGGCGGGTGAGCAGCCACACCAGCCCGTGAGCGATCCGGCCGCGCACGAGATCGTTGACGACCCAGCCGCGCCGGGCCGCTCCGTCGATCTCCCGGAGATAGCGCGCGGCCTCCTCGGGGCCCAGGTGGTGGAGAGTCATGGCCGAGATCACGATGTCCACAGACTCCGGCCGCACGGGCAGCTCCAGGGCATCGCCCTGGATGAGCGTGATCTCCGGGTAGCGGGCGGTGTAGGTGCGGGCGTAGCCGAGAGTGGCCCGGCCGCGGTCGAGCGCAAACACGCGGAGCCGGCGCCCGTGCCGGCGCGCCCAGCGCACGAGGGTCACCGGGATGTCTGCCGCCCCCGCGCCCACGTCGAGCACGGTGACCACCCGATGCGTGGGTACAGTGCGCAGGAGGCGGCGGACATGACGCAGGGTGATCCACCGACCGCCGAAGAGCCCATTGAGCCGGGTGATGGTGTTCAGACAGCCCCCGATCTCCTCGTCTGATGCGGGGCGGTCGATCATCTCGATCGCGTGGTGATCGCGCTCGAGAGGCGTCAGGAGGGGCACGTCACCATCTCAGGAGGGCGCCCTCGGCCGCGAAGCCTGGCCCGAGCGCGATCATCAACCCCCAGTCGCCCGTCACCGGCCCGCCCGAGCGGAGGGTCTCCTCGAGCACGAAGAGCACGGTGGCCGACGACATGTTGCCGAAATGCTTCAGGACGTGGCGGGAGTGGGCGACCTGCGTGTCGTCGAGGTCGAGGAGGCGGCGCGCCTCCTCGATCACCCGGCGACCCGCGGAGTGGAGCACGAAGTGCCGGACGTCCTCCTTCTTGAGCCCCTGCGATTCCATGAGGCGATTCGCCATGTCCTTCATCATGGACGCGCCGATGCGCCGGACTTCCTTGGAGAGCACCACGCGCTGGCGACCCCCGGGAAACTCGAAGCCCATGGCGGGCAAATGCTCCGAGCGAAAGAGACTCTGGTGCTCGACGATGGCCGGCCCTTCTCCGTAGCCGCTCACCGCGAGGGCGCCCGCGCCGTCGGCGAAGATGGCGTGGGCCACCGCGCTCTCCAGCCGGTCATCGAGAAAATAGGCGGCGGAGCAGATCTCCACCGCCACCACCACCGCGCGATGCAGGGGAAACGCCTGCACGTGATTGACGGCTTGCTGAAGCGCGACGAGGGCGCTCGCGCATCCCGTGTCCCCCACGTGCACGCGCTGGATGGACGGTTTGAGGCCGAGGGCGGCGATGATGTGGGCATCGAGGCTCGGACAGAGGCGTCCCGTGCAGGTGGTGGTGGCGAGAAAATCCACGTCGGAGAGATCCCAGCCTGCGCTCTCCACCACGCGTCGCACCGCCTGCGCGCCCAGATCGATGGCGCCGCGCCGGAAGCGCTCGCCGAGCTGGTCCACGCTCTCGTTGGGCGTGAAGGTCTCGGGATCGAGGTAGAGATGGCGGCCTTCGATCTGGCTGTGCCGGAAGAACCCCGCGCGGAGCGTGTCGTCGTAGCCCGCGATGCGGAGGAGAGTCGCCTGGTCGAAGCGATGGGGCGGCGTGGCGGTGGCGACGGCGACGATTCTCGGCGCGCCCATGGGCGAAGGCTACACCCGGCCTCTTGCCATGTCCACCGAACGGGTGCTATCAACGGACAAGCATTTCGAAAGGAGCCGTCCATGCCCCTCTTCTCATTCGAAGGCAAATCACCGCGCGTGCATTCCACCGCGTTCATCGCTCCCACCGCGTGTCTGGTGGGCGACGTCACCGTGGAGGAAAACGCCTCCGTCTGGTACAACGCGGTGGTGCGCGCGGATTTCTCGCCCATCATCATCCGGCGCGGCGCCAACGTGCAGGACTGCTCCGTCCTTCACGTCACGCCGATGGGCGGCGTAGAGGTGGGGGCGGGAGCGACCGTCGGCCATCTGTGCCTGATCCACGCGGCCACCCTCGGCGAGGAGTGTCTGGTAGGCAACGGGTCCACGGTGCTCGACGGCGCGCGCATCGGCGTCCGCGCCATGATCGGCGCGGGCTCCCTCGTCACCCCCGGCACCGAGATTCCCGACGGCGTGCTCGCACTCGGGGCGCCGTGCAAGGTCAGAGGTCCCCTCGCCGGCACGGCCGCCGAGGGCTGGGTGGCCCGGAACCCCGCCGGGTATCAGGCCCTCGCCCAGCGACATCGCGCCGGCGTCACGCCCCTCTGACGGTGGCCCGCCGCTCCTTGGCCGGACGACTCCTGCGATGGATCCTGCTCGCAGGCGTTGTCCTGATCGCGGGCTGGGTGCTGTGGGAAGCCGTCACGTGGCCCGACGTGGCGGGGCTGGCCACGCGGGCGCCCACCACCACCGCCTTCATCGAGCGCTACAAGGAGCGCGAGCGCGCGGCTGGCCGCACACCGCAGGTGGCCCTCGTGTGGACGCCCTACGCCGCCATCTCGCCCAATATCAAGCGCGCGGTCCTCGTGGCCGAGGACATCAATTTCTTTTCCCACCACGGCTTCGACTGGGGAGAAATCAAGAACGCGTTCGAGGAGAGCCTCGGCGATCGGGAAACCGCGCGCGGCGCCTCGACGATCAGCCAGCAGCTCGTGAAGAACCTCTGGCTCTCTCCGGGTCGGAGCCCGCTGCGCAAGGCGAAGGAGGCGATGCTGACCTGGCAGGTCGAGCGCATGTTGGCGAAGCGCCGCATCCTCGAGCTCTATCTCAACGTGGTCGAGTTCGGTCCCGGGATCTACGGGGTGGGCCGGGCCGCCCAGACCTACTTCGGCAAGCCCGCGGCCGAGCTCGGCGAGACGGAAGCGGCGCTCCTCGCCGCCTCCCTTCCGCGGCCGAGATCGTGGCATCCGGGGAGCCGGAGCGCGGCGTACCAGCGCTACGTGGCGTCGATCCGCTCGCGCATGGACCAAGCCGACTTCCTCCGCAAGCAGATCTAGCCGCTGCGGCGCGGGGGACGTCTCGGCGGATTCCCGGCGGGCGGAGGGGGCGGGGCCGCGGTGGCGGCCCGGGCGATGCGGTGAAAGTCGCTGCTGTTCGAGTCGGTCTTCCCCCCGACCTGGGTGCCGCACACGCTACACGCGTAGTCGTATTTGTTGCCGCTCGGCAGCACGAGCAGAAGTCTCTTCCTCACCGGATTCGCCTGCTTGCAGCGCGGGCAGAAGAGGCTCGACGCCTCCAGTTCGCTAAAGCTGTCAGCCATGGCGTAATTCTAAACCAGGTGGCCAGCTCGCGCAGCAGGGGATGGCTACTCGCGGTCGTTGGGCACGCGCACCCACTTCTTCTTCGTGTCGCGATAGAACCACACGCCTCCCGCGTCGTCGAGCGCGTAGATGAGGTTCGCCTGCTGGGGCGCCATGGCCACCGCAATCTGCACGAAGCGTGATGTCGCCACCTCGCTCATCGCGTCACCCCGTGCCGGCCCAGGTCCTTCTCCGTCCGCCCGTGAAAGTGCGAATCGACCGCGACTCGGCCGGGGCATCGCATGTCGCTGACCGCTACCAGAGGCAGCGGGGTTGGTCCTGTTGCCATGGGGTCTCCCTTCGTCGACGGATTTCCGAAGAACTGCGGGCGAGCACCTGCGGGGGGTGGCGGGGCCGCTAGTGGCCTGCCAATCTCTTCCACGAAGAGACACCCAGTATATAGGAATGCCGCACCGTCGGTCGGACGGGCCTGTGGTCTCAGTGCCCGTCCTGGTCGAGCGACCGGGCCAGGAAGCGGTCAAGCTGATTGGCGAAGAGGTGCCGGTCACCCTGCCCGAACGGCGCGGGCCCGCCGAGGAGCGCACCGGCCGAGCGAAGATCGTGCATCAGGTTGCGCATGGCGAGACGCTCCCGGACATTGTCCTCGGAATACAGCTCCCCTCGCGGATCGAGGGCATGCCCTCCGCGCGTGATCACCTCGGCGGCGAGGGGAATGTCGGCGGTGACCACCAGGTCTCCCGCCTCGAGTTCCTGCACGATGCGATGATCGGCCACGTCGAAGCCCTTGGCCACCCGCATGGTCCTGATGAAGTCCGAGGGGGGAACGCGCAGCGGGGTATTGGCGACGAGGGTGGTCAGGACGCGGGCGCGCTCGGCGGCCCGGTACAGGATGTCCTTGATCGCCTGGGGGCATGCGTCGGCATCGACCCAGATCTTCACCTATGCGTTCCGCATCGAATCAGTCGTCCGCGCGCTCATCGCTGGTTGCCATACAGCCGCCACACGCCCTGCTCCCGTCGAGCCACTTCCGGCTCGCGCGTCCAGGAGAGCACGGGCATCCACAGGCCTACACCGCGCAGCCGTCCCGAGAGCTCACCTGTCGAATACACCCAAGCGTCTTCTCCCACCGTTCGCACCTCGTCGATCTGAACCTTCGATTTGAGAGTGTCGTAGAGGGAAAACAGGAGACGAAGCTGCTCACGGAGCGCGGCCTTGGTGAACGAGTCGGAGCGATACCGGTCCGATACGTGGCCGAGCACCCCTGCCTCATCCATGGCCTGCAGTCGTCCCGAGGCGTGCGTCAGCTCCCGCTGGAGCTCCCCGACCACGCTGGCGGGGGCGGGAGCACCGGGCAGAGCCTTTCCCGGCTCGGGTGCCGGGGAGGCGGCGAGCAGGGCGAGGCCGCTCGTGATGAGGAGAGCGAGCGTGGCGATTCTCGGGCGCGTATGGGCAGGTCTCATGTGGACAGTCAGGTCCCATATCGACTCTACCATCTCGATTTTTCCGGACGCCTCGAACCCGCCCCGCTCGACACGACGATGGACGGACGGAGAGGATCGTTGCTTCGCGGTACGACAGGCAGCTAGAGAGCGCGGACCAGATCGAGGAGGTCTCCCGCCGGCTCGACGCGAAGGGTGGTCACCCCGGCATCCCGGTAGAGCTCGAGGCGGCGGCGCACCATCGCGTTGGTTCCGAGGAGATTCGTCTTGAGCACGAGCTCGTCGGGCACACGGGCCGTTGCTTCGTCACGGCGACCGTCGAGCCACAAGCGCTGCACCTCGAGGGCGACGTCGGTGTAGCCGGCCCGCTTGTAGGCGTCGTTGTAGAAGTTGTGCTGGCGCGAGCCCATGGCGCCGAGGGAGAAGGCCAGCCCGGGCTTGCGGGGCGGGATCAGCCGGTCGATGTCGTCGGAAAAGGCCACCACCCCTCCCGCCTGGAGGTCGAGATCGGCGAGGGAGCGGCCGGCCCGCCGCGCCCCCGTCTCCAGATGCTCGAAGAAGACGCGCGCGTGCTCGGGCATGAAGGACGTGCCGAGCCAGCCGTCGGCGATCTCCCCCGTCATCTCGAGGCTCCTCGGAGAGAGCGTGGCGAGATAGATGGGGATGTTCGGCTGAGGCTTGGCGGCGGAACGCAATGCCTTGCCTTCCCCGCCGGGCAGCGGCAGCTCGTAGATGCTGCCCTTGTACTCCAGTCGCTCGCCCCTCGTGGCCCGCCGCACGATCTCCACCATCTCCCGCAGGCGCTGGATGGGCCGCTCGAAGCGGATACCGTGCCAGCCCTCGATGACTTGGGGCCCGCTTACTCCGAAGCCGAGGAGAAATCTGCCTCCCGACATGGCGGCCAGGCTCATGGCCGTCATGGCCACCAGCGCCGGGGTACGCGTGCCCGCCTGCATGATGCCGGTGCCGAGCCGGATGCGCGAGGTGCGCGCAGCCATGAAGGCGAGCGGGGTAACCGCGTCGTGCCCCCACGCCTCGGCCGACCAGAGGCAGTCCACGCCCATCCGCTCCGCCTCCACCACGTACGCGCTCGCCTGCGCCCAGTCCTCGCTGGCCAGACGGAGCGAGATGGCGACCCGCATCAGGCGGATGGGGGCGCGGCGAGCGCACTGGCGATCTTCTGCAGCTGGCCCGCGTGGTCGAGGTCGTGCAGGCGCATGAAGAGAAGTGCCTCGCGCCAGTTGAGCGGCCCGAACATGCGGTGCTCGATGGGCCGCTCGAGATTGGCAAGCGGATCGGCCTGCCGCACGCGATCGAACAGGGCCTCGCGGTCGCGCGAGAGGAGCCCCGTCCACTCCGAAGCGGAGCGCAGAGGCGCTCCGGCGTTTCCCTGATCCTTCATGCGGAGAGGCGGCGGCGTCCCGTCGAGGGCGCTCACGATTCCCCCTCCGAAGTAGGCGCCGGCCGCGATGACGTGGGCCATCACCTCGTTGGCCGACCATTCCTCGGGCTCCGGGCGCTCGCCGAAGCGCGCGGGGGGCACGGCAAGCGCGGCCTTGCCGAGGTCGGCCATGGCCGCGCGGACCTTGTCCACGATGGCGGCGGGCGGGAGCTTGGCTCCCTGGGCTTCCAGATAGCTCTTGATCCGCTTCTGCTCGTCGGTCATGCGGGCCTCCTCACACGAACTCTTCGCCCAGAATGCGCCAGATCTCGCGGAAGTCGTCGAGGTATTCTTCGCTGTCCTTGACCTTGATGACGTCGCGCGGCCGCGGAATGGTGATGGCGTAGGAGGCCTTCACCCGCCCCGGGCGCCCGCTCATGATGATGATGCGATCAGACAGGGTGATGGCCTCCATGAGGTCGTGGGTGACGAAGACGATGGTCTGGCGTGTCTTCCCCCAGATCTCGAGGAGGGAGGCGTGGAGCCGCGTCTTGGTGTGCGTGTCGAGAGCGCCGAAGGGCTCGTCCATGAGGAGGATCTTCGGATCCACCACGAGCGTCATCATGAGGGCCACGCGCCGCCGCATCCCTCCTGAGAGCTGGTGCGGATAGGACCGGCGGAACTCCGTGAGCCCCGACACCTCGAGCGCCCACTCCACGCGGGCGCGGATGTCGGCGGCGGATGCCCCCCGATAGTGGAGACCGAGGGCGATGTTGCGCTCGACGGAGTACCACGGCAGCACCGTGTCCTCCTGGAAGAGATAGCCCATCTCGCGCGGCGTGGTCCCCGTGGTCTCCGTGCCATTGACGAAGATGGCGCCGGCGTCCGGACGCTTGAGCCCGGCCATGATGTGGAGCAGCGTGGACTTGCCGCAGCCCGAGGGCCCCACGATGGCGAGGAACTCGCCTTCCGTGACCTCGAGGGAGACCCGGTCGAGGGCGGTGAACGGCTCGGCCGCGCCATGAGCGAAGCGCCGCGTGACGTCGCGGGCTTCCATCACCGCCCGCACCGTGGACGCCGCCGCGCTCTCCCTCGGCATCACGCGCGCCATGCTCTAGGCCTGCCCGCCCCCGCCCACGTGCTCGGGCCGCCAGTGGAGGAGCCGCCGCTCCAGCCGCGTGGCGAGCCCGATCAGCACCACCGCCACCACGCAGAGGGTGAGGAGGGCCACGAAGAGATCCGTGGCCTCGAGCTGGCCCAGGGCCACCGTGATGATGTAGCCGAGGCCCTGGGCGCCGCCCACAAACTCACCCACCACCACTCCGATGATCGAGGCCGACATGGCGAGAGGCAGGATGGCGAAGGTCCAACCCGCCACGTGCGGAATCACCACCGTGCGCTGGAGCTGGCGGCGCGAGGCGCCGAGGATGCGGCAGCTGTCCACCAGCGACGGCTCGAGCGCCCGTCCTCCCGCATACGTGTTGAAGAAGACGATGAAGAACACGATGAGCCAGGCCAGCACCACCTTGGCTCCCAGGCCCGTGCCGAAGATCATAATGATGAGGGGCACGAGGGCGACGCGGGGCAGCGCGTTCACCGCCACCAGGTACGGATTCAGGATGTCGGCGAGGGTTCGCGTCTGCGAGAGGACGAGGCCGGCGAGGAAGCCGCTCGTCACACCGACCACGAAGCCGAGGAGGGTCGCCCACAGGGTGGCCCAGAGCTGGACGAAGAGATTGCCCGACTTG
>WNFK01149678.1_pt1 | contig 11734 bp, 12 predicted proteins | sample 5400281 | NCBI WGS metagenome assembly WNFK01 (sample SAMN13153350, study PRJNA577476) | soil metagenome | isolation source: 20 cm soil on Douglas fir-dominated hillslope | place: USA:California | collected 2013-09-17
CCAATCCAAAACGCCGTGGGCACGGCCTGCTTAACCTGTGGACACGCCCATCATCAGCACCCGTTACCGCAGGTCACCGCCAAATGTGAGGACCTGACCTAGTCTGACCTGCAATTATGCTCCCGACGAATCTCAAAATCAGGCCAAGCTGCCGATGAGAAGATCCGCTCATCGCATTCCCCGCTTTCGCAGGCGTCGCCGTCTTCGCATAGGCCTGGCCACGACCCGAACTCGCTGGCCGGTGACCGGGCGTGACAGAGCACCGTACCGTCAAAGCGGACGCTGGGAGGGCAACGCTCATGCGTCACTGCACCGAACGCGCACGCGTGCCACGCTGTTGCTTCACCTATGCGCCTGATCCGGCGGTTCATCAGACCCGCATGCAACGCTGCTGACCTGCGGCAAGCCCGGTGGCCAGGGGGATGCTCACCCGTCCGAGGCCCTACCTGGGCCTAACGCGCGGCCGTGCGGGTTGGCGGGCGCGTGCGCCGGGCCTGGGCCGCGAAATGCCCGATGCACTAGCCTGCGGACAAGCAGTAAAGGAACTTTGTGACGCCTTGCCCGGCGATCGGCTGCACTCGGACGCCCTGTTAGCGTCGCGGCGCATCATGGAGGATCGCGAAGTGGCAGGAGTGCTGGGGCCGCATGTGGCCGTCCTGCACGCTGCATCGCGGCTGGTTCCTGGCTTGGTGGCTGCGGCGGCTGGCGAGCTGGCGGCCCGGGCAGCCGCCTTGCAGGCTCAGCTTGCTGCACGTGAGAGCGCCGATGGCGTCTTGCCGGAAGCAGTTGCGGTTGCTGGCGAGGCGTTCCGCCGGGTGACTGGTGCCGGGCTGACCGATGCCCAGGCTCTTGCGGGCCTGGTGGCATCCGAGGGCGGTGTCGCGGAGCTGGCCGATGGCGAGGGTAAGTCTGCGGCCGCGGGGCTGGCGGCATTCCTCGGTGTACTGGCCGGGGGCGGGGTACATGTCGCGGTACTCGATGACTACCTGGCACGGCGCGATCACGGCCGGCTGGAGCCGGTGTTCACCCTGCTCGGCTTGAGCACGGGCTTGACCCTTAGCTCACTGAGCGCGGCGCGGCGACGAGCCGCCTACGGGGCGGATGTTACCTACGGCAGTGACCGGCAGTTCGCCCGTGACTATCTGCGTGATGGTCTGGCCGGTCTGCCGTCGGATCGAGTGCAGCGCGGGCTGCGTTTCGCCGTAGTCGACGAGGCCGATACCGCGCTGATCGACCAAGGCCGTGCGCTGGTGTCGACCGGAGATTCCCAGCCGGCGGATGCTGCGAGGTATGCGGCGATGACCCGCCTCGCCGTCCGGCTGGAATGCGGGATCCATTACGAGATCGGCGAGCAGGCGCCGGTGATCAGGCTGACGGCAGCCGGGGCGCGGGCTCTGGCCGAGTGGGCCGGCCTCGACGACCCGGCCGATCCGGAGCGCTTCGCGCTGGACCGCTGGCTGGCTGACGCGACCGCGGCACGGGAGTGGTTCGCCCGCGATGCTGACTACGCCGTGAGGCGGGGCCGGCTCATCCCCGGCGACCAACTGCAAGGCCTTGGCCGGTTGACAGCGCAGACCAAGATCGACGGCACGATCATGGTCCGCGACTTCTACCGCCTGTACGACCGGCTCGGCGGACTGACCGCAACTGCCAGGCCCGCCGCGGCTGAATTCAGGCACTTCTATCAGCTAACCGTGACACCAGTGCCCGGCGGAGCGCCGACCTGCAGGGTAGATCTAGGTGAGATCCAGTACCGCACCGTCCCGGATAAGGTTGCCGGGCTGGTCGCTGACGTCGCTGACCGGCATTTCCGCGGCCAGCCGGTAGTCATCGGCACCGCATCGGAGCGCACGTGCGCCATGGTGAGCCAGGCGCTGACGGACCGGGGCCTGGGCCACTCGGTTCTACGGGAACGCCAGGAAGCCACGGCGCGGGTCATGGCCGACGCGGGTCGGCTCAGTGCGCTGACCGTGATGTGCGGGACGGCCGGCCGGGGTTATGCGCTGCCGCTGGGAGGCGACCCGGGAACGCGCGCCGGGGTGCCGAGGATGCCGGGAAGCCGGGCGGATGCCGCAGCCGCGAACCGGGAAAGAGTCCTCGCGGCCGGAGGGCTGGCCGTGCTGGGAGCCGAGCGGAACCTGCTGGCCAGGGCTGATGACTGGCTGGCAGGCCTGGCCGGCCAGCGAGGCGAGCCAGGCCAGGTCCGGTTCTACCAGTCGCAGCAAGATCCGTTGCTCAGTTCGCTCACCAACGGCGGCGTCGTCGGCGCCGTGCCCAGGCGGTCCCCGGTAGGGGCGAGCCCGGCGACTTGGCCGGGCCGCAAGCTGCTCAAGATGGTCCGCGACCGCCAGTTTGCCAGCGAGGAACATCGCCGAAAGACACGGACCAGGCCATCTTCCAGCCGCCGAAGCTACCAGCCCCGACCGAAACGCCGTCCTGTCAGTGGTCGACCGGCATTGGTCCAGCCACCTGGATAACCTCAGGCGCCTCGAGGAAGCCACCGACTGGGCGGACGCCGACCCCAGCCATGGCGAGCACTATGCGGCCGAGGCGAACAAATCCTTCGATGCCATGCTTGCCCGCATCAAGCGCGAGATCGCCGACCTACCTTAGATCCGAGACTGGTCACAGAACGTGACGGTCCTGCCTGGCCATTCGCTTCAGCTATCTAGCGGTCGATCTCCGTCCCGGGCGCAGACGGTGATCCGGCTGCCGATGAGTCTGCCAATGGCAATGCTGGGACACGAGTGAAACAAGCGCAGCCAGACGAGGATACGGATTAAGTCTGCGCAGGCAGAGAGGCCAGCGAATCGGATGACCATCCTTTTAATCGGTAGGTTCCGGGTTCGATCCGCGGACGCCCCACCTACTCTGAGCTGCTGTTATCCTTCCGAGCCAGGTCAAATTCGAGTCCAGCTTGCCAATGAAAAAATCCGGTCATCGCATTCCCTGCCTTGGCAGTCTTCGCTGTCTTCGCGTAGGTCGCCCGCGAGCCGGACCCGGTCCCGGATGAGGAACCGGAACGAGCCGGTCCGGGCGGCGAGGTCGATGACCAGATTGCGGGCCTGCTGGGCAGTCCAAGCGCAGCGCAATCCCGCTGCCTGCCTAGCCCCGTGCTTGTGTACCCAAGGCGCCGGATGGTCATACCGGCGCATGCGGTGGCGCGACCGCCGTCACTGGCGGTGTGACGGTGAGAACACATCCCTGATCGCCTTGATGGCGAGCACGGCCAGCACCAGCGCCGTCGTCATCCGGGTCGCGGCCGGCGCGGGGGCGGCCGCGGGCTGGCCGGGAAGTGCTTGTCCCGGCCGGGCGGCCAGCCGCAGGTCGGAATCCGTTTCGGCTGCCGTCAGCAGGCGCCGTTGCTGCAGGAAGTAGAGCAGGGCGAACCCGGGCGCCACGAGCAGCACCGCGAGGCCCGCCACAACCTCCCCGCGGCCAGCGTCAGCGAGGTGGGGAACAGGTAGGGGTACTGGGCCAGTCCCCAGCCCCACACCACGGCCGCCACGGCGATAGCGGCCGTCACCCGTAGGCCCAGGGCGTGGTACCAGCGCACCCAGAGCATGCCCAGCACGGCGATCCCCGCGGCGATCGAGATCGCCACCAGCGGCAAGGCGATGCCGGTCAGGCCGGCGAAAACGTGTGGCGCGCTAGCCGGCAGTTCTGCGAACGTGCCGCCAGCCAGCGCACCGGTGAGCACTCCGGCGGCGGTGGCGCGCAGCGAGAAGTAGCGCATCAGGTCCTGGTTCCCCCGCTGGCGGGCCTCCAGGACGAGGAACACCGCGCTGACGTAGGCGCAGGCGGCGACGAACAGGATCCCGGTGAGGATAGCGGTGGGCGAGGTCCACGCGGCCAGGACGTTGCCGGCGGGGTGCACGGGCACCTGCCCGGTGGCCACGGCCCCGACGACCGTGCCCATGAAAAACGGGGTGATCAGCGAGGAGGCGGCGAACATCGCGCCGGTGAGCTGCTGCATCCGCAGCCGCTGCGCGGTGTGCCGGAAGGCGAACCCGACCCCGCGGAGGACGATTCCCAGCAGGGACAGGCTGAGCGGGACGAACAGCGCAGTCATGATGGCGGCGAACGCCGGCGGGAACGCGGTCCACAGCAGCACCAGGATGAAGACCAGCCACACGTGGTTGGCCTCCCAGACCGGGGTGATGGACTCGTCGATGAGCCCCCTCGGGGCCGCCCCGCGCTCGGCGCTGCCCGCCAGCAGGTCCCAGATCCCGCCGCCGAAGTCCGCCCCGCCGAACAGCGCGTACGCGGCGATGACCACGAACAGGATCGCGGCGACCGCGATGGCCTCCGGCGAGGGGCTCATGGAGCCTCCGGCCCGCCAGAAAATGCCCGTGGCACGGCCGGCGGTGCCGGGGGCCCGGCCGGTGTTGCCCCGGCCCCGGCCGGTGAAGGGCCGTACGGCACCTGCTCGGCCTCCTCTTCGCCGGGCGCTCCCTGCCGCCAACGCCGTGACATGATCATCGGAACGCCGATCGAGACCACCGTCAAGATCGCGTACAGGGCGAGGATCACCCCCAGCGTGACGGGGACCCCGCTGGCCGGGGTGACCGCGTCGCTGACCAGCAGGACGCGGTAGACGATCCACGGCTGGCGGCCGACCTCGGTGACGACCCACCCCGCCTCCATCGCGGCCACCGCCGCCACGCCGCCGAGGGCAGACGGCACCAGGAACCACGCGGTCACCAGCAGCCGGCGGTGGAACCACCACCACCAGCCCTGCCATGCCGCCAGCGCGAACAGGAAGAAGCCCAGGCCCAACATCAGGTTGAAGCTCAGGTGAATGAGCGTGACTAGCGGCGGCCGCTGCGCCGGGGGCACGCTGTCCCAGCCGATGACCCGGGTGTGCGGCGAGAACCCGACCAAGACCGAGTCGAACGACGGGATGGAGGCGCCGAAGTAGACGTGGCCGTTGATCAGGATCCCGCCCACCCATTCGGGCACGTCGCGCGTGGTCCTAGGAACGTATTCCATCGCGGCGAACTTGACCGGCTGGTTGTGCGCGATGAACCGGGCGATGATGTCCCCCATCATCACCTGCAGCGGGGCCGCGATCCCCGCCAGCGTGAACGGGACGGCGAAGCCCAGCCGGTGGTAGCGGTCCCGGCGGCCGCGCAGCAGCCCGACCGCGTACACGCCGGCGACCAGGAATCCCGTCACCATGTACGCGGCGAGCACCATGTGCGCGGTCTCATACGGGGTCGAGGCGTTGAAAAACACCGACACCGGATCGACCCTGGTGATCTTGCCGTGGCGGAGCGTGTACCCGGCCGGTGAGTTCATCCACGAGTTCGCCGCGACCACCGACATGGCGCCCAGCACCCCGGCCAGCACGATCGGCATCCCGCTCCACCAGTGCGCCCAGGCCGGCAGCCGCCGCCACCCGTACAGGTAGACCCCCACGAAGATCGCTTCCAGGAAGAAGAAGATCCCCTCCACTGAGAACGGGAAGCCGATCGCCGCCCCGAACCGGCCCATCAGGCCCGGCCACAGCAGGCCCATCTCATACGACAGCACGGTCCCCGACACCGCGCCGACCGCCACCAGCACCGCCATGACCTTCGACCAGCGGCGCGCCAGCAGCAGCGCCGCGGCGTCGCCGCGCCTGATACCGATCCATTCCGCGGTCATCGTGACGGCCGCGAACGCGATGCCGAAGCACGCGAGGATGATGTGGAACCCCAGCGACGACCCCATCTGCGACCGGGCCGGCACCGGATCCACGGCCAGAACGTGCGCCACTGCGCCCATCGCGCGCTCCCCCCGTCCGCCGCATGCCCGCACCGCGGCTGCAAAGCCGTCACGCCATGTGTACCGCCACCGCGCTCCGGGTACACGTGGCAGCACCCGCAACGATCTCCCAAAGGTGCATCGGGTATATGCGCAGCAGAAACGTAGGAGCGGTTGCCCTGGTCATCCTGCTCGGGCTGGTCGTCGGCACGCTCGGACTGGTCGCGGCCGACCTGTACGCCGTCGGGGTGCTGATCCTCTTCCTCGGCGGCGTCGGCGCCGCCGTCCTGGCCGGCGAGTACCTCATTCGGTACTTCAGCAGCCGGCGACCGCCCGCCTGACGGCTTCTCCAATCTCCAGATGACCGCGCCGCCGCGCGAGCAATGCTGGGAACACCCCGCGGACTTTGGCCAGCCTGGCCGCCCTGACCTACGTGGGCAATAAGGCCGTGCAGACTCAAGGTCTGCGCGTCGTGTCCTTCTCACCCAACCCCGCGCCCGCGAACAGATGCGGCTGATATCTACGTGGCTTGCCCGCATCGGCGCGCAGATCGGCCAGATCGGTGCGAGCCCTCATCTCGGCACGCCCTGCCTGGGGTGCAATTGTGGGCGGACCAATTCCGCGACATGGCTGGGGCCGGGAGGCCGCTTAGCATCGCTCGGCTGCGTCAGTGGGCACGCTGGCTCGTTACTCGATATTGGCATTTGATCGCCCGTGTGCTTTATGAAGCTAACCGGGCACCTGAGCCGATCAGTGCAGCAGTGGCCGGTCAGTGGCCCGCAAGCAGCTCGATGACCGGGGCGAACTGCTCGATGAAGACGGCGTTGACGGCGACATAGGAGGTGCCGAACGCGTCCCGGCGCCGCTGTAGCTCGTCGGCCATTTCCTGAGCACTGCCGCGCAGCATCGTCAGCGAGTCGCGCGCGATCAGCGCGGCTGCGTCCGCGCCCAGGAACTGCTGCATCCAGGCGGGCACGTTATCGCCGATCACAAAGACGTTGAGCAGCAGCTCGAGAGAACTGGCCCGTGGCCCCGCAGCGGACCGAAGTTCGCCCGCGAGCCTGGCCATGTCCGCGCGGGAGCCGAGCGGCCCGATCGCGATGGTGACGATGTCCGCCTTAGCCGCCGCCACCGCCAGCGCCTTGCGCCCCGAGACCGCCATCAGCACGGGCGTGTGCCGGTCTGCGTCGAGCTCGCGCAGCCGGTCGATGGACCGCTCGACCCCGGCAAGCCGTTGCGCCGTCGTCGTCTCCGGCATGCCCATCATCTCAGCGGCCTGCCGGACGTTTTCCGGATGCCCGGTGCCGATGCCGAACTCGAACCGGCCGCCGGTGAGGACCGACATGCTGTGCGCTTCCCACGCTGTCAGGGCCGGCGGCCGCAACGGGCTGGCCAGGACGAACGTGCCGAGCCGCAGTGCCGTCGTCGCTGCCGCCGCGAAGGCCAGCGTGGGCATGGGCGCCGGCAGCCGCATGCCGTCCGGCATCAGCACGCTGGAATAGCCGAGCTCTTCGGCCCGCCGCGCTTGCCGCTGCCAGTTCCCGGTGATGTTCCCGACAGTGGTTTGGGGTGTCGCCACCACACCAAACCGGAACCGGCCACTCGTCACGAAGTTCAGGCTAGTGCTTGCCGCCGCGCGCTGTCGCCAGCACAGCGCCAATAAAGACCAGATCGGTGTGGCGCCAAGCGGCCTCCGCGCTTCCTTCAATGACGCGCCGATCGAGCCCTCTTAGAGCCGAGGCAGATGACAGAGCGTGACGGCGCTAGTCGTAGGTTCCGGGTTCGATCCCCGGACGCCCACGCATTCTGACCTGCGACTATGCCTCCGAGCGAGATCAAAAGTCGGGTCCAGCTGCCAATGAGAAAATCCGGTCATCGCAATCCCTGCCTTCGCAGAGGCGCTCGATGCCGATGGCCAGGCGCTCGCCGGCCGGTCCGGGCTGTGATGACGGACCCTTGCCGGGCCGCCGGGAGCCGCGAGCCTGAGCCGCGACAACCGTTCTGTGCGTCCTGCGCCCTCCCGGCTGACGTGATCCGTTAGTCAGGCCGAGACTTCGGAGCGGAGCAGCCAAGTAGCGGTCCGCTGACCGGAGGTAGCTTGTGAACCGGCTCCGCCGGGGTCGCTCAGCCGGATCCGACGGATCTGCACGTAATCCGCGGACGCCGTGAACCCCGGCGGGCAGCCAGCACAGACGCTACGGCGCGACGGCGGAGCGTCCCCAGTCGGGGCCGTTCTCGAAGTCCGGGGTGTCGGTGACCTGCCTGACGTTGGAGCCGTCAGCGTTGGCGGTGTAGATGTCTTCCTGGCCGTTGATGTACATGCAGAACACGATCTGCGTCCCGTCGGGTGACCAGTCGGGCTCGAAGGCGAAGTAGCTGGTGGTGCCGGTCTGCAGCGGGATCATGCGGAGGCCCGAGCCGTCGGGGTGGACGACGAGCAGCCTTCCCTGGGTTGTCTCCGAGATGATCTCCTTGCCGTCCGGTGACCAGCGGGCCGAGGCTGCCTCGTGCGGCGCCGCGAGACCGTAGGGCGTGATCTGCCGGAGGCCCGTGCCGTTGATGTTCTCCACGAACAGCGCCACCTGCTCCTCCCTGAAGTTCGCTGCGTTCTCCCGCTTGAAGCGCAGGAAGACGAAGCGGGTGCCGTCGGGTGAGACATCGGTCGCCTCGTCGCAAGTGTTGCAGTTTGTGCCGAAGGGATAGGTCGTCAGCCGCGCCGGGTCGCCCCCGTCGGAGGCCCGGATGCTGAAGACGCCCGGCGGGCCTTCGCCGTAGCCACAGAGGAGCCGCGTGGCATCCGGGTACCAGCCCCCGAAACAGGCCATGTCGAATGGGGCGCCGGGCGGCTGCAGCAGATTGAAATTGCTGCCGTCTACACCCACCGTTGCGGGCCGGAACGGCAGCAGGTTCCCAGCTGTGTCAAAGCGGAAGACGTTCGAGATGAGCAACTGCCTCCCGTCCGGGGACCAGCGCGGAATGCCGAAGTTTTCCGCCGGATACACGAGCGGCACCTGCTGGACCTGTGTCCCGTCCGGGTTGGTGATGAAGACGTTGGCACCGCCTCCCGGGATCTGCCGGGCGAACGTGATCTGGCCGTTTGTGGCCGGTGCCGCCGCCCCGGCCGGTGCCGCGGTCAGCGCTCCCAGCGCGGCGAGGCCCGCGAGTGGTGCGAGAACAGCTAGCTTGCGCATAGCGAGTGCTCCTACTGTCGGTGGATGCTGTCGCTGACTGACGCTAAATGTGGCTAGGCGCGCGCGAATCCTGGCCAGCCTCAGTCCTTTGTTCGTGCCCGCACGGAGATTGCGCGGAGGCGGTTGGTGCTAGCCACAATGCTGTCGGGCGTGGTGCCTGGGACGATTGGCAGGTGCGCACGACCGTGCTGATCGTCGATGACCACGACGGCTTCCGCGAGTCGGCCCGCGCGCTGCTGGAGGCGGAGGGTTTCGCCGTGGTCGGGGACGCCGCGGACGGAGCCGCGGCGGTGGCGGAGGTGGCGCGACTGCGCCCGGATGTGGTGCTGCTTGATGTCCAGCTTCCGGATGCGGACGGCTTCGCGGTGGCCGGGCAACTGGCCGCAGGCCCGGAGCCGCCGCGGGTGGTACTGATCTCGAGCCGTGAGGCGGCTGCCTACGGGCCTCGCGTCGCTGCGGCGCCGGCCCGCGGGTTCCTCGCGAAGCGGGAGCTTTCTGGTGCTTCGCTGGCCGCGCTGGTTCGCTGAACCGTTCCCCCGCCGGGCGCGGTTGCTGCTGTGGCCCGCCGCCGTCATGGCGGGCGTCGCGGCGGAGTGGCGCCTGTACGGCTGGGCGGATCCTGGTGGCTGGGTGCCCGACCTGCTGGCCGGCTGGGGCATGATCGGGTGCGGGCTGGCCGGCTGGTCGCGCCGCCCGGAAAGCCGGTCCGGCGTGCTGCTGGCGGCGGCGGGTTTCGCCTGGCTGGCGGCCAACTTCGCCGCAGCCGGCTTGGGCGCGTTCGGCTGGCTCAGCGCTCATGCGCTGTATCTGCATCGTGGCCCGCTCGTCCATCTGGTCCTCACCTATCCGCGGGGCCGCACCAGGGGGCTAGCTGAGGGCGCCGCGGTCGCCGCGGGGTATGCGGCCGCTGTCCTGACGCCGGTCTGGAGCAGCCGAGCCGGCACTATCGCGCTGTCCGCCCTCCTCGTCGCGGTCGCGGTAGGTGGGTACCTGCGTACCGCGGGACGCGAACGCCGGATGCGGCTCTCGGCCCTGCAGGCCACGACGTTCGTGGCGGCGGTTCTCGCCGCGATCACGTCGGCCCGCTTCGCTGTGCCCGGCCCTGCCACCGGCACGATGACGCTCCTGATCTACGAAACTGCGTTGTGCTCCCTGGCGGCCGGTCTCCTGCTCGGCCTGCTGCGCTGGCCGTGGGAGCGCGCCGAGGTGGCCGATCTGGTCGTCGAGCTCGGCGAGACCCGCTCCGGCGTTCTCCGCGACGAGCTTGCCCGTGCGCTCGGCGACCCGAGCCTGCAGGTCGGCTACTGGCTGCCCGAATCCGCTGCCTTCGTGGACGCCGCCGGGCGTGCGCTGCAGGTCCCCGGTCCCGCGTCCGGCCGCGCGACCACGATGGTCGACCGGGACGGCCAGCCGCTGGCTGTGCTCGTCCATGACCCGGCGGTCCTGGGTGACCCGGGCCTGGTCGAGGCGGTGTCATCGGCCGCCGGGCTGGCCGCCGCCAACGCCCGCCTGCAGGGCGAGGTGCGAGCACACCTGGCAAAGATCGGTGCCTCACGCCGGCGCATCCTCACGGCCGGTGACGAGGAACGCAGCAGGCTGGAACGCCGGCTTCGGGAAGGCGCGCAACTCCGGCTGGGCGAGCTGGCGCAGATCCTGCTGCTGGCCCGCCAGTCAGCCGCGGGAGAGGCCACGATATGGCGGATCGCACAGGCGGAACTCCAGCTCACGCGGGCAAACGAGGAGCTGAGCCGGCTCGCACGCGGGCTCCATCCACCGCAGCTCGCCGAACAGGGGCTCGCAGCCGGCCGTGGGGGGCATGCGCGTACTTCGTCTGCTCCGAAGCACTGGCGAACGTGGCCAAGCACGCGTCCGCATCCAGCGTCAGCATCTCGGTCACCCGGCGGGCCGGGGAGATCACGGTCGAGATCGCCGACGACGGAACGGGCGGCGCCGACCCCGGCTCTGGGACGGGAATCCGCGGCCTGGCCGACCGCGTGGAAACCCTGGGCGGAACCCTCAGCGTGCAAAGTTCCCCTGTCCGCGGGACGCGTCTCATCGCCGTGATCCCGGACGGCGCCGGGCCGGCCTGAAGGCATGTCGGCCCGGCACCGTCGTCGCGGGACTCACTGTCCGCTGGCGCAGCCGGCCGGGATGAGGGGAGCCGCGCCCGGAGGGGTTGACTTCTTCAGCTGCTGGATCTGGCGGATGGACGCGCTTATCCGCGGATCTTGCTCCAGAGTCCGGTCGACGGCGGACAGGGATCTGCGCAGCGCCGCCAGGTCAGCCGGGCTGGCGGCGGCGAACCTGGCGCCCATCGCGCAGGCCTGCCTGACGTAGCGGCTGTTCCTTCCCGCCACCAGTTTGACCGAGTCCGCTGCCGCTTCGCTGGCAGCCTGCCGGAGCCAGGAGCGCTGCTGGGCGGTGAGGGACGCCAGCCGAGCCGGGCTGGCGAACAAGACATCGAACTCGGGCCAGAGAACGACGTTCGCCGTTACGTACCGCGCTCTGGCCGCCAGGCGATAGCGCACGTAGCGCTGGAGGTCAAGCTCGAACCCCACGATCTGGCCGCTGGCGAGATCGTGATCGCGGTAGGGACCGAACGCCACGACCGGCACAGCGCCGAGGGCCCGGATTGCCTGCTGCTGGATGCCCGAGCGGTAGGTGCCGAAAGTGATTCCGCGCCAGTCCGCCGGGGCGAGCAGCGGCCGGCGGACGCTGACCGGCCGCCGGAGCACGTCACCGAGGACGCCGAGTCCGGTCACGTGGACGCTGCCCAGCCCGGCGAGCATCCGGCC
>WNFK01238879.1_pt1 | contig 11733 bp, 11 predicted proteins | sample 5400281 | NCBI WGS metagenome assembly WNFK01 (sample SAMN13153350, study PRJNA577476) | soil metagenome | isolation source: 20 cm soil on Douglas fir-dominated hillslope | place: USA:California | collected 2013-09-17
CTCAATTCGCCTCTACAGCTTCTGTAAGATTGCCCGCGCCGGCGCGCCTTCGTGCCCCGCCACTTTTATCGGCAGGACGACGAGGAAGTAATCACCGGGGGCCACCGTCTCGAGCGCCAAGCCCTCGACGATCGGGATTCCCTTGCCGAGCAGTATTCGATGTGTCCTCGGGGCCGGCGCTCCGAACTGTTCCGCTGAGATGTAGTCGACTCCGACCAGCCGCACTCCTGCGTCAGCGAGCAGTTGCGCCGCGTCGGGGGCGACGTACGCAAAGTCGTGGTGAAAAGTGGACGACTTCATCCAGCCGCGCACCGAGCTTCTTGTTCTGAAGATCACACGCGGAGTCCCCTTCCAATTGTGCCGGTTCAGCTCCGCTGCGTCGATCGCCTGAACTGCATCGGGGATGTCGATCACCCGTGCCGGACCGATCAGCGGCTCGAGCGACACGTGGTCGATCGATGCGCCGTCGCGCACGAAATGCATTGGCGCATCGATGTGCGTGCCACTGTGCGCGCCCAGGGAATACACGGACAGTGTAAAAGAGTCGCCTTTTCGCATGTCCTTCAGGAAGTCGAATTTCATCGGCGCATCGCCTTCGTACACGGGAGTCGTGGCTGGGTCGAGCGTCGCGGTCGCATCGATCCACCCGGTCGAATCCGGGAGGTCATAGGTGTAAATGCGATCCGGCTTTGCGTCCGGCGCGGGAGAACAGGCCAATAGGCCCAGCGCCGTCACGGCAGCGATCGTCCAATAACTCCAGATGTTGTCAGTTCGCATCAACGTCCCCTGTGAGAAGCTCAGAGCGCCAGGCTCAGAAGCAGTGTGAATCCCAATCCCGCGACGCCGATAATCGTCTCCATAACCGTCCACGTCCTGAGCGTCTGCGGAACGGTCATGTTGAAGAACTCCTTTATTAGCCAGAATCCCGAGTCGTTCACATGCGACAGCACCAGCGATCCCGCGCCAGTTGCCAGAACCAGCAGCTCGGCGTTTGACCCTGGCGTGGCCAGCGCGATAGGCGCGACGATTCCGGCCGCGGCTGTCATCGCGACGGTCGCCGATCCCGTCGCCACTCGAATGAGCGCCGCCACAATCCAAGCGAGCAGGAGCGGCGAAGCATGTGATCCCGTTGCCAGATGCGCTATCGCGCCGCCCACCCCGCTCTGCACCAGCACCTGATTGAACCCTCCTCCCGCGCCAATCACCAAGAGAATCGTTGCCGTCGGGGCCAGGCAGTCGTTGCAGAACTTCATCACTTCTTCTTTCGTGAAATGACGCGTGCGCGTCAGCGACAAGAACGAGAACAGCAGTGCGAGCAGAAGGGCCACGATCGGATGTCCGATGAAGTGCAGTGTCGCACGTAGCGAGCTCGCCGGATCGAGCACGATGTCGGCTGCGCTGGCAAGGAGCATCAGAATCACCGGGATCAACACCGTGAACACCGAGATGGCGAAGCCCGGCATCTCCGCCACCGATTCCCCTTCCAGCTGTCTTGCCAGTGGATTCTCCGCCGGAAGTACGATCCGCGGCGAAACCCAGACAGCGAAGATCGGCCCGGCAAGAGCCGCGGTCGGGAGCCCGACGAGCAGCCCGTAGAGAATCGTGCGCCCGACATCGGCGTTGTACGCAGCCACCGCCAGCATCGCCGCCGGATGGGGCGGTAACATCCCATGCACCACCGACAGCCCGGCCACCAGCGGGATACCGATCTTGATGAGCGACATCCCCGTGCGCCGGGCGATAGTGAACACCAGCGGGATGAGCAGAACGAACCCCACCTGGAAGAAGACCGGGATTCCAACGATGAAGGCGACGAACATGATCGCCCAATGCACGCGCCGTTCTCCGAACAGGTCGATCAACGTTATGGCGATGCGCGTGGCAGCGCCCGACTCCGCCATCATCTTGCCCAGCATCGTCCCGAGGCCGACGACGATGGCGATGAAGCCAAGTACGTTGCCGACGCCGTCCTGAAACGCCTTGACCGCAGCGAGTGGAGCCATGCCGGCCACGACGCCCATCGCCAGCGAAACCGAAACGAGTGCGATGAAGGGATGCAGCTTGAGGCGGGCGATGAGCACAACGAGCGCGCTCACCGCAAGCAGTGCGTAGAGAAGAAGGCGGGTGTCAGCAGTCACGCAGACCCGCGGGCAACGAGAGCGGTGATCAGATCCTGCGGCGACTGCCCGATGTCACACACCCACGCCTCTTCGTCAGGCAGCGGTTCCTCGAGCGTGGTGAACTGGCTTTCCAACAGAGACGGCGGCATGAAATGCCCCTTCCGGGCGGCAAGGCGTTGGGCGACGAGCTCTCGACGGCCCTTAAGAAACACAAAACGAAGCTCCGGCGCATCAGCGCGTAGAATGTCCCGATACGATCGCTTGAGCGCGGAGCAGGATATCACCAGCCCGGAGCCAGCGTCTTTGGCCTCACGGATTCGCGCCGCGAGCGAGCGAAGCCATCGTGCCCGATCGTCGTCCGTGAGTGGAATTCCACGCGACATGCGCTCGATGTTCTCGGCGGAGTGATACGTATCCCCTTCGACGAAGTCGACGCCGAGTGCACGGGCGAGTCCGGCTCCGATCAAGGTCTTGCCGGAGCCGGAAACGCCCATCACGACGTAAAGGCCCTTGCTAGCGATGCAGTACCTCGCTAAGAGCATCCAGTCGATCCGACCAATACTGCTTGAGGCGATCTGCCGTCGCTTTGTCGGGCAGCTTTGGATGCGTGAGCGCGACTGAGCTCTTGCCCTTGCCTTTGGCAGCGAACCCGACGGCGATGATACGACCGTCGCTCCAACCGAGGCGCATTGACTTGGGCGCCGTGGCCGTACGGATCTTCACGCTCTCACCGTTGAGCCAGCGATCGCGCAGCTTCGCGTCCGTCCAGGCCTCGAACAGTATCGTTACCGGCACGTCGAACGTACGGGACTTGTTTGCCTCGTAAGTGCCGTCGCGCCGCTGTCCACGCGCGCGCAAACCCTTGATGCGCTCATAGCCGACGGTCACCGTCTGCGACCACCAACCGTCGATTTTGTACTTCTTGTTCACGAGCGCCACGATATCGCGATGCGACATCTCCTTCGCCCCGAGATAGTCGAGAGCGCCTACCCACCGCTCCCAGGTGCAGCCCGTCTTCGCCTTGATGGTAGCGTCGCTCGTGCCCGCGAGCGCGGCGTAGTCGATTTTGCTCGCGGCCTTGCGAGCGGTCTTCGCGACCGGTGTTGTCCTGGGCTTGGTGGTGATGTGGGCGCGGGCGGCAGTGTAGGCTTCACCCGTCTTCTTCATGCGAGCGCGAACGAGGCGCTTGAGATCTTTATTGTGCGGCATCGTCAATTCTCCTTTGGATACACCACGGGGCTCTCCCCAGCAGCGCGCGCCATGGTGACGCAAAGGACGACGAGACCAATCCGGGAGTGTGCCCCCCTTTGCCTCTCACAGGACTCCGGCTGGGGCGAAGTCTCAAGAGGTTAGGCGCGGATCGGCGCCGCCATGATGATGTTGCGTCCCGTTGAACCCGTCAAGGGATTTCCCGAAGGTTAATTTTCGGGTCCCACCACCCTCTTCCCGAAAGAATGTCGACCATGTCAGGCAGGAATCACCCCGGTCGCGTGCTCGTCCTTGCGATCACGACGACGCTGGTCGCGCTGGTCTCGAGCTGCGGGGAAAAGGGAACCGCGGGTTTCCAGGAGCGCGCCCAGGCGGCTGGTATCGCTTTCCGGATGAACAACCTTCCAAGGGAACAGGGCGAGCGCTTTCGCATCAATCTGTATGACCACGGCTCCGGCCTCGCTGTCGGCGATTACGACAACGACGGCCGGGACGACATCTACTTTCTCAACCAGCACGGGACGAACGCCCTCTATCATAATGTGGGCAACGGCTCCTTCGTCGACGTCACGGCGAAAGCTGGAGTCGCCCTTGGCGACCGGATCTCAGTCGCGGCTACTTTCGCCGACTACGACAACGACGGCTTTGCCGATCTGTTCGTGACGAGCACGCGGGGAGGCAACATCCTGTTTCACAATCGCGGGGATGGAACCTTCGAGGACGTGACCTCTGCCGCCGGTGTGAGTCACACCGGTCACTCGCAGACGCCGGTGTTCTTCGATTACGACAACGACGGTGATCTCGATCTGTACCTCACCAACACGGCGCACTGGACGACCGACGTCTTCGATTTTGCGAGCGGGAACTACGAAGGCAAAGCCAGTCTCGGCGACCTGATGACCAGTCCCCGTGAATTCAACATTCTCTATCGCAACAATGGGGACCGGACCTTCACCGATGTCACCGACGCCGCCGGACTTCGAGGCCGCGGGTGGGCGGGTGATGTCGCGGTCTTCGACTACGACGAGGATGGATTCCTCGACCTGTTCGTGCCCAGCATGTTCGGCCGCGGCCAGCTGTATCACAACAGCGGACACGGCACCTTTACCGATGTCACCAGGGAGGCACTCGGCAAAACCTCACACGGCGCCATCGGCGCCAAGGTCTTCGACTACGACGGCGATGGCCGGCTGGATCTCTTCGTGGTGGACATGCACTCCGACATGTGGACGGGGCTCGACTACCAGCAGCTCTCCCGCGAAACCGCAACGCAGAATCAGCATCGACGATTCCTGACGCCGTCCGGCCCCACTGTGAACGAGAACGCGCCCGGGTTCATGCTCGACCAGCGAGCAAGCTTTGCAACCCAGGGGGAGAATTACGACGACCTGCTCTTCGGGAACGCCCTTTACCGGAACCTCGGCCAGGGAAAGTTCACCGAGACGGCGCTGACCGCCGGTTTAGAGACATTCTGGCCGTGGGGGATTGCTACGGGCGACTACGACAACGACGGCAATGAAGACGTCTTCATCACATCGGGGATGGGCTACCCGTTTTACTACTGGCCCAACCAGCTGATGATGAACAATGGTGACGGCACCTTTCGCGATCGAGCTTCCGATCTTGGCGTCGAGCCGCCAACGGGCGGGATCTATCAGGAAAAGGACATCGCGGGACATCGCGCATCGCGCAGCTCACGGAGTGCGGCGGTGGCAGATTTCGACGGCGACGGCCGGCTCGACATCGTCACCAACAACTTCAACGACCGGCCTTACTTTTTCGCCAACGTTTTTCCGCGACATAGCTACGCGGCTCTCCGGCTCACGGGAGTCACAAGCAATCGGGACGCGATCGGCGCCCTGGTCCGGCTCTGGGCTGGCAAGAAGGTGATGGTCCAACAAGTGAGCCCGGCCGGCGGCTATCTCGCGCAATCCAGTCGAGTGCTGCACTTCGGGCTCGCCGACCGGAGTCATGTCGACAGTATCACGATCCGTTGGCCCCGCGGAATTGCGCAAACTCTGAAGAGCCCGAAGGTCGATACCCTACTTCAGATTCGAGAGCCGGCTCAGTGACTCATTGCGGTGCGTAGACCCGCACGTAGTCGACGAGCATCGTCGCCGGGAAGATCGCGTCCGACTGCGGATCTCCGTCGAAATGCCCGCCGACGACCACATAGTGGACGTACCCGTCGACAAAGAACGTGACATGCAGCGAGTCCCATTCGACTGCGAAGGTGTGGAAATCGTCCGTGAACGATCCGGTTGCGAGTGGTTGTCTATGCGCGAACGGAGTATTTCCGGAATAGCCCGGCCCGTGCACCGCCGAGCTCGAGATAGTTGGCTCGCTGCCCTTGTTCTCCATGATGTCGAGCTCTCCGCACGCCGGCCATCCAGTCGCGGGAAAGTCGCCTCCCAGCATCCAGAACGCCGGCCAGAGTCCCTGCCCCGCGGGTAGCTTGATGCGTGCTTCGACGCGGCCGGGCGCCGCCAGCATTTTACCCTGGGTCGTGATCTTCGCCGATGTGTACCGACATACTCCGTAATAGCATGTGAGGCCGGCGGGAGCGCCGCGGGCGACGATCATCAGTTGTCCCTGCCCGTTGAGCGCGATGTTCTCCGCTGCGTCGGTATAGTACTCCTTCTCGTTGTTGCCCCAGCCGCAGTTGCCTTGCGCGCATCCGTCAGTGGTTTCGTAGCGCCACTTCGTTTCATCGATACGCGCCCCGGCGGCCCCATCGAACTCGTCACTCCAGACTTGAACCCACTTGATAGTGGAGGGAGTCGGCACGTCGGACGACGTCGACGAGCAGGCAAGTGAGGCGCCGATGACGAGCGCGCGGGCTGCGCCGTAGAATCGAGTCATGTAGGCAGCCAATTTAGCATGCTCAACCACCTTTTGACCGAAGCAGCTCGGCAACGCGGTCGAGGCCTCGCTTGTCCGCGCACTCTGCCGCCGTCAATCCATTGAGGAATTCCTCGTCCCCGTACTTGTTCCTGATCGTCGGGTCGGCACCACGCGCGAGGAATAACTCTGTGATTTCGATCGCGCGGTCCTCGTCATCGGGAAGCTCGATTTGTCCGCACGCCGTGAGATTCCAGACATCCCGACTGTAGCGGCCAAGCAGCTCGATCATGCGCTGCCTCTGGCCATGATACGCGAATCCGAGCGCTGTCCCGCCGAATCTGAACTCGCGGTAATCGACCTCTGCGCCACGCTCGATGAGCAGCGCACCCACCCCGGATGAATCGTTCCACGCAGCAGTGTGCAGTGGATGTTCTTTCCCCGGTGCCGGACCTTCAATGTTCGGCGAAGTGCCGAGGTCGAGCAGGAGTGCGGCAACATCGGCGCGGTCGCGGGTGGCTGCGGCGAACATCGCATGCGGAGAGCGCAGGTACTCGGGATGCCGGGCTACCAGCGCGCGCGCCTCGTCGCGGTCGAGCCGGAAGCACGCAGCAAGAAATGCCTCCTCTCCTTCCAGTGCGACCGCGCTTCGAGTCGCACCATGCCGGGCGAGCAGATCAGCCATTTCGGTGAGGCCGTTGCGCACGGCCTCCTGGTAGAGAGTGCGCTGCGGGAATCTCCGGTCTCGCGCCGGCGACGCGTTTGGATTCGCACCGTGAGAGAGTACCCACCCGGCCAGCTCAAGATCGTTTTTCTTGATCGCGATCTCCAAATGCCAACGCGCGCCGGAACCGTAGTTCCCCATGTTGAGCATCGACCACTCCGGATCATCCCAGTCGGCAGCCTGACCGAGTCGCAGCGACGCCTCGTGCATCAGCTTCAAGTACCAGAGGACGTTGCCGTGAAAGTGGATGTTGTAGACCACTTGCTGGTCATAAGGCTTGGTGCCGCGCTCAAGGAATAACTTTGCGAGCGCATCGCGTTGGGGATGAGGCGGCCGCTCCTCTTCGCCTTCTCCGACGACTCCGACGAGCGGAGTGTAGGCGCTATCGCCGGCGTCGAAGAACACGTTGGGATCCGCGCCTTGATCGAGGAGCGCAGTGGCGATGGCAACCGCGTTGTCGCTAGCTGCTGCCAACGGAACTCGAGAGAAGGCGAGGTAGAGCAGCGGCTCCCATCCCTTCGGCCCGCCCTTTTCAGTGGCAGCTCGAGGCCGCTCCGCCAGCACGCGTTCGACTTCTTCCAGATTTCCGCAGGCGACGGCTGAATAAAAGCTCTCCGTCGCGATGTCCGGATCGCGCTTCAACATGCGATCGGTGATATGCCAAGCCATCAGGTGAGCGGGCCCGCCTCTCACGGTGTGATCGGGGCAGGCATTCTGAAAAAACCATGCGGCCCGCTCCGCGCGGCCGGCATCGTGTTGCTTGTCGCTGGCGAGTTGGTCTTTGAGCGCCGTCCAACCGGCAAATCCGTGCTCACGCGCGAGGGCATGCTGCACGTCGCGCAGCGTGGGATCGCCGGAGACACTGGGGTTGGCGCTGTCGAATCGAGCGCGCGCTTCTGCATCGTTCGCGCGAAGCGCTGCGAGCCAGCGCTTGGCCTCCCTCTTCAGGTTCTCGAGGGTGCTCTGGGGCGTGAGCTTCCTGTTCATGTGCACCTTCCTCCCATAACTGCCTGACGTCCGCTGAATGACAGGCTGGAGAGAAGGTTTGCGACCTTACTGCGAACCTTGCGGGTGGGAGTAATCCCCCTTGCCGCGGACTGGAGGCGCCCCGAAGCGCACTGCCCTTATGTTCGCCGGTGTTGATGAGACTGTCAACTGCACCGCCATCGGAAAGCGTTACTCCAGATTCATCTGGCGGAGTAATGCTCGAAATCTGGGGTGGCTGTGGAGTGGCGCTAACAGGAAGGAGCCCTTGATGCTGTACGCCGGCCCCGTGCGCTCCGCCACAGCCCGCTCCAACCAATCCAGCGCCCGGTCGAATTCGCCCAGTCCGGTGTAGACGTACGCGATGTGATACGGCGAGACGAATCCGACGCGAGCCCGCTCCTCGAGCGTCCCCAAAATCTCGCGCGCCTTCGCCGTGTTGCCGGCCTGCGCATACGCTTCCCCTAGTTGCCCAAGCCACATCGTGTTTCCCGGGGAGATCGCAACCGCTTCTTCCAGTTCCGCCAGACCTTCATCCTTCTTCCCACTGAGGAAGTAGGCCCAGCCCAACGTCGCGCGCGCGCGATCGTAACTCGGCTCGAGCTCCGCGACATCCTTCGCCTCAACCGCGGCCTCCCCGTACCGGCCGGCGCGCAGGAGCGCCGTCACCATGTCCATTCGATGGGCGTTCGGATCCAGCTCCTGCGCACGACGCTGCAACGCGATCGCCTCGTCGTGGCGCCCGAGGCTAGCGCACAACCTCCCGTATAGGTCGTAAGTATCATCATCGCTGGGGCTCAGCTCCAACGCCCGCTTGAACTCCCGCTCGGCCCCCGCCCAGTCGAACTCGCGCACCATCTTGATATGAGCGGTCGCGCAATGCGCGGCAGCCAGATCTGGATCCAATCGCAGTGCAGTCGCAGCAGCTTCCGCCGCGCGCGCGAACGAAACGTCAGGCGCCGCTACGCCGCCCTCGGCCAACTCCGTGTACGCCGTCGCGAGACTCGCCCACGCGCGGGCGAAGGTCGGGTCACGCGCGATCGCGCGATCGAAATAATCGATCGCCTGCGGGTACGCCTCGATGGTGTACTTGATGAACCACTGCCGACCTTTCAGAAAAAGCTTGTATGCCTGGATGTCGCTCGTCGGCCCCTTGCGCACGCGAGTGTCTTCGTCCGGCGACAACTCAGCCTTGAGCGCCGCGGCGATCTGAAGCGCGACATCGGTCTGAATCGAGAAGATGTCCGTGAGCTGCCTGTCGTACGTCTCGGCCCACAGATGCTTGTCGGTCTCAACATCGATCAGTTTCGCCACGATGCGCACGCGATCACCCGCGTGGCGAATGGTTCCGTCGAGAAGCGTCGTGGCGCCGAGTGCCGTGCCGATCTCCTTCAGGCTGTGTTGTCGCTGCTTGAACTGCATCACCGAGGTGCGGGAGATGACCTTGAGAGCGCGGATTTTTGACAGATGCGCGATGACATCCTCGGTTATTCCATCCGCGAAATACTCGTTCTCGGGGTCTGCGCTCAGGTTGAGGAACGGCAGCACCGCGACCGACGGTGATCGAGGGCGGGCCTGCGGAATCACCGCGGGCTGTCGCCGCGCTGGCGCATCACGCAGCTGTTTCGCCAACGCAGCCACTTCCCGGTCCGGCTCGAGGTCGAGATCCGCGCGCCGCCGGCGCGCATGCTCGCTCGCATATTGAATCGCGCCGGCCCGGTCGCCCGTGGCGTCGAGCGCCTGCATCAATGCCCGCGCATACACGCCCGAGTGTGGATCAGCGGCCACCAGCCGACGGCACGTTCCCACCCGGCCATGCACATCTCCGGCTTGCTCTTGTCGCTCGACGAGCGCGAATAGCGCACCGACGTAAGCGTGATCGATTTCGCTCCGACGTTCGTCAAGCCAGTACCCGAACTCAGTTGAATCGTCGAGGTGAAATCCATCCAGCAGCGGACCGGCGTAGAGCCGGACGACGCGCTCGGATGCGTCCGCCGCGATCGCTGTGCGCAGGTCGTGGAGATCGCAATTCAAACGGGAAGGGTTCAGCAGCAGCCCGTCGCCCGTTGACGTGATCGCGCCCTCGCCGAGTGCCGAGCGCAGGACGTGGACTGCGAGGTTGAGCAGGCGACGTCCGCTGCCGGTGTCGCGCTCGGGCCAGAGCAGTGCCATAGCCCGGTCGCGGGAAAGCGACTGCGGCCAAGCGGCGACGATGAGCGTCAACAGTGCGATCCGGTGGCGCTGGGCCGGTGGCCCGCTGAGGGGAGCATCTCCGGAACGCAGGGACGCGCCCCCGAGAAGTTGGACCGTGATCATCGTGTCTCGCCGCCCGCTAATTCGTGGCTAATTCCGAGTGCAAGGAGCAGTTAATCGCCCCGACTCATGTTACGCGTGGGTACAAGATCACTTCCATCGCAGGGGGCCACAATGAGACGAACAGTACAGATGCTTGCCGGGATCGCAATCCTGACCGGATGCCGCGGCGAGCAGATCCCCACCGAGACCACGGCCAATTTTGAAGCCCAGGTGGCAGCGAGCCAGTCGTTCGGGGCAGCCGTGAACAAGGATCTCGCCACGCTCCGCCGGGTGACGGCGCCGTTCCAGCGGTTTGACAGCGCATCACACGCCGGGTGGTCGGCGCCAATCACGGCCTGCATGACGGATCCGAATGGTGCCGGCGCGATGGGCTTCCATTATGGCAACATCGGCCTTATCGACGGAGTCGCCAGCGTCGATGAGCCGGAGCTGCTGCTGTACGAGCCCGAGCAGAACGGGCGGCTGCGGCTGGTCGCCGTGGAATACATCATCCCCTACACCTTCCACAGTCGCGCCTCGGCGCCGCCGGAGCTGTTCGGCCAGAAGTTCCTCCAGAACGACACTTTTAAACTCTGGGGACTTCACGCCTGGGTATGGAAGGAAAACCCGAGTGGCATGTTCGCCAGCTGGAACCCGAACGTGACGTGCGCGAACACCACCGCGGTTGCCAGCATGGTTCACTAGTGAAATCCCACCCCTGATCGGATAAGGCAAATGCCGAAATACATCATCGAGCGCGAAATCCCGAACGCGGCGGCCATCTCTGCTGCGGACCTGAAGGGCATCGCGCAGCGCTCCTGCGCCGTGCTACAGCAACTCGGCCCCAGCATCCAGTGGGTTCAGAGCTACGTGACCGAGGACAAGATCACCTGTGTCTACATCGCGCCTAACGCGGACATCATCCGCGAACACGCTAGGCTCGGAGGATTCCCCGCGGATCGCGTGCTCGAGGTTGCGACCATCATCGATCCGACGACAGCCGAGTCGAACCAACTGGCTGCTACGGCAGCGGCGTAGAGGCTGCCCTTCGGGTGTGCAATTGCGGTTGACTATGGACCCGAGAAGCCGACCGGGACTCCGCCCGGTGCACGCACGACTGCGATAGTTACACCCGGCATTATCGGCGTGGGCGGAACCATCGTCTCGGCTCCTTCGCGCAGCGCCTTTTCGAATGAGGCTCGGCAGTCGGCGACATGGACGGTGAAACTGCTCCCCGGCGTTTCGCCTGCCTTGGTCGGCCGAATCCCTCCGCCACCCAGATCGGAATACGCAAACAGCATGTACTCCGCACCGCCTGGCATCGGAACGCTCGGCTTGAACGTCCAGCCAAGAACCCTTGCACACCAGGCTTTGGTCGCCACGGGGTCGGCGCTCGCAAGCTCAGTGTGGGTGATCCAGCCGTAGAGGCCGCGCGTCGGGACGTGACTCGTTGTGGACACGCTGGCAGACTTCCGTACAGACCGCTTCTTCGCGGACTTCCGCACCGATCGGTTCTTCGCTGGTTTGCTCTTTGATCGTGCCGTTTTTTTCTTCATGTCG
>WNFK01228400.1_pt1 | contig 11732 bp, 15 predicted proteins | sample 5400281 | NCBI WGS metagenome assembly WNFK01 (sample SAMN13153350, study PRJNA577476) | soil metagenome | isolation source: 20 cm soil on Douglas fir-dominated hillslope | place: USA:California | collected 2013-09-17
CGGGACCGACGCGATCGAGGTCATCAAGTGGAAGGAGCTGTACGAGACGATGGAGTCGATCACCGACCGCTGCGAGGACGTGGTCAACGTCATCGAGGGCATCACCCTCAAGATGGCGTGAGGCGGACCGCCCGCCCCGCATGAGCTGGTCCCTGGTGGTGGTCATCTGCATCATCCTGATCGCCCTCGTCTTCGACTACATCAACGGCTTCCACGACGCGGCCAACTCGATCGCCACCGTGGTTTCCACCCGCGTGCTCACCCCCATGCAGGCGGTAGCCTGGGCCGCCTTCTTCAACTTCGTGGCCGCGTTCGGTTTCGGGGTCCAGGTCGCGCGCACCGTCGGCAAGGGGGTGGTGGACGCGGGGGTGGTGGATCAGTGGGTCATCCTGGGCGGGCTCTGCGGGGCCATAACCTGGAACCTCATCACCTGGTACTACGGCATCCCCTCGAGCTCGTCGCACGCTTTGATCGGCGGCTTCACCGGCGCCGCGGTGGCCAAGGCGGGATTCGGCGCGCTCCTGCCGAGCGGGCTCCTCAAGATCCTCGCGTTCATCGTGCTGGCTCCCGTGATCGGCCTCGGTCTCGGGTTCACCTTGATGGTGGGCACGCTCTGGGCGGTACGAAGGATCCGGCCGAGCCGGGTCGACGGGCTCTTCCGCCGGCTCCAGCTCCTGTCCGCCGCCTGCTACAGCCTGGGCCACGGGACCAACGACGCGCAGAAGACGATGGGGATCATCTCCATCCTCCTCTTCTCCTCCGGCTACCTCGGCTCCGAGTTCTACGTCCCCTTGTGGGTGATCCTGGCCGCGCACGCCGCGATCGGGCTCGGCACCCTCGCGGGCGGCTGGCGGATCGTCAAGACCATGGGGATGCGGCTCACCAAGCTGCGCCCAATCGGGGGGTTCTGCGCCGAGACCGCGGGGGCGGTGATGCTGATCGGGACCGCGATCGGCGGGATCCCCGTGAGCACCACCCACACCATAACCGGCTCGATCATGGGGGTGGGCGCCACCCAGCGGCTCTCGGCCGTGCGCTGGGGCGTGGCCGGGGAGATCGTCTGGGCGTGGGTGCTCACGATCCCCCTCTCGGCCATCATCGCCGCCGCGGTCTGGGGGGCCACCGCCCTCATCCTCGCCCGGCTGGGATGAGCGCGCCGCGCTCCCGCGCCGGCCTGCTGGCGGCGTCCCTGGGGCTCTGGCTGCTCGTTCCCTTCGGGTGGCTCCTGGCGCTCCTCCCCTCGGCGGTGGGCCTCGCGGCCGGCCGGCGCCTGGGGGATCTCCTCTGGTGGGCGCTCCCGCGCCGGCGGGCAGTGGCGCTTGACAACCTCCACCGCGTATTCGGCAGGGAGAGACCGCCCGCCGAGATCCGGCGCCTCGGGCGCCGGTCGTTCCAGCACGTCGGCATGAACCTGGTCGAAGCGTGCCGCTACTTCCTCCGTCCTACCCACGTCATGATCTCGCGGGTTCGAGTGGAGGGACTCCAGCATTTCCAGGCCGCGGCGGCTCACGGCCGGGGGGTCCTCGTCCTCACCGCCCACTTCGGCAACTGGGAGCTCCTGGCCGCCGCCCACGGCCTGACCGGGGTGCCACTGTCCATCGTGATGCGCCCGCTCGATCACCCGCTCCTCGAGGACCTGGCGGCCCGCTTCCGGCGCCGGAGTGGGGCCGAGCTCATCGTCAAGCGGCAGGCGGTGCGGGAGGTCCTGACCGCGCTGAGGCGTCAGCGCATGGTAGGCATCCTCCTCGACCAGAACGCCACCCGCGCCGAGGGTGTGTTCGTCCCCTTCTTCGGCTCCCCGGCGTCCACCTCGAAGGGGCTCGCGCTGCTGGCCCTGCGCACGGGCGCCCCGGTGGTGCCGATCTTCCTGCGCCGCGAACCGAACGGCCGGCACTGCATGGACGTGAGCGCGGCCCTGCCGCCGCCGGCAGACGGTGAGATCACCACCTACACGAGCATGTTCAACCGGGCGATCGAGGCGGCCATCCGCCGAGCACCCGAGCAATGGCTCTGGATGCACGATCGATGGCGCACCCGGCCCCGCGAGACGGTGACCTCGTGAGGGCTCGCGCCGGCCTGGTCGCGCTCGCCCTGGCGGGACTGCTGCTGAGCCCAGGCCTCGGCCCGGCTGCGGACGTGGACCTCACGGGCCTCGTGGGGGCCTATCTCAAGACCGGAGCCGAGCAGGCCCCGGGGGTGGTGGCCGCCCGCGCCTACGTCGAGCCGACCCGCCCGACCGCCGCCCCGGCCCCCCAGCCGGACGTCTCGGTCACGCTCCTGCCGTACTCGGCGGCGCTCGAGGCCGAGCTCGACGCGGTGAAGGCCGGGCTGCGCGATTCGGCCGACGCCTACGTCCAGGCGGTGAGCCGGATCGAGACCGCGCGGGTGGACTACGAGCGGGCCCTGCTCGCGGCGGGCGGCGGCGCGCTGGTGCGTACCCAGGTGACCGACGCCCAGGGTGGAGTGCGGCTCGGCGACGTGCCCGCGGGCGAGTGGCTGGTCCTGGCGTGGCGGGAGGCCGGGCACACCGCGAAGCGCTTCAAGCTGCGCGACCAGGACGCGAAGCGCTATCCCCACGTGCCCTCCAACGTGACCTACTCGATCGTGACCTATTGGAGGATGCGGGTGGCGGTCAGGCCGGACGAGACCGTCGAGATCGCCATGAACGATCGCAATACGTGGATGAGCGGGGCCCGACAGGAAGCCGGGTCTCCGGTGGCGCCGCGCCCGTCCCCGACCGGAAAGGACTCCCAGAACGAGAAACGCCGCTAGGGCGCCACCCCGAACGCGGTGGCGCCCCACGGCGTCGGCGGCGCTACTTCTTCTCCTCTTTCTTGTCGTCCTTCTTGTCCATCTTGTCCATCTTGTCCATCTTCTTGTCCGACTTCTTCTTCTCGCCCTTCTTCTTGTCCGACTTCCCCTTCTTCTCGTCCTTCTTGTCCATCATCTCGCCCTTCTTCTCTTCCTTCGGGGCGGGCGTCTGGGCGAAGGTCGGCACCGTCAGACCCACGCCGAGCGCGAAGGCCATCGTCACAACCAGGGCAACGAGCTTCCTCATGTGTGTGTCACCTCCTTTCGATCGGCTCCATCTCAAAAAAGGCTTTCTTCAAGGCGGTTTAAGATAGGTGGACCCTCTCTCGAGTGTCAAGGAATTATTCTTCCCGAGCCGGCTCGGGCAGGGCCTGTTGACCGTCAAATTCCCCCGTGATAAAAAGTTCATGCTTCCTACTGACCCGATGACCCTTCTATTCCGGCTCCTTCTGGTAGGTCTTGTATCCTTCGCAGCCAGTCACCTGGCGGCGCCGGAAGCGATTGGAGCGGAACTCGGGCTGGGTGGCGACTGGAATACTCCCGAACCGCTGGCCACCGGAGACATCGCGACCCCGCAGGTGGAGTCGGATCCGTGGGCGGACTCTTTCCTGCCGACTCCGGGTGCTCCGGCTGGCGTGAAGATCGAGCCGGTCAAGCGGCCCTCGGCTGCGCCGCTCGTCTCCACGCCCTCCTCGCCCCAGCGAGTGTCCAGCTACCAGATCCAGCAGAACGATCAGGTCCTCCGGTTCCTGGGGCAGTTCCAGACCGGGTACCGGCGGGCGGTCAGAAGGGGCTGCCCGAGGAGCTGGTGTTCACCGCGATGATCGAGAGCGGCTTCGACCCGGTCGCCGTCTCCAACGCCGGCGCCAAGGGACTCTGGCAGTTCATGGCCCCCACCGCGCGGCAGTACGGTCTCCGCGTGGACCGCTGGCTCGATGAGCGGCTCGACCCCGAGAAGGCCACGGTGGCGGCCGCCAACTACCTGAGCGACCTCTACAAGACCTTCGGCTCCTGGGAGCTCGTGCAGGCCGCATATAACGCGGGCGAGATGAAGATCCTTCGGGCGATCCAGGGCACTGGATCGCGCGACTTCTGGAGCCTCTCCGACAGCCGGTTCCTGCGCGACGAGACCAAGAACTTCGTGCCGGCCATCCACGCGGTGACCATCATCGGGCAGGAGCCCGAGCAGTACGGCTTCACGGTCAGGCCGGACGAGCCGCTGAGCTACGAGCAGATCACGGTGCCGAAGGCCACCAGCCTCAAGCACGTCGCCTCGCTCTCCGGCATCCCGCTCGAGGAGCTGATCCGGCTCAACTCGGAGCTCCGGCTGAAGCAGACCCCGCCCGACTCGCCGTATCACCTGAAGGTCCCGCGGGGCAGCGCGCCCGCGCTGCAGGCCGGCCTCGATCGCGAGGTGGAGGCGCGGAAGGCGGCGATGGCGTCCCGGACCGGTGATCGCGGCAAGCGAAAGGTCCAGGCCGCGGAGCGGGTCACCGCCGGCGTCCACATCGTGCAGCCGCGCGACACGATCGGAGGCATCGCCAAGCGGTACGGTGTCTCCGTCCAGCAGCTCTCCCGCTGGAACGACCTCGAGCACGGCGCCCGCATCTTCCCCGGTGACCGGCTCCGCGTCGCCGCCGTCGCCCGCCAGGTGGATTCGGAACAGGGCGGCTTCCGCTAGACCGTGAAGGTGGCGGTCCACCTCACGGCGACCCTGCGAGGCTACCTGCCGCCGGGGACCCGAGGGGACAACGTGGTGCTCGACGTCCCCGACGGCACCACCGTCGATCAGGTGATACACTCCCTCCGGATTCCATCCCAGCTGGAGCGTCTGACCGTCGTCAACGGCCGTGACGCCGCCCCGGATCAGCGGCTGGTCGAGGGCGACGTGCTGTCGGTGTTCCCACCGCTGGCCGGCGGTCGCTGAGCCCCGGCAGGAGGCACGTCATGCCCACGGTCCGACTGCGCGACGCATCCGAGTATCCCCCGGCCGCCCAGAAGGCCTTCGAGCTCTCGAAGCTCTGGTTCGGCTACGACTTCGCGCAGCCGCCGGCCATGAGCCGGGTGATGGCGTGGGACGCCGCGTTCGGCGGGCCCCACGGGCGCGCCATGAAGCGCGCGATGAGCCCGGGCGAGTTCTCTCGCGCCGAGAAGGAGATGGTCGCCGCGGTGGTGAGCGGCGTCAACGCCTGCAACTACTGAGTACGCGCGCATACTGCAGCCGGGAAGCTGCAGGGGATGAAGGACGACGCGCTGTGGTACGAGGCCGCCCAGGTGGTGGGTGTGACGAACGCGCTCAACGTGGTGGCGGACGCGCTGGGCGCGAGCACGCCCGGCCTGCCCGCGCTCGATCCGGCCACGGCGTCTCCGGACGCGCGAGCCCTCTTCGACGACGTCCGCGCGTTCTACCGCTCGGCCGACGTGCCGATGCCCTTCCGCCTGATGGCCCGTGACCCGGCCTACGCGGCCGACGTCTGGCAGGCGGTGCGGCGCGCCTTCGACGACAACCAGCTCTCCCGGCGCCTCAAGGAGGCCCTGGCCTTCGCAGTGTCGCTGACCTCCCGGTCTTCCTTCGGCACTGCCTTCCACCTGGCCGAGATGCGGCGGCTCGGGGTGGGCGAGCGCGGCGTGATGGAAGTGCTCGGGGTGACGCAGATGTTCTCGAGCTACACCAAGATCGCCGATACGCTGCAGCTCGAGCCGGACATGGGCCACATCGCGCCGGTGGATCCGTCGCCCGCGCCGGGGGGGCAGGCGCGGGCCGGCCGCCGTCAGGTCAGCGGCACGTCGCGCGCGAAGATCTCGAAGGGCGAGCGGCGCGTCGCTTCCAGGGCGTCGCGGAGCTCGGCTTCGCCCGCGCCGGCTCCCGTCTCGAGGAGGGCCGCGAAGAAGCCGGTGTAGAAGTGATCCGGGTACACCGTGACGGTCACCCGGAGGGCGATCCCCGGCCCGTCGAGCCCGCGATCGTAGCGCAGCACGAAGCGTCCGCCGGGCGGGATGCGCGTGTCCGCGATCTCGCGCGAGAGATCGAGCGGCACCTGGCGGCCGATGATCCCCTCCTCCTCCGTCGACGCGATCGGCCGGCCGTCGGCGCCCAGCAGCACCGCGCGGACCACCACCTGCGGCGTCACGTAGGTCGGGAAGTAGTGGCCCACGTTCACGCTCGCCACCGTCACGGTCGCTCGTAGCCGCTGCCCCGCCCGGTACCGGGCGCGGTCGAGCCCCAGGGTCACCCGCACGCCCGACTTCACCATCTCCGGATCGTGGATGCCGCGCCACCGGTGGCGCCGGTCTGGCATATGGCAGCTCTGGCAGGCCAGCCCGCGGCGTGCGGCCGGGCTCGTCCGCCACTCCTCGTAGGTGTTCTCGAGCGGCTTGCCATTCAGGCTCGGGCCGCTCGGGCCGAACTGATGACAGGCGGCGCAGAACTCGGCCCGCTCGTACGCGCCCGTGTAGGTGGCGCCGTTGTGGGGCAGCTGCGCGCGCGGGACGCGAAGACCCTGGGCGTCCGCCCGGGGCGGGGGCCCGAAGCGCTGATGCCCGCGCACGTGGCAGCCCGCGCACACGACCCCCTCGCGCTGTAACGCGGGGTCGAATCCTGGGTTGGGCTCGAGCCCGGTCGTGGCCCGGGTCAGGGGGGACTGCTCGGCGAGCGGGGCATGGCAGACGAGGCAGCCGCGCGAGCCCGCCGGGTCGCGCCGCGCCAGCTCCACGAGCTGGCCCGCGATGCCGGGCCCCATGCTGCGGGCGTGGATGCTCCCGCGCCAGTCCTCGTACTGGGTCGGATGACACGCTCCGCAATCCCGCGGGGCGAGCGACCGCTCGAAGGGGGCGAACGAGACCGGGGCTTCGCCCTGTGGCGGGATGGGCATGCGCCAGTGGCGCTCCAGGAACTGCTCCTCGGCCGGGGAGATCGGCCGCGGCCCCGCGCCGTCGCCCAGGGCGGCTCGGCCTCCGGGCAGGAGCGCCAGGACGAGGCCGGCCGGTGCCAGCCACCGCCAGATCCGGCTCACCAGCCGAGGGTAGCATGCGCCCCCGCCGGGGCCTGCGGCCCGGCTCCCGCGCCGTCGCTCGGTGGTACACTGAAACGCCCTGATTTCAGGCGAAGTTGGCTCGGAGGCGTCTAGGATCCCGGTGGGCCTCCCGGACTTCAAATCCGGCGTCCGGCTCTAGACAAGTCGGAGGTGGGTTCGACTCCCACACGCTTCCGCCAAAGGCGGACACGGCGGAGAAGATCGGGCCGGGGCGCGGCGCCGGTCGTCGACGCCATCTGTGGCTGACCGGGCTCACCGTCGCGATCGTGGCGGCGACCGTCGTCGGCTACTGGGCCTATCGCGCGGCGGCGGATCTGCCCGGGGTCAAGCTCGCGGACCTCGGCAACGCGCATATCGAGCTCGCCACCGCGCCGCACGTGCCGTACAACTCGGACCCGCCCACCTCGGGGCCCCACATGCCGTACATCGCGCCGTGGGGCATTCACACCGCGCCCATCGTCCGGGAGCTGCAGGTTCACAATCTGGAGGACGGCGGCGTGATGGTGCAGTATCACTGCGCCCCCGCGTGCCCCGACCTGGTGGCCAAGCTGACCGAGATCGTGCGGCGCTACGAGACGCAGGTGATCCTCGCGCCCTATCCCGGTATGCGCACGCGCATCGCGCTCACCGCGTGGACCCGGCTCGACGCCTTCGACGATTTCGACGAGGCCCGCATCGTGCGTTTCATCCGCGCGTATCGCGGGATCGACCATCACAAGGGGTAGAAGCGTAGAATGATGCGCATGACGCGGCCTTCCCGCCGTGACGTCGCGGCGCTCTCGACGGCCCTCTTCGCGGCCCTCTCGATGGTCGCGCTGGCCGGGTGCTCGCGACCGGTCGTCTCGCCGATCGCTCCGCCGCCCTACCGCGACGAGGCGGCCGCGGGCTACGACAAGACGTGGCGCGCGCTGGTGCGGGCGCTCGCGGGGGAGAACGTGCCGCTGCGCGTGGTGGCCAAGGATTCGGGCGTGATCTCGACCGACGACTTCATCTCTCCCATCGGGGTCTACGCGGACTGCGGCCGGATCGGCGAGGTGCAGCTCGAGGGCGAGGCCACCGGCTCGTTCACCCTCTTCGTGCAGCCGGGGCCGGACGGGGCCACCCTGATCCAGGTCAACACCAAGATGAACACGCACGCGTACCGGCGCGGTGGCTCCGGCAAGCTCAAGACCGATCGGGTGTTCCAGTGCGTCTCCACCGGGCGATGGGAAGCGAACCTGCTCGATTCGATCCGCCAGCTCGTGAAGGAGTAGATCGGCCATGGCCCCCCGGCTTCCCGAGCTGATCAAGCGCGCGCGCCGCCTGGCGCTCGAGCGGGACCGCCTCGTGCAGGAGCTGGCGCGCGAGTGGAGCGCCGCGCTCCGCGGCCAGGGGTTCTCGCCGCGCGACCTGGACGAGCTGTGGGCGGGGCTCACCGAGGACGCGGTGCGCCGGCTCCTGCGCACACGAGGGGAGGGTGCGAGCGTCGAGGCCATCCGGCGCGAGGCCCACGAGGTGATCGCGCGGGTCAAGGAGCGCGTGGAGACCGAGCTTGCCGCGGGCGGGTAGGGGCGGGCGCGCGGACGCGCAGGCCCTGCTCCGCGGCCTGCCCTCGGTGGACGCGCTGATCGGTGCGCTCGCCGACCAGCGCGCGCTCGCGGGGGTCCCGCGTCCCCGGCTCACCGCGGCGGTGCGGGAGGCCCTGGCCGGCGAGCGGCGTCGCCTGCTCGAGTCGGGCGGGCCCGCCGCGGACGCGGAGACGCTCGGCCGCCGGGTCGCGGCCGCGCTCACGCAGAGCGGCCTCTTCTCGCTCGCCCCCGTGATCAATGCCACCGGGGTGGTGCTCCACACGAACCTGGGCCGCGCGCTGCTCTCCCCGCTGGCCCAGGAGCGGCTTCGCGAGGTGGCCTCCGCGTACTCGAACCTCGAGATGGACCTTTCCCGCAAGGAGCGCGGCTCGCGCTACGCGCACGTGGACGGGCTGCTGCGTCGCCTCTCCGGCGCCGAGGCGGCCCTCGTGGTCAACAACTGCGCCTCCGCGGTGCTGCTCGCGCTCGAGACGCTCGCGCGGGGCAAGGAAGTGATCGTCTCGCGCGGCGAGCTCATCGAGATCGGCGGCGAGTTCCGCATCCCCGACATCATGCGGCGCTCCGGCGCCGTGCTGCGCGAGGTCGGCACCACCAACCGCACGCACCTCAAGGACTACGTCAACGCGATCGGCCCCGAGACCGGGCTGATCCTCAAGGTCCACACCTCCAACTATCGCGTCGTCGGCTTCACCGCCGCGGTGTCCTCCCGCGAGCTCGCCGAGCTGGGGCGGGCCCGGGCCATCCCGGTCATGGAAGACCTGGGCTCCGGCTGCTTCGTGGACCTGACCCGCTACGGGTTTCCCTACGAGCCGACCGTCCCCGAAGTGGTGGCCTCCGGGGTGGATCTCGTCTCGTTCTCGGGGGACAAGCTCCTGGGCGGCCCGCAGGCCGGCATCCTGGTGGGCCGCGCGGAGCTGGTCGAGCGCCTGGCCCGCAACCCGCTCAATCGCGCGCTGCGTATCGACAAGTTCACGGTGGCGGCGCTCGAAGCCACCCTCTACGCCTACGAGGCGGGGACCGCGCTCGAGTCCATCCCGACGCTCCGGATGCTGACCGAGCCGGTCGCGTCGGTGCGCCGGCGCGCGCGGCGGCTTCTCGGCCGCCTGTCCGCGGAGACGCAGCGGGCCCTCGGGGCGCAGGTCGTCGAGTCGACGTCCCAGGTGGGCGGCGGCGCTCTGCCCACTGTGGAGCTGCCCACCGCGGCGCTCGCCCTCGGCACGACCGGACGCCCCGCGGAGCGGCTGGACGAAGCGCTCCGCTCGGGCCGCCCCCCGGTGCTGGGTCGTCTCCTCGACGATCGCCTGCTGCTCGACGGCCGCACGATCCTCGCCTCCGACATCGCCCCCCTGGCCACGCGCCTCGCCGCTCTCTGAGGCACCAGGATGAGACACGTCGTCGTCGGCACCGCCGGGCATATCGACCACGGGAAGACGTCGCTCGTGAAAGCCCTCACCGGCACCGACACCGACCGCCTGCCGGAGGAGAAGGCGCGGGGTATCACGATCGATCTGGGGTTCGCGTTCCTCGAGGAGCCCGACGGGCTCGTGATCGAGATCGTGGACGTGCCGGGCCACGAGCGCTTCGTGAAGAACATGCTGGCCGGCGCGGGGGGCATCGACCTGGCGCTCCTGGTGGTCGCGGCCGACGAGGGCGTGATGCCGCAGACGCGCGAGCACCTGGCCATCTGCCAGCTCCTGCGCATCAAGGCGGGGCTCGTGGTCCTGAGCAAGGCCGACCTGGCCGAGCCCGAGTGGATCGAGCTGGTGCGCGACGACGTGCGCCGCGCGCTCGCGCCGACCTTCCTCGCGGGCTGCCCGATCGTGCCCGCCTCGGTGAAGACGGGCGCGGGCCTGCCCGAGCTGCGCGCGGCGCTGGCCGACCTGGCGCGCGCGGTGCCCGCCAAGGATCCCGATCGCACCGCGCGCCTGCCGATCGATCGCGTGTTCACGGTGAAGGGCTTCGGGACCGTGGTGACCGGCACCCTGGTCGCGGGGCGCTTCGCGGTCGACGAGAAGGTCGAGGTGTATCCACGAGGCGTTCAGTCGAAGGTGCGCGGCCTGCAGGTGCACGGCCACACCGTGCCGGAGGCCACCGCCGGCCAGCGCACCGCGGTGAATCTCCAGGGGGTCGAGCGGGCCGCGATCGAGCGCGGCGACGTCCTGGCGCCCGCCGGCGCCCTGGTGCCGACGCTCCTGCTCGACGGCACCCTCGAGCTCCTGGAGGATGCGCCGCGGCCCATCAAGACGCGCGACCGCGTCCGCTTCCACGTGGGCACCCAGGAGGTGATGGCGCGGGTCCTGCCCGTGGACCGGCCCGAGCTCGTGCCCGGCGGCTCCTGTCACGCCCGCTTCCGGCTGGAGGCCCCGGTGATGGCCTTGCCGGGCGACCGCTTCGTGGTGCGGTCCTACTCGCCGATCGTCACGATTGGCGGCGGCACCGTGCTGGACATCGCGCCGCCGCGCTTCAAGCGACGGGGCCCCGCGCTCGCCGCCCACCTGGGGCTGCTCGCCACCGGCGAGCCCCCCGCGGTGCTGGAGGAGCACCTGAAGCAGGCCGGGGTCGCGGGCGCGCGGGTCGCCGATCTCCGGGCCCGGGCGCCCTTCGGCCCGCAGCGGCTCCGGCAGCTCCTCGACCAGCTCCAGCACGACGGGCGGGTGCTGGCGGTGGATCGCGAATGGTACCTGCATCGCGACGCGAGCGATCGGCTGCGCTCCCAGACGCTGGCGCTCCTCGAGGCCTTCCACGCCGAGAACCCCCTGCGCGGGGGTATCTCCCGGGAGGAGCTCCGCAGCCGGGTCGGGAACGCCCAGGAGCGGGTGTTCACCCAGCTCCTCACCTCGCTGGAGGCGGAAGGGGTCGTCAAGAGCGAGCGGGATCAGGTACGCCTCGGCTCCCACGCCATCCGGCTCAGCCCCGATCAGGAGCGGGTGGTCCGAGGGCTCGAGGCCGACTACCGGGCGGCGGGCGCCGCACCCCCGAGCCCCGAGGAAGCCCTGGGCCGGCTGGGCGTCAAGGGCTCGGAAAAGCACGAGCTCTTCCAGGTCCTGGTCGCGGACCGGACCCTGCTGCGCGTGAAGGAGTCGCTCTTCTTCCACGCGGAGGCGCTCCGGACCGTTCAGGAGCAGCTGGTGGCCCTCCTGCGCCAGAAGAAGGAGATCGGCCCCGCCGACTTCAAGGATCTCTTCGGGGTCAGCCGGAAGTACGCCATCCCCCTGATGGAGTACTTCGACACCCAGCGGGTGACCGTGCGGGTCGGGGAGCGCCGCGTGCTCCGGGAGAGCCACGGCCGCGTTGACAACCCCGGGGCGGGCGCGTAGGG